>Ga0325410_1004616_pt1 | contig 15361 bp, 12 predicted proteins | sample PopdelMetagenome_16_FD_206182 | JGI IMG/M metagenome (GOLD analysis project Ga0325410, IMG submission 206182) | Populus deltoides microbial communities from Bellville, Georgia, United States - Xylem-PdIQD-R3 | ecosystem: Host-associated > Plants > Phyllosphere > Stem > Wood/Secondary xylem...
CTTTAATGTGCTTAATGTATTTCTTCCCTCATGGTTAAGTATCTAAAGCTGCCACCATAAAGTCCTTAGGAATAATGTGCTTGATGTATTTCTTTCCTCGTGGTTAAGTAAGTTTCTAAAGTTGCAACCATAGATTCCTTAGAAATGTAAGGTACATGAATAGGTGGTTTTAAGCTATACAATATCTTATAAAGAATAGTCTTAGTGGAAAAGTGGAAATTGATGTTATACCACCATTCCAGCTATAAGTAGTCACTTGACCCATTGAGTAGGATTCTCCCTAACCATATAACAAAGATAGTTCTCAAGACACTTGTTTACTATCTCTGTTCGACCATCAGTTTGTGGAGGATAAGTTGTGAAATAATATAGGTCAACCCCTTGCTGATTGAAAACTTGTTTCCAAAAATGGCTAAGAAAAAAAATCTCGGTCACTGACAATTGTGGCTGGTAGCTCATGTAACTTGTAGACATAATCTATGAAGGTCTTAGCCATAGTAGCCGTAATAAAATTTGTTAAATTTGTTTACCACCACTAAGATTACCTCCCTTTCTTCAGATGTAGATAACCTTTCATTGAAGTCCATACTGATATCAATAAAAGGTTTTTGAGGCATATGGAGAGGTTGTAACATATCTGGATAGGTCATGTTTTCTCTCTTGTTCTGCTGGCACACGGGACATTCCCTAATAAATTGCTTGATAAGTTTTTGTTGCCTTTTCCAATAAAAAATACCCCTCACTCTATTAGTTGTAACACAAATGCTTGAATGACCCCTCATGGCTGTATTATGGTAGAGTGAAATCAGCTTTCTGTGCAAGGATGGATTGTTACCCATCATCATCCTCTTTTTTCTATTTAGATAGCCATTAATTTACTAGTATGGGTAGGAAGTTGGGTTACATTGAAGATCCTATATAATTATATGCATTGTCTTATCACTAAACCATGTAGCTTTAATCTCTTTTATAATGCCAATAGAGACAATTGACAACCCCAACTCGCACAATTCTATACTAGAAACCCTAGAAAGTGCATCAACCATGGTGTTCCTTTTCCCTTTTCTGTATTCAATTTCATAGTCATGAGCTTTGACAACTATACATGTTGAGAAGCTAAAGTCAACTTTTAGCTTAGTTGATATTTCAAACTGACATGATCAATCCTAATTTTAAAATGTCTTCCTCATAGATAATGCTTCCACTTAGTAACCACATGTATAATAGCCAACATTTCTTTCTTATATACTGATAAGGCTTGTTGTTTAGGACCTATAGACTTATTGATGAAAGCCAGGGGATGCCCCTATTGTAGTAGCACTACTCCTATTCCCGTAGTTAAAGCATTAGTTTTTACCACAAATATCTTGTCCAAACTAGGTAATGCTAAAACTAGTGGAGAGGTCATAACTTAAGTTTTTTTGAAAGCCACAACAACCTCTTTAGTCTATTAAATCCCTTATTCTTTAGTAGATTGGTCAAAGGTTTACTTATTAAACCATACCCCCTAACGAACCTTCTATAGTAACCAGTTAAATCTAGAAACCCTCAAAGTTGCTTGATGGTGTTAGGAGTAGGCCAATCCTCAATGCCTTGTATTGTTTCAGGATCTATAGCTATACAATTTGTTTTATATAATATGCCTCAACTACACTATAGTTTCACTGCCAAAGATGAATTTATTGTCCTTAGCAACCAGTTTGTAATTCCTCAGTAACTAAAATACCATCTTTAAGTGCTTTAAATGATCATAGACAGTCTGATTATAAATTAGAATATTATCAAAAAACATTAAAATAAATTTCCTAAAGTGTTCACGAAATACCTTATTCATTAGACTTTGAAAGGTAGTCGGAGCATTGGTTAGATCAAAGGGCATCATCATAAACTCATAATGGCAACTATGAGTTTTGAATGTTGTCTTGTAAAAATCTTCAGTGTGCATTCTAATTTGATGATAACCAGCTCTTAAATCAATCTGAGAAAAAATTATTGCCCTTACTAGTTCCTTTAATAACTCATCTATTAGTGGTATAGGGTACTAATTTTTAATGGTCATCTTATTAAAGACTCGATAGTCCACGCATAACCTCCATGTATTATCTTTGTTGTTGACTAACACCATTGAAGAAGCAAAGGGACTTTGGCTAGGTTGTATTATACTTGATTCAAGCATCTCTGCTACCAGCTTTTTTACCACCCTTTTTGTATGCTTGAGTACCTGTAGGGTCTTAAATTGATGGCCATAGAACATTCCTCAAATGAATAGAGTGGTCCTAGGGTTCGGATGAAGATAGGCCTTCAGGTTCCTTAAATACATCCTAATAAGCTTCGAGTAAGGCATCTAGAATAGGGGTCCTGTAATTGTTTGTTGAAAAGGTCGCATACATCATATGCACCTTGGTTCCCGAGTCTAACATAATTCTCAAGCTACGGAGGCTGACTTCTGCCACTTACATAACATTGTTCGACAGGCTATTGAATTGATCAATTCTAATAGCTTGTAGTTTAATAGGATCTTATCTTTTCATGGTTACCTCCTTACTTTGCCAGCTAAAGGGCATCCATAGATCCTTATAGTTAGATACTATTTTTTCCAAAGTTTCCAACCACTGTATATCCAATACAATATCATAATTGTTCAACTCCATAATAAACACATTTGTATTGAAATAGACCCCTTGCATTATCCAGTTGAAATTTATGTAAATAGAAACGCATAACATAGTTCCCCTATTGGTTGTTTCGACTATTATGGGTTTAATTGTACTGAGCTCACATTGCAATCTTGTGGCTGCTCTGGAATCTAGAAAATTATGGGTGCTCCTCAAGTTTACCATAATAAACAATAGCAACCTATCGACCTTGCTAGTAACCCTGTAAGTGTAAAACTCATTAACCCTTTTAAGAGCATTTAGTGAAATACATGGAATCATTTAATCAGAATCTTCTTATTCTTCCATATCCATGGAATTCCTTTCCTCTAATTCTTCATCCTCATCATCAACTATACATCGGGAGTAGAGTTTTTTATTCTTACACCTATGACCCCACACAAACTTCTTAACATACCAAAAACATTATCCCTCAACCCTCCTTTCATCTAGCTCCTTATTTCTTATGGGTTTTGTGGGTTTCATATATGGTTTGTTAAAGGGTGGTATGTTTGGAGTAGGTAGTAGGTTGGGTTGTGATTGTTTTAGGTTGTTAGATAAGGTGGGTGGATTTTTATAGTTGATTGGGTTAATACTGATTTTAGCCTGGACAGGCTGTATAGTGTTTGTTTAAATGATTTATGGTGACTTTGATGTGTTCTTCTATAAGTTATGGTGTTATTTTGCAGTCTTGCCCGGTTAAATACTTGCTTCTGCTCCTAAATTTACTACATATAACTCATTCCAAGTTACAAGTTGACCTTTCCTACTCATGAAATTCTGGTGCCAATATAGGGCCATTCTATCCAGGCAATAAGAAGTAAATTTAAGTTTGTCAGTTTCAACAATCTCTTTCAAGTTAAAGTACTGATTGCATTTATATAACCACTTATGAACACCCTCATACTTAAACATAGAGAAGTTCCTTCTAGGTTTGTATATCCTAGAGTTATTGAACTGACCTTCATAAGGTCAGCTAGATCTGGTTATAAATTCTTCCTGATTGGATGTTTGATTATTTTATCTTGTGTTAGAGTCTCTAGCGTTGAATTGTAACTTCAATAACAAGGTACCCTATTGGTAAGAGAATCCATTGACAAGCTCTCTGAGTTCTTCAATATTGGTATCTTGCATTGATTTAGTGGTTAGTGGTTGTTGTCCATAGGTCTCCAATAACTTCATAACTTGTTCATGCCTTTGTGCTTGTTCCTTGTTTGCAGCTTTCATAAACTTCTCCAGCTTTCTGATCTATTAAGATCTAGTGTTTGGTATCATATTGAAGTTCCAAGAATCAAAAGCTTTAATACCAATTATAACAATGGTTACTGGAATAGTTCTACAATTAAGCAATCCAAGTAGGCTAGAACTATGTGCTATTTTTATGATTTGCTGAAATTAAAAGGAAAAAAGGAGAAAGAATAAATTGAGAGAGAAGAATAAGTTGTATTCATTCATTGTGTTTTTTCATGCCAAACAATATGTTACAACATATTCTTAAAGAAAGCTACAACATTCTAGAATTAGCTTATCTTTACACATGTATAGTAGGCAACAAAAATAACTAACATGTAACAAATAATTTTATCATTCGCTTCCATTTGTGTCAATTGGTATCAGAGCTTAACGATATTTGATGGCTATTTTGCTTTGCTATGTGTTGCATAACAATTATGACTAGAAGAGAGCTTAACGATTCTCGGTGGTTATTTTGCTTTGTTGTGTGTTGTAAAATGGTTGTGGTTAAAAAAGAGTGTAACGATACTTGGTGATCCATTTTTATATCAAATAAATAAATAGTAATAAAAAACAAAAAAAATCTGGAGAAAAAAATAAAATGAAGGGGTGCTTTGAAAATTTGGAGGGATAGGCACTAAAAATGAGGTAGAGAGAAAAGAAGACAAAAAAGAAATGAAAAGGTCGGCGACGTCAAACTAGAGGTCAACAAGCTAAATGTGTTGCCTATGGAGGGAAGGTCTATCGAGACAATTTCAAAAACATCGAAGAACACCATTTTTAGCCGTTGTAATTTATTGAATGTGCCACTTGAATGCGACAGGGCGGCAGATGCGCTAGCGCTTCTAATGCATGCACCAATTTTATTTTATTTTATTTTATATTTATTAAAATATCAAATCACTCATTGGACAACTTGTTTATAACTAAAAATAATAGAATGACAATACAAAAAAGCCTTGGATATCAGTTAAACAAAAATGTGCTTTCAAGGTAATTTAGACATTTCACAATACTTTTAAAATGTGAAAAGACCTACTTGTTCCTAATCAATCTAATAATGACTAATAGATTTTGGAAGAAGATTGTATTACCTCTAATAGCCAGTTCATTAGGTTTTTTAAGGATAAAATGGTTATTACACTGTTCCAATAAATAGTGAATCCTCTCATAATGAACAATGTTTTTTCCTCTCTAATTAGCTTTTGTTAACTTGGTCATTGGCCTACGCTTAGTCACAGGTTAGATCACTTTTTTTTTTTAAATATGAACAAAATATTTAGGTGTTGCTAATGTTTTTCTAGTAGAAAAAAATTCTAAACCGTGTGGGGAATGATTTAATATGATTGATTGACTTGACGGATTCAAAGATAACCTGTATAGTCGATAAAAACATAGTTTGACTCAAAATAAATATTCAAGATGATTTTTTTATATAAATATTGAGATAATAACATATTGGATCGATTCGATTTAACTTGTTAATCTGCATGTTGGGTTATAAGACCATGACAAGTCAATAGAAAGCAAATCAAAATAAATTATGAAGTTTAATTTCCAATAAACCCAATGTTGAAGGGTAAAATTGAAAAAAAAAACTAAAAAAATTGTATCCATTGAAAGTTATGGAAATGAAGCTAAATTTTTGTGTTGTGTTGAAATTATTAATTGTTGAAGAATCTGGATAAAATTGGGTTGGTTGATTAATAGGAGGATTATGTTTAATGATGCTATAAGGTATATGAAATGGAAAAATACCTGTTTTGAATGGTATACTTGGTTGCTTATCAAATCAATAGATCGAAAAATGGATAGTCTTGTTACCTAACTTCTAGATGAGACTTTAAAATGATTAAATTTGAAACAAGTTTCTTCATAAAAGTTGTATCTAGGGAAACAATACTAACTTTGCTTAACTTGGAGTTATAAAACTTCAAATATTGATTAAGAATTAAAGAAAGATTGAACTAAAATCTTGTTGGACAGATTGTATAAAATGCTATAATAGGTAATTTTAGGTGTGTTATTAGCAAGAATAGATTTTCATCCCTTTTGTAAAGTTGCAGCTTTGTATATTAAAAATTGAAGAAAGGTCAGACTAAAATCTTGTTTGACAGATTGTATAAAATGCTATAATGGGTAATTTTAGATGTGTTAATGTCAAAAATGAGTTTTCTTCCCTTCAACAAAGTTGTAACTATGTATGTTAGCTTTTAAAAGAGACAAGGCATGCCTAAAAACAAATTCTATAACTTTAGTTATGATTAAAATAGTAAACAATATTCTTGAGGAATTAAATTAAATAAGCTAAAATGAGCTAATTTCTACTTTCTTTAGAGTTGTTCTTGATTGAAGACTTAAATTATAAAAGTTATAAGAGTAGAATTTGAGTGTATTAGTGTATATATGTGTAAATTATAAGAATTATTTCTTGTTAATCAAGTTGAGAATGTGGATTAAATGAGAAGTTGAAATGAAATTTTCGAAACAAGTTGAGTGGTAAGTGATGATTAAATTATGAGTAAATTAAATTGAATTATATTATGGGAAATGAGAAAAATAAATGATTAACTAAAGTGATGGGAAATTGTGTTTAATCATGTTATGTCAAGGAATAAAACAATTATGTGCAAAGTTAATTTTTGTAATGAATTGAGGACTGAATAATAAATGATATTGTATACTTAATTTTACAGGAAGAGCCACAAGGTTAGCTCTACAACCACAGACTTACGCACGAGTTTAGGCATCAGGTAGGTGTTTTTTTACCTCACCACTATTTATATCTTAAAACTTCATATTTATGTTCTTAGTGTATATTGTTCATTTAGTATTTGCAACATAAATATTTACTGAAATGTAATCTAGCCAAGTGTAATGAGGCTAGTGGCATCCATATATGTATGTCTGATATATAATAATTAGACTATTCATTTGTAATGGGTTAGTGACATCCATGTTTAGATGACCAAAACACAATTTATTAGACTAACTGATCATAATGGGCTAGTGACATCCATGTTTGGATGATTAAGACATAATTTAAAAGACTAGCCAAATATAATGGGCTAGTGACATCCATGTTTAGATGACCTAGATATACTAATTAGACTAGTCGATCGTAATGGACTAGTGGCATCAATGTTTGGATGATCGTGATATAATAATTAAAGTAACCAAATGTAATGGGCTAATGACATCTATGTTTGGATAACTGGGATATAATCATTAGACTAGGTGACCATGTTGGAGCTAGTTGTCTCTATGGATGAATTATCGGGATAACTTTATTCGATTAGTTCTTAGAAGAAATAGGTTGCTATCGATTGTGTGACTTTTGGGGAGTTTAAACCTGTTATAAAGGAATAGTATAAATGTGAATGATGTGTATTATTAAGAATAAGGAAAAGAATTAAATTGTTTTATGAGATGAATTAATAATTAAATTAGCCATGCATGAAGTTAATTATTAAATCTTTGCACTTCATTCTAATAAAATGTGAAAATTTAAATAATTTGACAAGTACTTCTCATCCCAGAGTTGATTAGTAGTTCATCACCTTTTACTTTTGTTATAGAATTATTATATAATTTGTAGGGCATCAAACTAATATGCATCATTATTTTGTTATTTTATTTTGGATAATGTATTATAAATATGTCTTAATTAAATATGAAACCAACAACTTGTTATACTTTTGATTATTTTATGAACAAACATTGATATATATGTTAAAGTAAACTAGAATATTATAGATCACCTTAATTCAAGGTATTAATATTCTGTGCATCATGAAAATTTATGTATGCTTAAGAACCTTGATTATGATTTGATGGGATAAGGTCTATGATGGTTGGATTGTGATTTGTGTTGTTGATTTGTGATGTGAAAAAGTGGTCAATAACTTAACATGGTTCTATTATAGAGGAAACTCTGCTGAAATTTTGATAGACTTCTTTATGGTTTTTTTTTTATAGAAAAAAATTATGGTTGTTACAATAAATGTCATAAAAAGTGTTAGAGATGGAGAATATGAATCACCATTCGATAAATTTTGTTTCTAAAATCTTATTATCCACTAAACTACTGCTTTTTATTTACCATAACTGAATAACATTGTAAAATGTAAGAACCAAACATTAAAAAAATAATGAAATTCATGTTGATAAGTTTGAGAGCATCTTAAAAATTATAGGGGGAGTAATTATAACTGCCAATTATATACTTAATAAAGTACTTTATAAAAAGCTAAAAAAACACCATATGAATTTTGAAAAGGTAAAAAACCTTCTTATAAATACCTCAAAGTGTGGGGATGTCTTACAAAGATAGTAATATATGATCCTAACAAGGTCAAGATAGGACCTAAAACTATAGGTTGTGTATTTATCGAATAAGCATACAATAATAGTGCATATCAATTTCATATATACAAGTTAAGTATTCTGAAATCAAATAATGCTACATTATTTGAAGATATGTTTATATTAAAAAAAGCACAAAAAAATCGTTCACTTAAGAGAACAATTGAGTTTAGCTCAAGTAAAAATCATTAATCAGAAAATGATGAAGTCGAGCTTAGAAAGAGTAAAAGAGAAAAAATGACCAAAATATGTAGTCTAAATTTTCTAATATACTTGTTAGAAAAGGAACCTCAAACCTACTTTGAGACAATGTCCTATATGGAAGCTTTCTATTGGAAGAAGGCAATAATGAAATTGAATCCATTATGACTAGTCATGCATAGGAACTAGTGGATTTTTCTTTTTGAAGTAAACCATTAGGCCATAAGTGAATCTTTGGAAGGAAGATGAAAACTGATGATATTATTGATAAATATAAAGCAAAACTTGTTGTTAAAGATTTAAACAACAAAAATATGTTGATTATTTTGACACATATTCACCTATATCAAGAATAATTTTTATATGAATGTTAATAGTCACCACAACTACTAACAAGCTTGGCATGCATCAAATATATATAAAAATAACTTTATTAAATTGTGACCTTGATGAGGAGGTTTATATTGAACAATCTAAGGGGTTTATTGTTAACGGAAAAGAAAAGAAAGTCTGTAAACTTGTTAAATCATTATATGGTTTAAAACAAATACCTAAATAATGGCATGAAAAAATTGACAATGTTATGTTGTCAAATGAGTTCAAAATCAATGAAGCTGATAAATGTGTTTATATGAAAAAAAAAAACACAAATAAAGGTTGTGTTATTATATGTCTCTATATGGATCATATGTTAATTTTGAGCAATAATGATCACATGATCAAGTCTACTAAGAAAGTTTTAACTAATAAGTTTGATATAAAAGACTTGGGTGTTGTAGATGTCATACTATAAATAAAAATTTCTAAGACATCTAATGGATTAGTATTGTCTCAATATCATTATATTGAGAAAATTCTTGACAAGTTTTCTAAAGGTGACTATGACATTGTCAAGACACCAACTTATATAAGTGTATATCTATTCAATAATAAAGGCAAGGGAAAACAGCAATAAGAATATTCTCAAATAATTAAATGCCTAATGTAGATTATGAACTGCACAAGGCCTGGTATTATTTACTCGGTTAACAAACTGAGTGGATTTATAAATAATCAAAGTATGGATAACTGGAATGTAGTAAACATGTTTCTCAAATATTTGAAATGCATATTGGACTATAAGTTATACTATATTGGTTACCTATCGGTACTAGAAAGGTATAGTGATACCAGTTATACATTCAACACTAAAGATTCAAAATCCACAAGAGAATATGCTTTCATACTTGGTAGAGCAGTTGTGTCATGAAAATCATTTGAACAACGTGTATTTTAAGATTTACAATGGAATTAGAGTTTATTGCTCTCTATAGAGCTAAAGAGGAAACCAAAAAACTTTATAATTTTTTTAGAGGATATTTCATAATGGTCAAAACTAGTGCCAATTATTTATGTCCATTATGATAGGCAACAAAAAATTGGAATGACATAAAGTAGTATGTGTAATGATAAGTTTAGAAATATATGTTGTAGATATACTACTTTTAAACACTTGCTCTCAAATAAAATTATTTCTACCAACTATGTCAAGTTAAATAAAATATTGTGGATCCACTAACCAAATGTTTATCAAGAGAGTTTATATATTGCAAAATCCACTAAAAAAAAATGAAGGAAGAGTATAACACAACATTTTTAAAATTTTTATATGCTCTTCCTTAACTTATATTTTAGTGTTTTCTTCTCATTTCATTTTAATATTTTATTTTCTCCCAAATCTAGAACTTAGGTTCATTTATTTAAGAGATATTTGAGTTATGTATGTTTTTGTTCGATACCTTATTTAGAAATTCATCTAAACTAAAGTAGTGTTGTAGGAATCTTAAGAGGTATATTGCAAATATCCTAGTTGCACAAAAAGCCTTAAAGATAAATAATTCATTATTGACAACAATAAAAGTTGCATTACTTTAAAGTGCTTCAATAATTAAGTATTCTTTATTTTAATTTAAACTTATATATTTTTACTATTAGCATGCATGCTAGGACTTTGAATTGATATCAATTACAAGTTCGAATATATACTTAGCATGCATCCTAGAATTCTATTATTATATATATGTTGAAAGCATATTTGTCATGAATTGTTTTTTCTTATGCTTTTATATTTAAACTTGTATGAACTTTAGGCGTTTCTTGAATATTTTTATGTTTTGAATGCTTTTATTATGATAAACTAAACATATTTTCTCACTAGTCTAATACAATGAAATAAATATTTTTGTCACTATGGAAAGATAAAAAAAATGAATTGTTACCTCAATTGTAGCAATAATAACATGCTTTTTAGAAAATTCAAGCATGACTCAAAAGTATATCGGAAGGAAGAGGGAGTAAGACCACATCATGGCAGAAAATGATGCAAGCAACATTAAAAATTAAGGAGAAAATTAAGGAAAATGAACAATTAGAAATCAAGCTTAAAAATGCCTAAATTGAGATGGATAGATTGAAGCAAACAAAGATATGTTTTAAAAATAATGTCAGTAACAAGCAAAATTGATTTCATAATAGGCTGACTATATGGTGGTTTTGAAATAAAGAAACAAAAAGCATTATAAAGATTTACTTATCCAACATGATGAATTTTTCTCAATCAGGCAAACCCTGACTATTAAGAGAGATGCTGCAAAAAAAGAAGCACATTATTGGGCTTTTGAAACCGTGAGCTATCACATGAAAGCTAAAGATGCCAAGAATTATAGTGTAAGCTTAAGAGGCATAGCTCAACACTTTATAATAGGTTGATCAACTTAAAAAGATAAACTTTTGCGTTTTTTTTTTATCAAATTTGAGATTGCATCAATAAAGTTGCATCATATCCAGGTTTAAAAGTGTAGAAAGAATGAACAATGTAGCTTTGTTTAAAATAACAATTTTTTCAGAATGAGTTTATTTTGTATTAGACAAGCTTTGTAGATTGTCATTTCAAATTAATAAAAAGATGTTTTATCACACTTTCAAGACATCCAAGGATTTACTTGATATTTGATACTTGGTTTATGTTTAAATAAATTCTTATGAGAGAAATCTTCAATGATAATTTATTTTTTTATCATTGGCAAAATTTCCCCGAATCAACCAAAACTGCTGTTGGTTTGGTGTCCTCAGTGAGTAAATATCAAGAAAAATCAACCTAGTCTATCATCGTAATCATGATATAATAGGAAACTCGAATAATAACAAGCATACATACTCAATCTAACTTTTGTTTTTATTTATACACTGTATTTATTTTTGTACATGTGGATATCAAATAAGTGTATGAAGAAATATAGGACATAATATGAAAGTTTAACTTCCTCTTAAAATCCAGAATACTAGATCTAGGTAGAAAAAACTGGAAAACAAAGAGAGATTACATCTAGAATAAAACAACTAAGGGAGATAGAAAGTTGAAAAAAAAGGTTGTTAGGCTCATTGGCCTACTTGAACGAGCAATGCAAATTATACCATCAAGAGAAGGGATCTTCTATCAAGATGTGAACTCAAATAAAAATGCCAATTCATCCTAATATCTAGTTAGTGCTATAAATGCTATAAATGCTATTAGGGTCATTTGCTTTTCCACTGCCAAACCAAAGAGCACTAGGATCTTCTTTTTAAGTACCAATGCATAACACATTTTCTATTTGTGGGTTTTTTACTAGCATTAAAAGCCTAATTTATTCTAATTATCAACCTTACTAGAATGCCACCAGTTAGAAAAAAAACCGCTAAAAAATCCTTCTGCCACTAATACGCCACCAGTAGTCACCAAAATAGCTCATCAGTCATGTATAACTAGTTTTAAGATCATTTTTCTTCTTCTTTTCCTTTTTCATCATATAGGTTCTGCATGCTTTACTATTCAAAATGCAAAATAATGAACATATTACTATTCGTGCATAGTTATTATTCATTCATATATTTTTATTTACTTCATGTTAATGTTATTTTTAGTTCATAAAAATGTGTTATTTTTTTTCTTTTTACACACACATGTGTGTGCAAATATTTATTTTTATAAAAATTAATAAAAAATAACTTCAACGAGTTTTCATTAAGTTAGCATCATGTTTTGATATAACTTAGGTTTCAACAATTACGTGGACTTGTCTCTTAGTTTTTAGAATTGACATTTTCAACGTCAAAACAAGTTTAAAAATGAGTCAACGAGTTTTTGAGAAGTTAGCATTATATCTTGATTAAATCTGGATTTTAATGACTAGGTTCATATGTTTTCTAATTTTAAGGACTAATATAAAGTTATAACGATGTTTTTAGCTGAAAATGATGTCAATAATAAGTCAATTGTTCTTCTTAAAGTAGAATTGACATAGGTCGAATGTGATATTATGTTCAACTTTTACTTTTGTAGAATTAATAATAATAATAATAAAAAGGTTCAAGAAATATAAATAAATAAAAAAACTAAAACTAAAACTAAAAAAAATAATCAAGTTGTGAGAATCCTAATTTGGTGTCTGATATTAATTAGACAAGTATCCATCTTGCTAATATGTTTAGAAAATAATTTTAACAATCATGAATTGTATAAAATGAATTTAGAAGAAATATCTTACAAATATGCTTAGAAAATAATTTAAACAAAATTTAAGAGAAATATATAACTGAAATATGGTAAGTGTGATTTTTACCTACTTTTAAATATAACAGCCCCTTGTTCATATCTTTGAAACTAATGCACATGCATATTTTAGGATTTTTGTTGTTTGAAAGCCCTTTTAAGGTTTTCTTTCTACCCATCTCATGCGTGCAAGTTTTTAAAACTCTTTTTTTGTTTTTTCTTGCCTAGCAGCGGCAATTCAAATTGAACTACACTTCCGTATCTTTCTTGCATCGGAGAGCGACGTACTCATTTTTTTAAAAGGGATTGAAATGCTTGTGCACGATATTCTTTGCAGCAATAACTGCTATAGTTTGGCCATTGTTGCGGACACGCCTATGAGTGGTTATTTCATCTTAGAGGTGATTTTGGTCATGAGTCTGTGGCTTAGACCATTAAGGATCCAGCTGATAGCCTAAGTTCTTGTTTACTAATGATTTTTCTCATCAACTAATTAAGAACTATAGATAGATGATTCGCGATACGGAAGCTAAATAATTTTTTTTATAATGTAAAAAAAGAAATTCAGATAGTGATAACTCGAGTCGTTAACGTGAATAATTCAATTTCCTTTGACAACTGCCTGAACCTGCAAGGGTTTTCCCCCTGTCTATAGGTGTTCTGTTTGTGTAGCTTCGATGGTGTCTTCATCATCTTTCACATGCTTAATCTAGGCTTTTTTGTTTTTTTTGTCAGCAAAACTTCCATAAGTTCCAGGTAGTGTCGAGGATATTCAACAGCTTGAAACACAACGCAATTCACCTCAGACTCAACAGAGATGCTGTCCCTCCCCTTTACCATGCCTTCTTTTAGCTTGAAACAACAAATGCTTTTAATCATATCCACATCTTTTAAATTTTGGTCAACCTTGCCAGCCTTGCTGTGCTTTTAGAATGCAGTTGGTTCTTCAATTCCCATTTAAATCATGTTATTCGTCACCTTTTTAAACAACCTTCCTCACACAAATCCTTATATTTTTTTATCCTACGTACTACACACTGCTTCTTCAACATGCCCATGCAATAGATTTTTTATACTGCCAACAAAGAATTTTATTGCACATTAATATTTTAAAGCTCAACTATTAAAAAAAAGAAGGGAAATGCTTAGTCTGATGCTTTGAATATTGCAAAGTTTCCTTGACTTGGCACTCTTTGTGAATCCCTTATGGCGTGGTTTTACTGGAAAAAAAATGAAAGAAAATACTTGCGTTTTGGAATCTGCCATTTTAGGACACTTGACCATTATTTTTAGTTTTTTATTCCATGAAATTCCTACATTTTGTGTTTTCTAACTTCTTTTTGTGATGAGAAGGGTCAAGACATTGAACTTTCATCTTGCAATTTATTAATGACATTTATGCCTACAACAATTGTTTTACTGATAGTGTTATTGGTCCTTGGCTTATCCAGCTTGCTCCTCTAATCCATTAATCATGGATGACTTGTCCTTACTCCTGTAATCAGTTAATCATAGAATATTTTATTTTATTCAAATGCTTTTCCACCGCATAGCTCGAAGACAACATCCTTTTATATTCATTCCCATTTCCCCCCCTTTTTTTTGGCTTTTATATCACGCAAATATATAATTTTTTGGCATTATATATATATATATATATATATATATATATATATATATATATATATATAATGCACTCTGCACTGTATCTCCATATAATGCATTTTGCCACCTTGTGATGTGCAATTTACCTTCATGTAAGCACAAGGAAGAGAGCAACTTCATTTTTTGCTTCATCAAAACCAGTTTCATGTGGGAATTAGATAGATTTGCACAATTTCTGATATTTTAGTTCTCTGCACTCCTCTTGAATCTTTGACATGCAATGTTTTTAAGATTGTCCGTTGCAACCTAAGTCTGCAGCCTCATGCGCTGCTCCAACAATTCTGAACTTCTCCTTTTCCCATATGCTTAGAACTGTTTGCTTAACGGCCAAGTTTTTTTGTTTGTTTGATAAGAAAATTGTGGCGTTAAATAATTTTTTTAATCTTTTCTTTTATAAAAAAATAGGTTGAATGGCTCAGCTAAACATGCTAAAAGAGTCTTTCTCGTCTCTCTATGTACATTTGGTGGGTTTTTTTCATGAATTGTTTTATCAAATAATGTGTAGAGCTTGCTTTTTATATTTGGTTTTGTTTTTCTTTTACAATATACAGATTGCTTATTATGAGTTTAGTTTGTTGATTGTCGTCGTTTTTGTAACGTTATAAGCATAGATTAAAAGATTGGTGATAATAAAGATGAAAAATTTAAATGCATTGGAATCAACGTCGAGATT
>Ga0325410_1004618_pt1 | contig 15354 bp, 9 predicted proteins | sample PopdelMetagenome_16_FD_206182 | JGI IMG/M metagenome (GOLD analysis project Ga0325410, IMG submission 206182) | Populus deltoides microbial communities from Bellville, Georgia, United States - Xylem-PdIQD-R3 | ecosystem: Host-associated > Plants > Phyllosphere > Stem > Wood/Secondary xylem...
TATAAGCACGATAAAACATGTTAAAACATAAGTAAAAAAGAGGTAAGACAAATATGAAAATTTAAACACATAAAACACATGAAGTCTCGTCCAATACTGTCAAAAACAAAAAGTTCCCAGTGGATTTTTCATTCTGCCGCATGTGCGCGCGCAAAATGACGACACGTTGGGGTCAAGGAGTCGCCACCTAATTGTTTGGTTTAGGGTTACTAGAAAACCCGGGTGGACGAGTCTTATCATAAATTTTAAGCTAATGAACTGGTTATGGTTAGGGAATGTATTAACACCCCTAGTGCACCTTACCTGAGATAAGTTGTATTATGTGATCTGGACATGGTTTAAATGTGTTAATGGGTTCTTAGTCGGTGGTTTGTTTATGGCTGAAAACAAAAATTTACACTCATAAACAAAAATGACATTTCAAATTTATTATGGACTCGTATGCCCAAATAAATTCTTATAGGAAGAATTTAATAGGTGCCCTGACAAGGTTCACTTATCCTAAAAAACGAAAGCGTTTTCCACAACTTTTAAATTATTGTGAAAAATATTTTCAATTAAAATTGGTGAATATCCAAAAACAATTCTGAGAACTTCTTGTTAACTTCTAATATTTAAATATCAACTTACTTGTAGATTCAGTATTTATACTAGAATGTTGACCATTAATTTTCAAAAAAAAAATTAGAGTTATTGAAATATTGACCAAATCATTAAGGAATTTTACAAACAAGAAGTTTGTAAAATTCTTTTTCTATATGAATAAAATACATTTTTTTAAGGATTAAGTTGTATGCAACAAGTAGAAATTTTTTTTTTAAGGTTATGCTTGGCAAAAACCTATTTTTTTTCTAAAATCAAAATTGTTAAAATAGGCTTAGAGGGTATTTGTCAAACATGCCCTTAAACTAAAACAAAAAACCTTTTGCAAAAACATTGCCAGCCAAACAGGGTCTTAACCTTTGACCTGATTTTGACTCGACCGGGTTGACCTAAAACTTTTGGTTCGACCATAAAATGAACCAAAGTCCACTAGTTTAACTTGAAAAAAAAATATCAAAACCTAAACCAGAATCCACAACAAAATCAAACTTAGAAAACACAAAAACTTAAAAACTTTTAATCAAAACTAAAAAAAAAAAAAGAACATAAAGAATACCGAAGAACATTCAACATGAACCTAACAACGTAGATTTCAAATCAGACTAGATATGGACAAACCAAGAACACAGACATGTTGGAAATTATACAATGATCAATAATATAGCATTCATGCATTTCGATTATCACTTAAAAACCATGATTTTTTCGAAATAGATTTCGGTTCAAAATCGAAACCCTAGGATTAAAACCTACTGAAAACATGTAATTGATGCAAATAAATCCTAGATTATTGACTAATAAAGTTGCGCGTAGGATTTGGTGCAAAGAATTTGACCAAAACTAGTCCAAACCATGGAGTTAAGATAATGTTCTTCCCAAGAACATTGCCTAGATACCTAGCACACTCAAGCCTCCAAAACTAGCATTTTTTACTTCTAAAACATGCTTTCTTCATTTTAACAAGTTACACAACCATAACCAAAAATGTTAGAATCAAAAACTAATAAATAACATCAACACATCAAAATCATGCAAAAGGTTCCAAATTTCAAAATTACCAACTTAAAACAGCCTACAAAAACATTAAATTTCGATTCACAACTGCCTCTTTAAACACTTGGCACCCAAACCATGCCCAGGAACCAAGAACACACACTAACAAACCAGAAAAAACATCAATAACCCTACTGTCAGATTTCCAAATCACTTTATTTAATTTAATATAAACATCCAAACATATTCTAAACATTCGACAACATTAATTGATAACTCCAAACAAGATCAAACAAAGAAAAAAAATCATATTCTATGCATTAATCAAAATCAAAGCTAAAAGCAATATAATGCAACAAATGTTCAAAAACACCATAAAACATGAAAGAACAGGCTAGAGATGTGCCTCATGGACATCATTTACTAGGATAAGTGAATGTTTTATACCTTTCAAGCTCAAACAATGGTTGTTGCTTTTTATTTCCAAGTTTGTTACTTTCTCTAAAAGTTGAGGAAATCCTTATTTTAAGCTCTCAAACCTTCACACTTTAGAGTTTCTTTATCAATCTTTTCCTCACCTTCTTCTCTCTTCATGCTATGATTTTCCAGCAAGTATTTATAGGGTTTTGCTAAGGTTTTTTATGGGTTCAAACATAGATCAATCAAAACTTAACCCTTTAATCAAAATGAGATAGTACATTTCATAGTTGTGAGCTTTGTACCTGTGCTGGTTTTTTTAATGATAGTTTTAGAGTTTCTTTATCAATCTTTTCCTCACCTTCTTCTCTCTTTATGCTCTGATTTTCCAGGAAGTATTTATAGGGTTTTGCTAAAGTTTTTTATGGGTTCAAACATAGATCAATCAAAACTTAGCCCTTTAATCAAAATGAGATAATACATTTCATAGTTGTGAGCTTTGTACCTGTGCTGGTTTTTTAATGGTGGTTTTGCAACAAACTTGGTTTTTTAAGGTTTTGATGATTTTCTAAACTTGAAGACCAAAAAGCTTGTTTCTAACCTTTTGATCTTGAGAGAAGCATGGCCAACATTTGATAAGAACCTACCAATAAGGCTTGAAGTGTGAACACATGAAAAAGATTAGTGGTTTTGTGAAATGGGTATCACGACCATCAATGAATGAGTTGACCACTTTCTAGGCTTTGTTGGAGTAGTTTCGATGTTATCATCATTGAAGACCATCTAATATTGGTAGAAGGTGTGCACACCTTTTGTTTGGATCCAACCTTACTCAATTTAGAGGTCTATAGTTTCTCTTTTATTCATTTGAAAATGTTAATCTGATCGGTCTAAAATCTGAAAATACAATAATGACCGATCAAGGAAAATAAGATATAAACATTTGATTAGAGTAGCTAATCTTTATAGAGGAGGTGTTTCTCAATTGAATAATGATGGTTACAACCCCACATATGGTTAAAAATGTCACATTTATTTTGCATGAAAAGTGTCTACTCGATCAACCAAAATTGTTGAAGAAGAAGCTAAATAGTGGTTGAACGACGCGTCATTTAGGTTAAACCCTAAAAATTATGGTTTTTAATTTGGGATTTGATAGATTTAATTTTAGTCCCTATTCTTTCAATCACTTTTAATTGTACCCGTAATTGTCTTCCAAACTCTTAATTTTAAACAATTTCACCCCTGTCAAACTCAATCATCAGCCCCAAAGTTTAGCGTCATTTTCATCTTGGTCCTTGGTTTCCAATCTGTGCATTTGGACCTTAATTGACCATCAAACTTTTAATTTTCTTTAATTTAGCCAATTTCAGCCCCTACAATCATATGTCTTTTTCAATTTGGTCCTTGGTTTTGGGTTTCTTTAATCATATCCCTAATTGTCCATCAAACTTCAATATTTATATAATTAAACCCCTGTTTTGATCAAATTAACTTTTTAAAATTGTAAATAAACCTTCAGACTTTAATTTCTTCCAATTAATGCCTAAATTGACTTCAAATATCAATTTTTCTTGTAATTAAATCCTCAAAAAGAATTAAATATAAGCCTTCCAAAATTCTCATTAAGTCTTTACCTATCCAAATTTGTATTTCTTTACTTCAAATAAAAATATTTTCACCAAGTGGCCTTTTTGTCAATCAGTATTAGTTTGCCAATTTTGTTAATTTTATACAAGTTGGTCCTCCGATTTTTCCACTTGTTATTTTGGTCTTTCACCACCAACTTGGATAATCTTTTAGGCTTTCTTCATGTATATCCTCTCATATTTTGGATTTTTTTTTCTATTTCTTTTCTTTTCTTGATTTTTTATGGGGTCAAGAGTAGGTAACAACAATACAATCTAGATGTCTTTATGTTTTCTCCTTGTGAAGATAGTGGTCTCAATTCTGCCAAAGTTGAAACCATTTTCAATAAGAAAAGTCTTTAATCTATCATACCATACTCTTGGTACTTGTTTTAAACCATATAAAGCCTTTTTAAGTTTGAAAACATAATCGAAAAAATAAAAGTTTTCAAAACCTTAAAGTTGCTCAATATATACTTATTTCATGATAAAACCATTTAAAAATGTGTTTTTGACATCCATTTGAAAACGTGTAAAATTAGCATGACATACAAGAACTAAAAGTATTCTTATGAATTCTAGTCTAGCCACGAATGCAAAGGTTTCTTTATAATCAATATCTTTTTCTTGATTATAACATTTTACAACTAGTATAGCTTTGTTTCTCATTATGGTTCCATGTTCATCAATTTTATTCTTAAAAACCCATTTTGCTCCTATAATGAATTGAGTTTTAGGTCTAGGGACTAGTTTTCAAATATCATTCATTTTAAATTGGTTTAGCTTATCTTGCGTGGCTAAAATCCAATTGCATCTTTTTCGGCTTCTAGGTAGGATTTGGGCTTTATATGCGAAACAAATGCACAATGCTTATTGATATTCTAAAAAGATGTTATAGTCTTAGTTCCTTTATATGGATTGCCAATAATTAACTTAGAAGTATAAGAGCTTACATACCTTAGCTTTTTAGTGGCACAAAAGAGTTACTTACCATTTCTTGTTGATGACTTGAGCTTAGTTGATCATTGTTCATCTCTTCATTATTGTTCTTCATAAATGTCTTATTATTAAGATTTAAATGTTGAACATTTTAATTTACATAATCTAGAATCTCTTTAATTTTTTCAGTTTGAGTTTCCTCAAAGACGACATGCATGAATTCTTCAAGAGAAAATATTTTATTGTTATAAACTCTATAAGCTTTGCTACAAGAGGAATATCCAAGAAAAATACCAACATAGAATTTTGAATCAATCACGTCTAAGTTATCCTTAGTGTTAAGAACAAAACATTTTAAACATATACTTTGAAATATGAGATGTTGGGTTTCCTTCCTCTTCAAAGCTCATAAAGAGTCTTTTTCAACTTTAGTCTCAAGATAACACAATTTAAAACACGGTAAAAAGTGTTTATGACTTCTACCTAAAAACATTTAGGGATATTAAATTTATTTAAGATTGTTCTTGTTATTTTTTGAAGAGATCGATTTTTTCTTTCCACAACTCTATTTTGTTAGTGAGTCTAGGAATTGAAAAAATTATGGTGGTATCCTTTCTCTACACAAAACATTTCAAACAAATCACTTCTAAATTCACTATCATGATCACTTCTTATGTTTATGATTTAGAAACCCTTTTTATTTTCAACTTTTTTTGAAAACTTTACAAATTAATAAATAGTTTCATCTTTTGATTTTAAAAACAAAACGCATGTATATCTTGTAAAGTCATCTACAATCATGAACACATATTTATTACCGCATATGCTACTAGCTCTAGTTGGTCCAAATAAATTTATGTCTACTAATTCTAAAGGTTTTTTGGTAGAAATGTGGTTATTACTCTTAAAAGATGTTTTCACTTGTTTACCATTTGACAAACATCATATAACTTATCCTTTTTTAATGCAATTTGAGGGAGTTCTTTAACAAGCTTATTTTTGACAAGTTCAAAAAGAAAACTATTATTAATGCTAGCAATAAGACAACTTTCTATCCTTATACATGCCTAAATTTTAATCTTGTAAACATTTCCTTTTATATTTTCAATAAATAAAACTTTATCATTTTTAAGGATTAAGCAATATGCATGGTCAAACATGATTTTGAACTCTTTATCACACAATTGACTAATACTTAGCAAATTATATTTTAGATCATTCATAAGAAACACTTTTTTCTATTGAGGGAGAAGACTTACCTCCAATATTACCAACTCCAATGATATTTCCTTTTGAGTTGTCTTTAAATGTGACTTTTCCACTATTGATCTTGGTTATGCTTGAAAACAATGAATCATCTCTAGTGATATGTCTTAAGCAAGCACTATCCAATAATCATTCTTCATATTCCTTTGATTCGTACACACACAAAATCAAGATGAAGTTTTTGGTACCCATACCTTCTTGGGTTTTTTTTTTTGGTTAAGTGGTGGTTCTTTTTTAAACTCAAGTCATGCTACCAACTTTGTCCTTCTTTATATAACATGCATAAATTAAATTATTAATGCTTCTACAATGATGACATGTTTGGTTTTGATCATATGATTGTTTGACTTTAACAAAGTAGTTCTTCAAATATTATTTGTTCCTCTTGGTTTGATACCCTATACCTTTTTTGTTGAAGACATATATTTAACTAGTAAGCATGATATCTAAAATCATAGAACCTTGAGTGAACTTTACTAATGTGGTATTCAACTTGTCTACCTTTTCTTTTAAATATTTATTTTCCTCTTCAAGTTAGCTAACATTGTCATTATCAATAATAATGCGTGTTTTTTTTTCTAATGCATCTTTTTCAACAAGTAAACATGCATGACTCTTTTTCAATGAACTATATTTATAACCTAATGTTTTAAATTCATTATACAATGATTCAAAGGCATCATATAGTTCATCATAAGAGAGGTCACACTCATCATCCAAAGAAATAATCATATTATCATGTTTAATTACTATGAAACACATGTTTGCAACATGTTTTTCATCGTCACTTGAGCTAAAGTCTGATTCAGCACTCCATGTTATTTTCATTGCTCATTTATGATGGCAGTTCTTTTTTTTATTTTGAAAAAGAGGGCAATTAACCTTAATGTGTCTCGTTTTGTTGAACTTGTAGCATCTAAGTGCCTCCTAACTAGATTCTTCCTTATTTTTATCTTTCTTGAAGTTTGAGAACTTTTTATTCCCTTGTTTTTTTCTTAGGAAATTTTAGAATTATCTCATTATAAGTGCAATTTCCTCCTCCACTTCATCATCATCATCATCATCATCATCATCATAGTTAACATGGTGTACGGTTTTGAATACCAAGTTCTTTTTTGGCTTTTCATCTAGTTCTTGCTTTTTCATGGTGATTTTTTTAGTCATTAATGAACCGATGAGCTCTTATAATGGAAGTTTGGTGAGATCTTTAACTTCTCAGGTTGTTGTAACCTTTGCTTTCCAATACTTTAGCAAAGACCTAAGAATTTTTCTCACAATATTAGTATTAGTATAAGTCCTACCAAGAGCATCTAAACTATTAGTGACAGTTGTCATTCTAGTAAACATACTAGTTGTGAATTCATTTGAAAGCATTTTAAATAACTCATATTGATGTACAAACATATCAATTTTGGATTCTTTAACTTGATTAGTACCTTCATGAGTTATTTTTAAAGCATATCATATATCACTAGCATTTTTACAAGATGATATTATTTTAAATTCACTTCTACTCATGATATAATATAAATTGTTTATAGTTTTAACATCCATAGAAAATAACTTCTTATCACCATCGATATACTCACTTCTAGGTTTATGAATCATTATATCATTTTCATTTTTAGTAGCCTTATAAGGTCTATTTTCAATAGATAGTCATAAATCATAATCAATAGATTAAAGATATAAATCATCCTAACATTCTAACAGACATAATCATTGTCATCAAAGAATTGTGGCCTAGAGGTAGATGTTATTTCATTTTGAACATTTATAGCTAGTGGTTGTCATTCTACTTAAATCTAAGCAAACTTACATATATATGAGAACTAAGCTTCAATACCAATTGTTATTCTAGGATTAAGGCAACAACAACACCTAAGAGGAGTTGAATTAGGTGTTCCACTAATTTTGTCAAATAATGCAAATAATCACAAAAGGCACCTATAACACAATAACCAACAATATAATTAAAGTGTTTAAAGTAAAGAGATAAGGAAAGAGAGATTGCAAACTCGGTTTTTAATGTGGTTCAGCAAGCCTACATCCACATCTTAATTACTAATCGTACTTGAGTATTACAATTATGATTTGTTTACAACAAGATTCAATTTCTCAAAGAGTGGATCATTCAATTTCTCTATAACTCACTCAATAGCACTTAGGATCATTAAAGGTGTGCAAGTGTAATGAGTGTGAGATTTTATACTCTTGTGCTAGAATATAAAGATTTAATTTAACATAACTTAGAGTATGTTAGGATTCATGATTTCTAGTTGGTTTTTCTTTTTGTATAACTTTTATATCATGTATGTTTAGAATCTCTCCTTAATTCTGCATCATATATATATATGCGGCATAGTAGGATTGTGGTTTGGCTAAATTTCAGGGTTTGTAGTACCAATTTAGAGGGAAAATTTTTGAAGCAGTAATGGAAGGGTTTTCATGATAAAATCCTTCTTCCATAGTTAAAATATTTTGGAAAGTAGTTTTGAAAATATATTTGGATTTGGTTTTTGAAAAACTGGTGTGTGTGTGTGTGTTAAAAAAAAACTAGTCATTTATAGCCGCTAGAATGCCTCTAACATCTAAAATGGTTGATCAGTTCAAATGACCATATCATTCGGTCGACCGGTTCCTGTAAAATTCTCAGGTGTTCATCATGGATGAACGTGGTCGACTAGTTCAGTTTAAAAATCAGTTTTGACAGTTTCAAACCTGGTGAAACTTGAACCAATTAAATGTATATCAATCCTATTTATGCATGCAATGTGAAATGTGTGAGTTTATTTTAGTTTGCTATTGAGTAAGATATAAAGATTTAACAATAAGCTCTACAATGAATCCTTAATAGCCAAGTCTTCACTAGCTTTTCACCCTAAACTTATTGATGAATTTCTTCTTTCAATTCCATATACTTGTTGGTGTAATCTTCATATAAAACATGTTTAAACTTAATCTCATTCAAGCACATCATTAATCAATTTTAATTTAATTGTTATCATCAAAATACAAGATATTATAAATATCAATATATGACCCATAGGTCAACAATAACTTACACATATAACTAATCGAAATTGAGTGTTAACTCTCAATCTATCAAATCCAAATTATTCCAAATCTTTTTTCCTACTTTGTATCTCTTAATGAGAGGTCTTTTGTACATGTAAAATGTAAACTCAATCATACGCAAATCATGTGATGTATATAAACTAGTTTTAATAGCAAAAATCTATCAGAATGATAAATTAGAGGCACAATAACTTTTTAAGATTATATTAGATGTAATTAAATATATAAGTATAAATTGAACACAACTTATAAGATAATACAATATTTATAGTCATTTCTCTTATGTTCGAAGTTAATTTTTAAGCATAATAAATTCACTTTTATAGTTTATCTTTAAAAGTTCATATTTAACAATGCTACATATGCTACCTTTTCATATACTTATAAAATTACCAATAAAATGATTTTTTTAGTTTTCTTTTAAAAAAACCTTTCATAATAATTTTTATGAGTGTCAATTTAACTCACTTGCAAAATATTTTATGATTATAATCTTATTTTTTATATTACTAATACTAAAAACCTTGATTATATTCAGATAAAAAAAATAAGATATTAAAAATAAAAAATATATTTTATATATTTTTAAATGTTGGTTTTAGAATAAAAAGTTTAATTAATACTCACTAGAATAATGAGTTGCCCTAAAATATTTCTAAGAATTACAACAAATTAAAAGAATAAATTGTATGATAATAAATATTTTAATTTAAAAACAATTTTAAAAAATGTTTAAACAAAAAATATAAAAAATTAAATTAAAAAAGTTACTCCATAAAACTTGTTGTAAATATTTTATATATATAAAAAAGATTTTCAAATATAGTTTAAGGATTTCGTAGAAAAATACAAGAAAATATAAACTTCCAAAAAACCTTAAAACTAAACTTATTGATCTAAAAAAATTATCATAAACTTGGTGATCATTTATTTTTTAAAATGAACTTGTTTATATATTTTGTTTTTAAAGTTGTAGACAAAGACAAAGGCATTTGTAAAGAAAATAGTTAGAAGAATTATCTTATAAACACAAAATTAAAAAGCACAATGAAAACTCAAATTAAAAAAAATAATAATATATTGTGAGAAATAAAAAGATCATTATTATCGATATAAAGAAAAGATATTATTATTATTATTATTATTTGATGGTCAAATCAAATAATTAAACCAATTGAGGTTTTACATCTGTTTTTACATAGTTTAGTTGAAAAATTTATTAATTACATAAAGGTTGTTGGTATTTATTTTCTATTTTTGTTTTTATTTTTTGTAAAATAAAAAATTATTTGATTGATTTTAAAATCTATATTTCTAAAGTTAATTTTAAAATATAAATTATAAATGTTAAATTATAAGGTGACAATATAATAAAAATTTTGAAAGTTTATTGACAATATTTAATTATTTGAAAGCCAATAATAAAAATAATAAAAACGAGTTTTTATCATTTTATTTTCAAAAAGCTTTTGAAAACAAAAACAAATATATACTCAAAAGTTTGAAATAATTTCAAAATAAAGAAAGAGAGAGAGAAGAAATTATTTGGGCTTAGGCGGGGCTGGTGTATCAGAGCCCAGTGATGATATCAAAACTCACAAAACCCTAGTTTGCCTGTGCTTACGCTTTCTCCGTCTATAAATATCTCGTTTCTGCTAACCACTTCCTTCCTCGCTGCCTCTCTTGCTCAAAAACCCTAGAAAACAGCAGCAGCAGCTCTTGTTCTTCTCTGTTCCAGCCATGGCCTCCGATACCCTCGTTCTTCGCGGCACCATGAGAGCTCACACTGACCAGGTTACAGCAATAGCTACACCAATTGACAACTCTGACATGATTGTTAGTTCATCCCGCGACAAATCCATCATTCTTTGGAGCTTAACCAAAGATGAAAAAACCTACGGTGTCGCTCGCCGTCGTTTGACCGGGCACTCCCACTTTGTCCAAGATGTTGTCCTTTCCTCGGATGGTCAGTTTGCTTTGTCCGGTTCCTGGGACGGAGAGCTCCGTCTCTGGGACTTGGCTACTGGTGTCTCTGCTCGCCGATTTGTTGGTCACACCAAGGATGTGTTGTCTGTTGCTTTCTCTATTGATAACAGACAGATAGTTTCTGCTTCCAGGGATAAGACAATCAAGCTGTGGAATACTCTTGGTGAATGCAAGTATACCATTCAAGAGGCTGAGTCTCATACCGATTGGGTTTCGTGTGTGCGTTTTAGCCCAAATACGTTGCAGCCCACGATTGTTTCTGCTTCGTGGGACAAGACAGTAAAGGTCTGGAATTTGACTAACTGTAAGTTGAGGTCTACCCTTGCAGGACATGGTGGGTATGTGAACACTGTGGCTGTTTCGCCAGATGGGTCATTGTGTGCTAGTGGAGGGAAAGATGGGGTGATTTTGTTGTGGGATTTGGCTGAAGGAAAGAGGCTTTATAGTTTGGATGCAGGTGCAGTGATTAATGCTTTGTGCTTTAGCCCCAATAGGTACTGGCTATGTGCTGCCACCGAGAATAGCATTAAGATTTGGGATCTGGAGAGTAAGTTGGTTGTTGATGATTTGAAGGTTGATCTCAAAGCTGAAGCTGAGAAATCCGAGGGTACTACCGCTACTGCTGTTAGTACCACGAAGAAGGTAATACATTTTTCTGCTTTTGTTGTTTTGTTAGTTTTAGTTTTCGGTCTTTTGTTAAATAGGTTGTGTTATATGGATATCCTTTTGCTGATTGGGATTGAAAATGATGATTTCTGTTATTTGCTTGTGTTATTTATATATTTGCTGAGTTGGATGATTTCTGTTAAATGGTTTGTTCTCTGGTTAGTCTCTGTGCGCGCGCGCTGCAAGTGCTAAATTTGTATTTGTTGTGAAAGTTTTGTATTGCTAGAAAATTGGTTTGTCTGCCTGTTCTGTTGTTAATTGTTATGAGAAGTTGTGATTTTCAGATGTGTTGGAATCGTTTTGCCAGTTGTTTTATGTTGGTTTTTGTTAAATAGGGTTGGATAGCTATTATGGCAGGTAAATATGTCTTTTGTTTGTGGACACTGGAAATGTTCTATGAATGAATATTCTTGGTATCCTTATGACTTGTATTGTGCATGTTTTTAGGCATGGAACCATTCAGCGAGATTTGTTTCATTTGGAAAACCAATTAGTTAATTTGAGATACTTAATTCTGGTCTAGTCAAACATATAATATAGATTTGTTCTTCCTGCTGATTGATAGATTGTTTTCTAAAAAGTACTTATTTTGATACTATGCTTTTGCTGATGATGGTAAGATTCTGCACCTAGAACTGTGCAATACATTTGAGTTTTTTATACCTATAGAATCACTTGATGGTACCATGAATAAGATAATGATATGTCTTTTTTTGGGGAACAATTATAGAGCAATCCCAATTCACATGATTTTGCTTTGTGTTTTGTAGATCTATTGCACATGCTTGAACTGGAGTGCTGATGGAAGCACCTTGTTCAGTGGTTATACTGATGGTGTCATTAGAGTCTGGGGAATTGGTCGCTATTAGGGAGCTTTGAGTAGTTACCAGGCGCCTTCCTTTTTTCTTTAGTATTTTGAAGACCAATTTAAGATTTTGTTGAAATTATTGGATCTTATGTTATCTCTTGATGCTGGATGTTACACATTGGATTGAGCTGGGGCTATATTTTTGTTTTTCATATCCCATGTTAGATATGTTGGTTTTGAATTTCACATTGGTACAAGTGGTTTATCAAGTTAATTGGTTTTGATTCTCCTATCTATTTGGCGTTGCAAATATTATAGCATCTACATCATAAGCGATGATGCTATCATTTTGAATCAATACTGATTGTGTTTTGTTACGAAGAGTCTGGTGAAGGTCAGCTCTTGAAGGACTGATTTTTGACTAGCTGATATTGTTGTCTGATAAAGTGTATATGCTTATCAAACATGCTTGTCCTGTATTCCCCTATCGTGAATGTGTTAGGTATTGCTCTTTGCCTCGGCAAATCGTACATTATGCCCATGTAACTGGTCATGGATAATGGATGAATGAGTAATATTTGCTACTGGAGCACTGCATCAAGGGATAATTCTCGGCTCTATCAATTGGAGGCTTGAAGTTCTAAGGTTATTTGTGCATCTGATCGATTTAGTTCTGCTAGACAACAAGAATGAATCCGATGTAATCCTTGAGCTACAAAGAAAATCTCGTACAGGGTAAAATCCAAGGAAGATACCAGATAAAGAAGGTTGGTGGATGTTGAATGGAAATGGAGTGCAAACTCTTGGCAAAAATTTAACCTCCTGGGTTAAAAAAAATCCCCGGAAATTAATTGTGATGTGGTATATGAAATTAATGGTGTGATGTTACTCTGTTTTTAGATTAGTGAAAAGTCAAGCTTTTTTTTTCTTTTTTTCCTTAATTTTTTTTAGGATTCTAGAAAAAAAATCATATAATACTAAAATAACTTTTTTTTTATGGATGTCTAGAAAAAAAATCAACCCCATTAAATTGTTCTTATTGAATAGAATTTATTAATACATTTTTATCACCGAAAAGTGATCAAAATGACAATTGTTTTTTTTTTAATTTAATTAACCTTAAGTTTAATGGTATAAAACTTTATAAATGTTTTTAATAAAATTATTTTAGTATTATATGATTGTTTTTTTTAATTATTTATTTTTATTTTAATTATTTATTATTTAGTTAATTAAAAATTAAATTTTATAAATTTTTTTTTGCTTTTTATGATATATTATGATTTCATGATCCTAAAAAGCGAGTTTTACAATTTAATTATTTTAATATGGGTTATTTTTTGATTATTTTTTTTAATTTTATCCTTTAATTATATTATAAATAGATACAATATTACATATGAAGAGTTGAAATTACCTTACAATATACTGAAATACTCGGGGGATTCACTATAGCAGTGAACATTGCCATGGAAATTTTATTTTAATTTTATACTTAATTTATTTTCAATTTTAATATTTCATACCCAATTTGATGAGCAATTTGTCAAAATTGATAAATGATAAACATAATTCAAAAAATGGATCCAAGTAAAACAAGGAGAAACCCATGATAATTTAAAATTGAGGTTAAAAGCTCTTTTTTGTCTTTATATTGTTCTTTTTCTTTCTCTATAGTTCCTATATATTTTTCATACTTTTAATTTTAATTTAAAAGTTTATTTTTCATAATTCTTAAGTTAAATAAAAAAAAATAATTGTCATTTTGATCACTTTTCAGCGATAAAAATCATCATTCTTAGTGTCAATAAATTCTATTCAATAAAAAGAATTTAACGGGGTTGGTTTTTTCTCTAGACATCCATAAAAAAAATCTAGTTTAATTTAGTGTTTTTTATTTGATTAATTTTATTTTATTTTAATAATTTCATGGTATTTTAGGATTGTTATATCATTTATAAAGGAGGTTGTGGTGTTTAAGAGATGACATAAAAAATTGGATTTGTGGCCAAAACAAAAGAAGTAAACCTCCATCAAGTTTTTGTGTTTTTTTTAAGGTGGTGTTGTTATGAGCATAAATGATCAACAATTGTCCGGTTGAGCGATTAAAGTGATGGATTTTAAATTTGGTGATCTTCCCTCATTTAGGTTCGGATCCTGTTGTCCACATTTGCTCAATTTTCTTTCTTCAAGTTCATTCATTTTTTTTTTAGCAAACTTTATTCTCTCTTTTTTTTTTTTGACGCTTTTTAAGTGTTTTTTTTTTTTTTTAGTTTTTAAGAATATTATGTTATCACGCATATTGGTAATAAAATTTGGATAGTATTTTTTTTGAAAAAAAATAACAAGTGACAAGTAAATAAATTTAAAAAAAATCTATAAAAAAATTAATATTAAAGGTTGAAAATGAAACAATATAATAAAATAAAAAATAATTTATAAAAAAATAAAAGTATTAAACTCAATTGAATCCATGTCCTGGATTGTGAGTTTGACTTGTTTACTTGAATTGATTGAAAATTGAACTTTTAAATTTATTTTTAATTTGGTTTTTATTAGATTGTCGCAATCTCAAATAAATATCCTAGCTTTGAGTTGGTGCTCAGTTTTATGAGCATTTATTTTTTATATAATTAAATAAAAAATATTTACAAAACAAAATATTAAACCCAAAAAAGTCTAAAATTCAAGTCACAGATTTAGTAGATTAAGTTATGAAACCTGACTCGTTTAATATATCATTACTTTAATATTTTAAAAAAACATCATTTAAAAATATATTTTATTAAAATTAAACTATATGTTACATACCAAAACTTTTCATGGGTAACCTAGTAGTTTGTGGTCGGTTAGAGGTCCATTACCGTTGTATACATAGCTGCTTTTGGGCTTGTTGAGGTACATGAATTTTGTAGCTTCTTGGTCTACCTTGAGCAGCAGTTGTTTTTCACCGATTTTATCAAATTTGGA
>Ga0325410_1004623_pt1 | contig 15350 bp, 9 predicted proteins | sample PopdelMetagenome_16_FD_206182 | JGI IMG/M metagenome (GOLD analysis project Ga0325410, IMG submission 206182) | Populus deltoides microbial communities from Bellville, Georgia, United States - Xylem-PdIQD-R3 | ecosystem: Host-associated > Plants > Phyllosphere > Stem > Wood/Secondary xylem...
TTAAAATTTTAAATTTTTTATTTAAAATTATTTTTTAAAATTTTTTAAACACATCTTAAAAAAAACAACAGCTAATTAAAAACTAACTGCAAGGACCCAAACGTACAGACCCATCTCGTGGAAAATTTGTTGCAGTGTCTCTCAATTTTAAAATATAAATCTATTTTATTTTATTTTTATTTCAAACACGCTACCAACCAGGTCATATCTAGGTAAAGTCTATGTAATACACGGTTTGTTTTTGTATTTTAATAGTGTTTTTGAAAAAATTAAAAAAAGTTATTTTTTTATTTTAAATTAATATTTTTTTGGTTTTTTAATCATTTTGATGCGTTGATTTCAAAAATAATTTTTAAAAAATAAAAAAATTTATTATTTTGATATATTTCTAAGTAAAAAATACTTTAAAAAATAACCGCAACTACACGCCTCAACAGAATCTAAAGATATTAAAAACCAAAAAATAAACCAAATTTGTCTCTACAATGAGCCATCATAGTGGTGAGGCAAAAACTTGATCGAGAGATAATTATTTATTTATCAAAATAATTATTAATTCTAGAGAAAATAAATATTTTTTAAATAATTTTAATATGTTAATATTAAAAATTAATAATTAATAATTTTTTTAATATATTTTTAAATAAAAAATTATTTTAAAAAATACCGAACACATAGTTAAGGTTGTTAAGGTTGGGCCTGGATTGTCTTTTACCACAGCTTGGTCTGCGAGTGCTGTATCAATCTGTCAGTCATGCTTGTGGGTTGTCGGAGATGACTAGACTGGAACGGTCAATGATGTAGTACTGTTCAACACGCGACCTTTGTTTTTAATAGATTAAACCAGTCCCTAATCATTTAATGTCCTGCAATCAACCCCCCAAATAAACCTAATTCTCGAGATTTCTCTAAATTCCGTCCCTGCAGATTTTTTATTAAACCCTCAGCTTCCCTTGTCACTTCCAACGTGATCCTTACTTTTAGAATTCTTCAATTTCCCCTTAATTCGCCTTCAAAATTCCAATTTATTGCAATTGAACTCCTAATTATACCAATTAGGCTTTTTTTACCAAATTTCTTCCTGTCATGAAAGTAATTTTAGATTTTAAAAAAAAAATTAGGGATTCAAAATTGGGTTATGATAGATTCCATAAGATGAGAGGAGTTCGATGGTGGTTGTTTAAAGCCTCAATGTTTTCTGAAAAAATAGATCTAAGCCAAAAATGATAAATCTAACAAGGTTTGATTTCAGATTTTTGGATCTTATTTCAGGTCTTTTGAGTTGATGGATTGATTTATGCGTGTTTCAAAGGTGTTGGCAAGCTATCTTGATTTTTCAAAATTTAAGTTTGTAGACGACACGTCGCCTATGAATTTTTTTCTTAAAAAAATATCAGTGGACGACAAGTTATCTGTATCTTTAAAAAATAAATAAAAAATAAAACCAAGCTTAGGTGCGCAGGCTCGTGTGCCTGAATTTGTTTTTCCCTCATTTGTTTTTTTAATATATATATATATATATATAAAGTATAAATTTAAGAGAAAATATTATTTAATCCATTTGAATCCATGACTCGGATCACTGATTTAACAAGTTAAGCCACAAAATTTATTTTTTTTTAATTTCTTTTTTAATATGTCTCTTTTAAATAATTTTTAAATTTTTGTTTCAATTACTAAATTACTCATCAATGAATTGTTTGTTATTTTTTATTAACTTTTTTTAATAGAGATTTTTTTAAAAAATTATTTTGTGTGTGTTTAATTTTTGAAGTGATTTTGTTTATTCATCTATGATTTTTTTTAATCTTTTGTATATGAAATTTATTTTTAAAAATAAAAAATTTATTTTCAAATAATATTTCTAATATGTGCAGCATTGCATATTTTTTTCTTTTATTGTATTCAAGTAATTTAATATGTGTGTTTATTTCTAGTATCGTTTGATTGTATAAAAAAATATTTTGATTAACAAGATTTAGTAAACACAACCAGAGTAATATCTCGTCTTGCGTTAAATATTTTAATCTATATATATTTTTTGATTTTTTTGGTTTTATTTTTAGTTAGTGTTAATGATTTTTTTAATTTATTAGCATATATAGTTTTTAATTTATTTGATTATATATATATATGTATACAATTTTTTCTAACAAGAGATATAAATATCTTATCCGCGACGGACCACAAATTATATAGCTATTATAAATTGTTACGTATATATCGAAGTTTAAGATGAAAACTATGATTTTTCAAAACTCAGTAGACAAGTATAATTTCAACAAATGCGGGGGGGAATTTTTCCAAATTTTAATTTAGTCAAAACCTTGTCAGTATTCATCAGCTAGGTCTAAAATCGTCTTTAGATCTGAAATTCTGTATAGTTAGGACAACAGATGATTAGGGAGAAATGATTCATGTGAAGTTTCATCATTAGTTTAGTTTCTTTCTCCAGTACACCTTTTAACTGCAAATACCAGTCCGTAATAGCTCTAAACCTACTTGCCATTCACCTATTCAGCATCACCTGGAATCTTACATAAAGGGGCATGAGTGGCATTGAGCTAGAAGACCATGGCAAGCCCATGAGGGCTTTTGTATTTTGTTGTTCAGAATTGAAGGTGTTAGGTACAGCCCTGTCTGGTCAAATTTACAGACTATTTATATGGATACTATGAGTACAGAATCCTTTCTCCTTGTGCAGAATCTCCCTCACTTTAATGCCTTTCTTTACTCTTCACATAGAAATTTGAAGCTGCTGGGCTCAAAATCTGTTTTTGGCAGAGAAAGAACTAGAAAGTAGGTATTTTCTGCGTTACTGCCTTCATCATTGCAGTCTAACTAGCGCAAGTGTTGAAGTTTATCTATGAATAATAATGCAATGAGAAGGTTGCCACTTGCCACTTCGTTCAATGTTTTGCTTTTGGTGTAAATTGTGGTTATATGCATATTATACCTTCGCCTAAGATCTGAACATCAAGCAACTAAATCAGTACAGAGCTTGCTCTCTTGCAAAAAGCATTTAAATGCATATGTCTAAAGCTCAGATAACTGGTAGAACAGAAATAATAAAAACCAGGCATAGCTTAGACATTTGATCCAATGTGGCATGAGATTGTCACTTCAAAATTCTAACACATTCAACATATAAAGGAGTATTAATCTGACTAAATAGAAAAACCCCAGAGTTGAAATTAGTACTATCTTAACATTTTCAACTACAATTAAGATTCTGAAGGAGCTAAGCGTTTTCACAGAAACAGGAGATACTACTGCTAAAGGGTTTACAGAAATAAAATGCAGGATTAAAACATCTCCATCTTTTAGTGATAGCAAACGCAGAAGGACCGACAACGACAGACTATCTATGCTGTGATCTATCTCCGACCTGAAGAGCAAAAATTTGTAAGTTAATAACTTTCTTTCTGAAGCTAAAGAGATTTTTCTGCAAAAGATTGAAACCTGAGTACCATTCCAAGTCCAGCTAATTGAAACAATGTCAATGGCACAATCAGAACACAGCCACGAAAATTCTTCTATATAGATAACAGCTTAAGTGTGATGCATTCTGGTTCTATGTGAGGTGTTGGTGGACTCAAAGTTCAACATGGTAATTCAAGATAACTGTCCAACATATGTGAAAGAATTTAGAAACATAATATTTCATGAAACCCTTTGCTGTAAAATTGCCACTGGATATAAAATCTAGTTTCATTATTTCCAGTTGAATCATATTCAACTGGTGCTTTTTTTTAAACCTGATATGAATAATTGAGCTACAGACAAGAGAAGCTTTAAGAGATTCATAACTAACATAGTTGATGATCAGAGACAACTTCCATAATCAAATCTTTTGGAAAATAGAAACAGCTAACTTGACCTCAGTAGGTCATGCCCCACCATCTTGATATTCAGTTCAATAAGATTAATGCAGTCAACAATGAAAACAGGCATACACTAAAAAAAAAAAACCTTAAAACAGAACAAAAAATGTGAAATGATCTTATTTTTTTGTGTAATTTACCTACCTTTGGATTTTCTCTCTTAAGATTTTAGCTTTTTCCTGGATCTTCCGCTCTTTATGATCATACAGCTAGGTGAATCAGAAGCAGGCTTGGAAAATGAATAGGACACTTCTGATTTTTGTTTTGGCAGTTTAGCCAAGAATTCAAGATAATCTTCATCTTCCATGTCTTCCTCAAAGTGTCGAAATTGGTTACTGCTTACTGAATCAATACTACCAGCTGGGTAGTCCATTTCCTTGTATATGGATACAGAGAACCTGGAATTTCCCTTGTATTCAAAAACTAGCAAATCTCCTTTCTTAAGAGAGTAAAAATCTGCAAAATCTTGCCAGCCTTTCTGAAACCTAACCATACCATCAGCAGACTTCAACAACTCTATTCTCCATAATGTCCCATTTGGATCCTCAAGTGTTGCTGACTTTGACAAAACATTTCCAATTTTTCTCAGGAACTTTCTTGGAATCCACTGACAATGAACATAAATAAACGATAAAATATTTCATGTTGAACTTCATTTTGTGCTTGTACAGGAAAAAACATCTCTTAAAGAATACTTACGGGCTTGTTTTCAGGAATGTCATCATGGATTCGCTTGATGAACCGGTATTCTCCGGGTTTAAACAATGAGCCATCCCCCCCTCTCTCTCTCTGCTAAACCCCATGTTTTAACAGCTCCAAAATGCAAAGTGATCAGGGCTTATGGTAAGTGGACAGAAGTAGTTGAAGAGCTGGGGTCTTTGGGGGGTTCAAAAGATCAAGAGCAAGCAATCCTCTTCATTTTGAAGAAAACAAGGCATTGTCTTTCAGTTCACAGTACTTGGTCTTGAATTGCAGGACAGAAGCAAGTGAACATGCGAGTCTTTCCTCTTTCTCGTTAAGGTTCTCCTCTCTTTTACATGTCAGAAGAACTACTGCAATAAAGTAGAAAAACTGCATTTCTGCAGGTTTTGCATAAAAGTACAACTTGTTAGGAGTCCAATGAAAGGTAAAGTTGACAATTTGGCATGCCAAGATAGTACTTTCAATATTTATTCGTGAACTACTAATGCCCTTTACTGTCTCCTTTAATTTCCTGTTTGTGGGTTGGTAGAGATCAGTCCTGCTGTTCCTTCAGCCGAAAAAGAAATTGTCTTGCAGTGGGACAATACTTTATTAACTAGCATGTCTACGTCTGTATGCATGCATGTGCTAAGGTCATATGTTTCAGTACATGAAACAATAAAAGGCCTTGTTCAAATGTTTATGATTCGTCTACAATTGTGTGTAACCTTGCAGCAAATGTACATCTCTTTGAGTTACTATTTCATCATGGCTGGAAACCGAGTAAATAACAGCACAATTGCACTGGGATTTTCATCAGAAATTGTTAATCATGGAGTATAGTAGGGTAAAATAGAAAGTCTACAGCCATCCAATCATCTTGATATCATTCCCTCGTCTTAAATGATTATGTGGCAAGCCCAATTGTGAGCTTTGGTTTTGATTTTCTATTTTGTTTACATAATAAATGTCTAAGATCGGTAATTAGAAAACGGGGTTCTGAGAAGGTGGATTGACTAGGAATTGAGAGATAATGCCATACATCCATGCCTTTTGCCTCTATCTTTGCAACTCTCTTCTTGTTACAGCCACAGTTGATTCCTCATTTTCATCATGCTTGTATTGTATCCAATCTCGCATTATAGAATACCTAGTTTTTGGTAAGCCTAATGGTTTTTCTATGCTGTGGTTATTTGGTAGCCTTTGCCTTGTATCCTCTGTTTATATATCACAATGGCTCTTTTTTCCCCATGTCTTAATAGTCTAGTCTACTCTGCATATAATTCGGTTCCCAATACACATACAAGGCATGATTTCCTGCCAGAACATATACAGGGTCTGCAACCTTGCCAGGAATCCTCATGCCACTCGTTATCTAAAACCTTATAGGGCAGCTCAGTGAATGATTTGGTGAAAAATGTCCTTCACAGCTTAATGGATAATGATCGATGCCCTTCGGACGGATTTTGTTTTTCTACTTACAAGTAACAAAGCTTATTACCTTCTCTCGTGGTGACATTTTAGGACTGGACTTGGTTTATGTTTGTCATAACAGGATCACTCTCTAACTAGGTGAACAACACAATTTGAAATGCTTCCTTAAAATGATGAGCATCAGAGTGGAGATGGAAGTAACCTGTCTCAAAGTTAAAAACACAATTTGTTTACAGGTAGGCTAAAAAAAGAAGTAAAAAAAGAACAGAAAGGAATTGTGAGACGGCTAGAAGACCACTTAAGTTTTGCGCTGCTGTTACCCTTTCTTTACACCTTTCAGGTAGTCTGCTCTTATTCCCCACAACTGCTCAACTACTACTTTCATGTCCGGTCGTTCGGTGCGAATGGGTGCTGCACACTGGATTGCTAAGGCAAACATTTTGGATAGTATCTCTGCGTCCACCACTTCTTCCATAAGCGGGTCCGCCATGTCCACTACATTTCCTTCCTCGTACTTCCTAAAGACCTGCACAAATTACCACATGAGATGAATGATCTGGTAAGTTCACAGATGATATTGTACAGAGAGGTAGCAGCATTCAGGTTTTGAGAAATTCAACTAGCGAATTACACCAACAAGAACAAAATATTCAATTTGAGGGCATTTGTTTTGCATAAAATACTTTACATGAAAAATTTTTCTTATGTTTTGTTTCTCATAAAATATTTCAAAAAAAACTAATCAACTTCAATATTTTGCAATCAACTTTTAAACTTAGTTTATTTGTTAAAAAATATTCATAAAGTTTTATAAAATATTTTACGAATAATAATCCCAACCCCAACCTATATCATCACTACTATCACAACCACCATCACATCATAACCGTAACACATTATCATTATTCAATTATATTTGTACTTTTCAAATCATTACTTATTAAACATCATAAAAAAATTTCACATGATATTTTAAGGGAAAACATTTTCATGCAAGAGATTTTCCATCCGTAAAATATTCTACGCAAAACAAACAAACGCCCCCCAAGAAGCAGTAATGCTCTAAGAAAAAGAGACAACATGCTGTTTTGAAAAATATACAAAGGTTTTCAAGGAAATACTCTGATGTGGTTAGATATACTATGTCCACAGATATAAAAAGGGGTCTATCTTAAGAAACTCCCAGGCAGCAAACTAGAACTCTCAGTTCTGCAAGAACGTAGTCTGGGAGTCTAACTGATCTTTTGTGTTGGTATTGCTTGTTAACTAGCTATCCAAGATAAACAAGAAGCAATTCATCTTGCAGGCTCAACACTCAATGTTAGCATAACAACTTTGTGAGGAACATTGCATAAACTACAGTTTAGAAATCCCCAGTGAAAATAAAATTAGACAACCACATTATGTTCGTTGATCGGCACAAAGGAAGCCAAAAACATTAGAGATTAGACAGGCTGAGAATGGGGTCCAGCGTAACTCTCAATGAGAGCTATTGCTGAAGTTGGGCAGGACGAGGTCTTCTTGAAGCCTGATTTAACACTTCTAGTTGCTTTTGAAAAGCATGTACCAGAGGCTGGACCTGACTAAAATTGGCTTCTAGCCACACAAAATTTTGACCATCTCATTTACAGTGGTGGAGGTCACTACTATCATCATCCATGCTCATTTACCAAAGGCTCTGTTCTATGGGGAACATGATTTTTATCCTGGGTGTGGTAATTGTACATGTTCTGTCCTGACACACTTAATAAGTGCAATAGTAACCATAAAATAAACATTATCAATTTACAAGATGTAAAGCTTACCCATCTAAGTGTCACCCGCTCATCAGCAGGTTTCTTCATCTCCACAGGGCGCCGTCCTGTCAAGATTTCCAGAAGTAAAATTCCAAATGAGTACACATCACTCTTGGGGGTAAGTTGATAGGTCTTCATATATTCAGGGTCTAGGTAACCCATTGTCCCCTTCACTTTGGTTGAGATATGAGTTTGATCAGAGTCTACTGGACCCATCCTAGCAAATCCAAAGTCTGCCACTTTGGCTCTCATGCTCTCTGTCAAAAGAATGTTGGATGACTTCACGTCTCGATGAATTATTTGCTTCTCTGTTGTGAGATAAGCAACATAAAAGAAATTAATTAGATGACTATTACAACATAAAAGAAATTAATTAGATGACTATTATACAATGAAGAGTACATGCAAAGAAATATCCAGACCCAAAAGAGCTCTCTGTGAGATCACAGGGTAGCAATTGGGTGATATCAAGCACCAATTTTGAGAATTTAGATATTTTCCGCAGTCTTCTTGAAACTATAGCTTTCCAATATATGGTTCAGAGATTTATTTCCTCGTAATGAGATGATAATTGGTGAGAAATGCAATTGTCAAAAACAAAAACTAGGATCTTGGGATAGGTGTTGAATCAGAAGAGGTGAGTGACCAAGCATGTGATAATGATCGGCAGCATTTTGATATGATAAACTTCTTTTGTTGGAAACTTAGATTGACAGTTAGGTAATTCCATCTTCATTACTTTCCATCAATATTCCAGAGGAAGGGAGAGAATAAAGGACACTGGTCGCCCATGATATTAGAATGGATGAGATGACCTTCTCGTGACTTCTCTGACCAGGATCTTCTCAAACTGAGGAAACAACAAAATAAGAGAATATACTGGGTTTTATGTGGCTGGTACCAGAGGTGGGAGTGTTTAGTTAAGGAAACAAAATGAATGAAGTTTTTTATGCTAAATACTTGCAGACTAAATCTCCCATGGTTGGTGCGCAAACAAATTCTAATCATCTAAAATTATTAGGAGGCTTATGAAGCTTTGAACATATAGCTTGTTAAATTTAATCAATTCTCCTAAAAATATTATTGCCACCAGTACGTGTGCAAAACCCAACCATATACAGTAGTACATTTTAAGAGCTCTTCTTTGCTTTCTTGGAAGGTCATAATTCAAGTTGAATTCGCATTTCAATGCATGAAATTTCTCAGAAATAATGTAACCAACTGACAGATTTCTAACCTGCATATAGATGGAGATAAGTTAATCCATGAGCAACATCAATGGATATTTCAAGCCGCTGGTTGAAATCCAGGATTTTGCCATGCAGAACTGCAGGGAATTGCAGACCTATTAGAATAAAGGTTGTTGTTGATTGGAACTTTACCTCTCTTATAATTGCATATGCTTACCATCCAGATGTTCTCTGAGAGTACCATTGGGCACATACTCTGTAATAATAAGGTGTTCATCTCCTTTATCAACATAACCAAGCAACTTCACCAGATTCCGATGATCAATTTTGGCCAGAAGTTCAACTTCACTGCTGAATTCAATTTGTAAGTTCACAAAGTATCCCTGCATAATGTTTTCACATCAACCAACGGTAGGAAAATGTGAAACAATGGCGCAATCATCATGAAGGGTATTGCGGCTTACCTTCTTTGCTCGTTTTATGGCAACCAACTGACCGTTGTCTAGTTGGGCCTTGTAGACAATTCCAAAGCCTCCTTCGCCTATCTTAAGTGATGGAGAAAAATTACGTGTGGCTCTAGCAACCTGACTCAGATTGAGATGAACTGATCCTAATCTACTGAGTTTTGGAGATGGAGAGAATCTAGAAGGACTAGGTGGCACCCGATGTGGAGTGGACAGCACTTTTTCAGAAGCAGGATTCGCATTGAACGAGGGTACTGAATCCACTGCAAGACCATAATTGATTGAATTGTCAATTAAATCATCGAGAAATGGTAAAGAAATCAGATGAATACAAAGTAGCAACATAGCAAAATTATTAATACAAAGTTGCTAATGAACTCCCTAATCATAAAACTGTATATATCTATTTGGTGAACTCACAAGTTATAACTTAATGATGTCCTTAAACTTCAAATATTTGAGATACAGATAAGATCATTTTAGACTCACGTGAGTTTGGATCCTTTTCAAGAACAGTGTGCGTGGCTGGTTTCCTTTTCTTATATAGACACGGGCAGAGAAAACCACAACACATAACAACAACTCCTGCCACTGCTAACCCAGCTTTATAGGGAGTTGAAAGAGTTTCTGGATCATACTTCTTCTCTTTTGAAGTATCCTGACTAAAATCATGACTTGTGGATTCTTCTCTACCCTCCTTTTGCAGAAGATTTCTTTCTCGCTTCAGAGGAAAGTCAGCTGCCAAAACAACAGTAAATGAGGAACTTATGTTGATTGTTGGGAATTGAATATTGGCTAATTTAAACGAGGTACAAGCTTACAACAATGAATCACTCGACTTTTAAATCAGAAACCTAAACATGAATCTTAGATCAGCGCATACCTAAAGAAAGTTCCGGGTCCAGTCCACTGGAGCTACTCCCAAGGTAGTTCTCAAAGATACAAGCATTTACATCGAGGAAATGGAAGGCCTTGCAAAATGATTCTTTGTCTTTGAGCTCCCCATTAATGTAAAACAATTCATGACCGTGAAAATTTGAATAGGCTATATGATCAGAACCACAAACCTTTGAATGTATAGAAAACCTTGAGGCCAGTATAATCGGAAATTGCACCAATAACAATAGAATCAATGCATTCATAGCCATCCTCAAAGAAAAATTGTGCTCCGTTTCAATCTTTGGGAATTTAAAAATGATGAAAACATGTCTTTATTCTGCAGAACTGCAGAATATACACAAAACTGCAGAAATTCAACTCATATAGCTCACGCTTTCATACCCAGAGCATCCAACACTAGAAAACAGAAACACAAAAGCAACTTGATGTTTAAAACCCACTAATCTCTATGCTCGCAAGTTCCAGCTAACCCAATTATTGACTATCACGATGAGACTCAGCTGAATTGCTCAAAGCTCACCCCACCAAATCCACAGAAGACAGCAGTCCAGATAACAAAGTAACTGAAACTTCCAGTTCAAGAATTCGAACTGCTTAAACAGGCAAGTTCAACTTCTCCCTGTTGCCACAAAATCCAAATATTGTCTCCAAGACAAAGTTCACCAAATTGAAAAAAGAAAAGGAAAAAAAAAACTTTCCAACCCTTCCAAATTTGTTCTAAACAACAGACAAGTTCAATCCCTAGCAACAGCCACAAAATCTATTCAAAGTTCTTCACTCAAGCCCCAGTTGCAACAACAGTTATTGATCAAAACCCCAGCTTTCCAAAATATGGCAAAAACCTCAAAGTGGAACCAAATTCTCTTGATTAACTGAATCAAACCCAGATGTAAAAACAGCCAAACTTCACAGCCCAACGCTAAAAAAACAACATGCCGAAGTAGTTTTAACTTGATTCCCTCCTGACCGCCAAGAAAAGTAACAACCACAACAAAGAGCAGAAACAGCGTTAAAAAAGAGAGAGATGGCTGTGTTGGCAGAGGAAAGTAAAAGGACAATTAATATTAAAAAAAAAAAAAACAATAGATTAACATCGGGAGTTTGATAGATATCTTTTTAAAATATATTAAAATAATATTTTTTTATTTATTTTTAATATTAATATGTTAAAATAATTAAAAATATATTAATTTAAAATTAAAAAAATCGGAAATTTTGTGATGTCAATGCGAAACGGTCTTAGTTATGATTATTGTTTTGGACAAGAAAACAAAAACAAATATGATTCTTAGTTATAAGACTTGATTAGAGATTAATTTTGGTGGAATTAACCTATTAATCATAAATTAATACATATTTTATTTAAATAATATAATTTTTAAAATAAAACAATATTATTTTAATATAAAAAACCTAGTTCACAATAAAATATAACCCAAATTAAGCTATAAATTAGCTCATCGGATTTATACATGGATTTTTTTTATAATGTCTTGTCATTGCAAAAGACAAAGGTGTAGGAGTTGGACATTATTGACCGTTGGAAAACTCGCGGCATTTGCCTGGATTCCTCCTAAAGGGAGCCCTGTGCCATTATCTTGAATATCTAAAGCTCCAAGTGTTGAAGATGGAGATTATTGGCCGTTGGAAAGTTCGTGTGCTTTGCTAGGATTCCTCCTAGCATGAGCGTTCTGGGTTGATTGCTCGTGTCAGTGAGTTATCTTTGAATAGAATCGATTGTTATGATTTGTTTGGTGGATTCAATGATAATCTGTGGTCAAATATTTCAGATATTCTTGAATAATTTATATATCAACATGAATTTTTTCCATGGATTTTATGTTTTAAACAAAAACAAAGAAACTATTTCCCAAGGGAAAGTTACTGTGTTGTAGACACGTATTATTATTCATTGTAATGTTAAAACTACAAGATTGCCCTTGCAAAATAAAATCATTGAAATAGATATTGGAGGTAATATTATATTTTTATTATTACATAATTTTTTTTATCATAATTTTTAACTAATTTAAATTACTATCTTAGCACTGGAATAAAAAATATTTAGGATTTTATCTTGAGGGGATTTTGGTACTTTTATTTTATTTGGGATACTGCAATTACTTTGGTAACCTTGTAGGGGGGGGGGGGGGAATATTATTCTCTTATAAGTGTTTTTTTTTTCATTATACATTGGCTTTGTTGTAATTTTTGAGGTTACTCGGGGTGTTATTATAATTATTAAATATTAAATATTATTTAAAAAAGAATTATGCTAGCATCCACCAGCGTGTAGAGTTGTCCGGCCACCAAATGTCACATTTCAAAGCAGTGTTTAAAAAGATCTCAACGCTATCTTTGTTTAACATCACATAAAAAAATCTTTACTATATCTTTACACATACATTAAAATTATTGGAAAATAATAAAAAAAATATGAATTTTATAATTTTTCAAAGAAACTCATTTAAAATTTGAAAGTTACGTCATTCCAAATACTTAGAATATTCAATATGCTTTCAAATTAATATATATAAACTTTTTTCGTGCCATCTTTCTTAGAATTCAGAATATAACGAGTGAACTTGTAATTAATGATAATAAAGTCCTTTTAGATGATTTTTAACACAAAAAAAAATCAAATGTGCTAGGCAATATAATTTTTAAGAGATTTACTCAATAGTTAAAAAGATTCGTGAGTTGAAATCATTTATTCAAAATAATTTATTTTATTTGTAAAAGGAGGGAGTTTTAATTAGCATGAAAATTGACATGTAGTCGTCTATTATTATCGATAAAAAAAAAAAGGCGCAAAATGAATGAGTGCCAGAATGATTTTCACGTGGATTTGAATATGTTGCCAGGGATTATTGTATTATATTTTTGTGCATTTGTTATTATGGTGAAATATATTTTTTATTTGAAACTATGTTGAAATGATTTTTTTAATATTTTTTATTGTAACATTAATACATCAATATCATCAAAAAAAAATACATTAAAAAACTATCAATTTAATATATACACTTTTAAAATGCATTAAAACACAAAAATAAATAGTGAGTTAAATGAAAACAATTAAATGTTTTGTGTGATAGCATCCCTTCTTCACAGGACCACTTTATAACAAAGATACCAATTGATTCGCACAAAATCATAAGAAGCACATGGCGCAAAAACTTGCTGCGTGTGATGGATTTTTTTTAACAACATTTATTACTTCATTTTCATCCATAAAAAGTGGTGTTATTAAATCTAGTGGGCCAAATAAATTTATTTGATGACCTACCGCCTTAGTTTTTGTCTAAGATCGAGTTTCATATTAAATAAAATAAAAGTTGATATGATATGATTTTATTAACCCGGTGAAACAATCTATGACCTGATCTGCTTAGTCAAAATACTATTTGAGTTTGAAAAAAATTAAATTGATGTTGTTTAAATTTTTTAAAAATAATACTAGTTTAGATAACTCGCTTAACCAGTGAGCAAAATCTTGAATTGAATTATATATCGAATTAAGTTTAATAACTTCAATAAATCAAGGCTAAATTTATAGATGAAAGTTAAAAATAATCCACATCGATCCTCAACTTGATGAGAAGATATACAAGAAATGTAGGAAAGAAATGTTGTCCAAAATTCACAAATAAAAACAATAAATATAATAAGAATATAACCATTTGCAACCATAATAAAAAAAAACAAAAAAAAAAAAACTAACATGCTTACTAGCAAATATACAAACTTGTATAAATGATCGAATAGCAATCCTAACATATAAACTAATGTGTAAGATTAAGCAAAATCAAAAGGAGTGGTTATTTATTGAATTATTTTAAAATTAATCAAGTTTTGTTATTGTGAATAATTAATTATTTATTTTTAAGATTTTATTACTTTTCGTTGGGTGTAAAGGGAATTTTGTCAATAAACCTCACGAGAGATTTCAAGACTGCTATTTTGTTCAAATAGACTTCTAGGCAAGGTCAAATAAACTCAAATGTCAAAATTTAGAGAGGAAGTAAATATTCAAAACCAGAAGAAAAATGCTAATAAATTAGGTGAGGAATGTCAAAATAAGCACGTCGTCCAAATAAATGCATGCATTTTATTTAAAATAGACTTTTTTTTTTTTGCGACGTTTTTATTTAATTGTAATGCATGCATTTTATTTAAAATAGAGTTTTTTTTTTTGCGACGTTTTTATTTAATTGTAATAAATGCATGCATTTTATTTGAAAAGATCGTTCTAGTTTGTCTTGAATTCTTGATTCTTCAATTATTCTCTTTTCATGCAAGTCTTGTGGACGAGCAGACGCGACTATTTTAAGCAGGGAAGTAGAGACCGTGGGTTTGGGAGAAAAAGAAAATACACAGCATGACGAAATCTTTGAGGAATGACTTCACACAAACTTCATCCGGATCTAGTTATTGTTATATTTGAAATTAAATGGAACATCAAGTTCATCCAATTAAAATCCAGTTAGATCAACTTTGAGATATAAAATAAATTCAAACAACATCTTTTTAATTATTTATTAAAATCTAATAAAAAAATAGATTAATCAACTTCACATTGCCGTTTCAATCAAAGATCAGCAATGGCTTTCGAAGTTGTGGAGGTAGAGACAGGGCCAAAAATCGACTGTGTTTTTTTGTTTGGTAGGTATTTAGATACGTGGTCATGATTATTTTTTAAAGTGTTTTTTATTTGAAAATATATTAAAATAATATTTTTTTAAAAAATAATTTTTAACATTAGCACATTAAAATAATCTAAAAATATAAAAAAATAATTTGAAGCAAATAAAAAAATTACTTTTTAAATAAAGATATATAATGTGATAACTTTTATCTATATTTTTTACTTAAATATATTTATCAACTTCGTTGATTTTAAACTTATTTGATAATATTATTTATAAAAAAATTTCATGTCATTGATTGAGTATTTGTTTCAATTCATGTAATGATTTGATAAATTTATAAACTTTTTTT
>Ga0325410_1004625_pt1 | contig 15343 bp, 13 predicted proteins | sample PopdelMetagenome_16_FD_206182 | JGI IMG/M metagenome (GOLD analysis project Ga0325410, IMG submission 206182) | Populus deltoides microbial communities from Bellville, Georgia, United States - Xylem-PdIQD-R3 | ecosystem: Host-associated > Plants > Phyllosphere > Stem > Wood/Secondary xylem...
CCTAGTTTTCAATATATGTTTCAAAAAATAAGAAAAATATAAAAAACAAATACCAAAATTCTTAGAAAATGTGATTTGGCCAATTTCAAGAAAAGAAAAGAAAGAAAATCTATCCAACATTTTTTTTAATGAGTAAAATGTAATTGAAAAAAAAATTAAAGAATAGTTTCTTTTAAAAATAATAAGTGCAAAGAAAAAACAAGGAAAAAATAAAGTTGTCTTATAAAAAAGAATTTTGAAAATTTAAAAGGTGGAGATGTTAATTTAATTTGTTCTGGAGTCAATCGGTTGGTTATACATGTATGATATTATTATATTCAAGTAAATATATATTTATTATTAATAAAAATTTAATTTATCTTTAATGAATCTAAAGTAAAAATAAAGTATATAGGACAAAAATGCTTTGTGAAGAAAATTATAAAATTATTATAATTATGGGATTCTTATTGCATCAAAATATTATTCTTAAATTATTTTTGGTTGATACTCTCTTAAATACTAAACATTCATTAGAGCCATAAAGATTGATACATATTATGTTCTTTTCTTTATGAAAGGAAACAGTTGTTCTCATAAACTAAGGTATAAGAGATACCTATAACTAATATGTAGATGTTTATCATAAGACATGTACAGTGAACTGCATGAGAATTCCATATGAAAAGATCACCTATGTTTATAGAAAAGCTCATTAGACGATTTTGTAAATCATCTTTAGACTTGAGATCACTAAGTCATCTTTTATAGAGAATGTTATACTTTGATCCTGTTACATGTTATTTTAGTCGAGGTAACTAAAGGGCAAACATTGGGTATAACATAAACTATATGAAGATACATAAATAGTTAAGAAATGATTCATCACCCTATGTGAATTAGAAAAAATATTTCATTTGTTTTCAAATAGTATGATTTACTAAGAAATCCTAAGCCAAGGTGGAATGAGATTTAAAAATAGTTTCAAATCTTATTTAAACAATTAATAACTATTATATAAAGAACAAACATGATTTAACATGTCAGACATACTACATGCTTTAATGTTAAATCAGAACATTATTGATGAAAGAATATTAATTACACTGAAAAACTGGTCATTGAAAATGTTAAGTCAAACTGCTAATGACTTTTCTAATATTTTGGGATTATAACATGTTGTTAGACGATACACCCGATCTTCAAATATAAATTAATTAATTGATAATAAATTATATTATTTATTTTATTTAATTCTATTTAATTAGAATTAGAATTTATATTTGGGCCAACATATTAAAAACTTAATGGATCACACACATTAAAAACCATTAGTCAGAAATTTAACTAGGATGAGTTAATTAAGTATGACTTGATTAAAACATATTTTAGAAATTAAGAACTACAATATAATTAATACATGGATTATATTTCTAAACCTAGAAAAATCAAGTAAGGACTTGATTGAGTTTATTTCTAAAATAATCCTAAATTAATATATTGATATTATTCAGGGGGTAAATTCGTATTTTATCAATTTATAGGATTTTTTATATTTCTCTATAAATAGTAAGATATGCCTTTTTTTTATTAGAATATAAGTATAAATTAAGATAAAAGGTTACCATGCTGAAAAACCAGCAAGTTCAGTTACATATACAAATTGTGAACAAGCTCCCAAACAAAAGAATATCGGGAATAGCCAGGTCATGCATACATAGACCAACTAACCAGGCAGCAAAGAGAAACCTATATTTTATACATAAAGAACATATTAGGGAACAAGCTCCTTGTAAAAAAAAAAAAATATAGGCTATACAAGGCCAAAACCAAAATGAGTAGGAAAGGTTAACAAAGAAACCACATAGTAGAGGTGTCTAAGCTAACCCAATCAGCAGCACAAGACAACCAAAATCCATATCAAGACCCGGACTCCAAAGGAGCCAAAAGCAAAGCAGAGCAACTTAGCTAGCAGAGACCAACAAGTAACTCAACAAAGACAGATGGAGCACAACAAATGGCAAGCCAACTTCTAGTAGAAACTAGAGCATCTAGCAAACACGGGAGCGGGCACTGGAAGAAACCAACAACGATACCAAGCCATGCGACATACAATCCAGAAGAAAAATAATAGACCGGCAGAAGAGACTCACCCAACTAGTCTCAGAAACCCAGCAAAAAAGCAAGAAGCAGAAACAGATGAAGATGCATATATCCCAAACAAGCAAAGAAACAACACAACTAGAAGCAACAAGAAATAACCATAGCAACAAGAGACACAAAAGGAAGAAAGTAAGCTTTCAAAGATGCCAGAATATAGATAGCCAAATCTCAGGTGAAGACATTCTAGAGCTCAACCTGAAACACTATAAGCTAAGGGATTTGATTCATGGAAGTACAAAACTGTGTAGAAGAGAATCTAAAACTTGCAGAGCAAATAATCAACAGATTTATCAACATTGTCAAACACTCTTCTGTTACATTCTCCCTAGATCAGATACACGACCAAGGCTAAAGAAACTCTGCACATTCTTGACTGCAACCCCTTCTTGTTAGCATTAAAACCTTAGAGTACACTATTCAGAATAGCTATGCTCATATTGATCTGCAACCAGGACTTAACCTTCCTATAGAAAAAGGAAGTCCAATCACAAGCAAAGAAAAGGTGATTGTGAGTTTCATCATATTGCTTTCAGAGAGAACAAATGTTGTCAGATGAAGCAGGCCTTAGTCTGTCTTTTGTTTTTAGCCTTCCAAGCATAGCTAATCATAGGATGAAGCTATGATGAGGCATTGCCCATTGCTCCCAAATTACATTGCACCATGGAAAAGGGACACTCTTAAATCTGAAATGTTCATGAGTATTAGCAGAGAAGGATCCTAAATTATTTTGCCAGTATTAAAGCATGCTAACTGCTTTAACAGTGCCACTATAATCATGAACCAACTGATCTTTTAAGAGCAAGAAAGACTTCCAGAGGGGAGAAGAAGTTTTCTAGAGCTTAGAAGTCCATAATGTGTGACGAGGTAAGTAGTAATAGTGAACACATCGAATTTAAAAAGAGTCAGTTTTAAGATGGATATTCCATAGGTTCTTTGACAAGAAGCTTTTGTCTCTGGCTTTAAGATCAAGAAGACCCAAACCCCCTTCGTACTTAGGCAAACATACATTTTTCCAAGCAACAAGTGCTGGTTTATGACTTGTAAGGTTCCCACTCCATAAAAAATTTCTACACAAGGAAGAGATACGACTAAGAACTAATGAAGGCGTGAGGAAGATACTTATCCAAAATTGAATCATCCCACTCAAAATAGAACGAATTAGCTCAAGCCTGCCAGCATAAGACATGTGCTTCCCTATCCAACTCTGTATACATGCCTCTAGCTTATGTAGAAGAGGATAGTACTGGCTAACAAGTAGCCTGTGAGGACACCCCAAGATACTTGAAAGGAAAACTGCCTTAAAAAAAACTTGTATGCTGCAGGATATCATGTTTGGCAACCTTTCCAACTCCACCGAAAAAAATGGAAGATTTATTAGCATTGATAGCCAACCTTAACATCCTTTTAAAAACCAAAAGCTGCTGAAATAAGATATTCAGTGAGGGTAAATCACATCGGTAGAGTAGAATGATATCATCTGCAAAAGCTAAGTGGCTTATACCAAGGGAGCTACATCATCTGCAAAAGCTAAGTGGCTTATACCAAGGGAGCTACATTTTGGATGGAAGTGAAAATCAGCCTTTTGAGAGGCCACGTGAAGCATCCGAGAGAAATATTCCATACACACAATGAAAAGGTAAGGTGATAAGGGATCACCTTGCCTTACACCATATTTGCCTTTAAAGAAACCAAATAAGTTACTATTAACAGCCATTAAATAGGATGAAGTCTTAACACACTTCATGATTAAGTGAACAAACCGAGCTGGGAAGCCTAGCAGCAGAAGCAGATGCCTAATGAAAGGCTACTGATCAGAATCAAAAGCTTTCTTGAAGTCAATCTTGATGAGGCATCTAGGAGAGGCTCGTTTTCGACCATAATGCCGAAGGAGCTCCTGTAGAAGATTTATGTTGTCAACCATATTTCTTTCTCCAAGGAATGCATTCTGAGCAGGGTTAATGATATACTAGAGCACATTAGTTAGACAACCTGCCAAGAGCTTGGAAATGACTTTATATATGATATTACAGCAGGAGATAAGCCTGGAATCTATAGCTGAAGTAACATTGGAAGATTTAGGCACTAAAGTTATGATTGAGTGATTAACTTGCTTTAAAAGTTCCCCTGAGACAAAGAAATCTTTAATTTCAGCACAAAAATCATTCCCAACAACATTCCAAGACCTCTTAAAGAAAAAAGAAGAGTAGTCGTCAAAGCCATGAGCCTTTTCATTGCCAATACTGAAGAGTGCTTTTTTAACAACATCATTAGACATTGGGGCAATGAGGAGATCATGGGTACTGTCATGAAGGCAAGGACCATTGCGAGCCACCATAGCTTTTATCAGGATAGAATGCCTGGAAGTCCTAAGCAGCTCTTGGTAGTATCTCACAAAAACTACACCCACTTCATCCAAAGAATTTGTAAGCACACCATCTGGACATTGAATAGCTGGGATGCGATTCCTTCTGTGTTTTTTACTCATCGAGGAATGGAAGAACCTAGTACCCTTATCACCCTCCTTAAAGAAATTAGTTTTGAGCTTCTGACCACAAAACATATTTTCAACTGATTTGAGATTAATGAGCTTGAGCTTAAGCTCTTTATCCTGCATCAGGAGCTGAGAATTATTTCTTTCATTCTGCATAATGGTTTGGTGACAATCCAGTTCATCTTCAGCTCTAATAACTCTCTCAGAAATATGATTGAAGTGAAGCTTATTGAATTCCTTTAGAGGCCTCTTCAAAAGCTTTAGCCTTTGACAAAAGGATATACATATGTGATCCAGAAATATCTATTATCCAATTATTATAAAGAAGATCCGAAAACCCAAGATGATCAACCCCCATGTTAAAGAATTTGAAACTTCTTGTATTATGAAACTGACAAGGACCTATCTACATTGAAGCCATAGAGTGATCTGAAAATGCAACAGGATTGGAGAAATGAACATGAGTCAGCAAAGACAGGCTGGACATAAAAACTACATAAACACAAAATTAGAGCTAGCACTCTAAGCATTGCAATCCCTCTCTCCTAAATAGGGATTTAGGAGATTTCTCAAGGGTTGTTCGTGTGAATTATCATTAGAAGCCAAACAATTGAATAGCTTGTAGTTTACGACAACTCAACCTTTAAAGAATTATTCAAAGCCGAAAAAGATTAGATCTTTAGATAATAAATCCCTAAACAACTATAGATTTGTTTAATGGAATCTTAAAAACTCCTAAATAATTTTGTTTCATAGTTTCTACTGCATGTATAATATTCATTAACCCAACAGAAATAACTCTCTAGAAAAATCAGGAAGGTGGAACTTTCTAAAAATATCAGAAAAATGATAGAAAGGTGAAGAATGCATGGTATAAATAGACATACACATTTACACCCCTGACAAACAATAACATTCCAATAAAAAAGGCTCTACACAATGAATTAGTTAGACATCACAAGAAGCTTGTGACTCTCTAACTCTCTTTTTAAAAAAAGAAAAAAAGAAAAAGAAGCTGGAAACATAAAAAAAAAAAAAAAGTGTAAAAATCTTCATCTTTCATCTTCAACCTTTCTCCCCTAAAAGCTAAGAAAACCTAGGCTATTCTACCAATCAGTTGCCAGCCAAAATAATAAAAAAAACTCTAACATTTTACCACACATCCATAGACTTGCATCCCCTAGTTTTTAGCTTTACACCATCATTAAGACAAACAAACCATCACCCATCTTCTAATTAAGATATCTCTTTCAAACCCTCAACACCAACAACAACGACGAGTTCTCCCTCACGACAACGGCTCTCTATTACTCTCGGCCAAAACATCATCCACAATAACCCAACCATGCTTCATTAAGTAGCTCTAGCTTATTACCAGTGACCTTTCTGTCAGCAAACTAACCTAGCAACTAGAATCTCCATACCTTTTAAGTTGTTTGGTAATGCGGCTGCGAGTGAGGTTGGTGTTCGGTTAGGCATGAACTATAGTTTTTATTCTAGTGGGATCCACCAAAAATTGAGGTTGAACATCAGTTTCTAGAATGCAACTTAAACCATCTTTGAAAACCATTCTCTCACCTTTCCGTCAACAACAAATAGCCTCAACAATCTGAGAGAAATAATCATTGGAATAAAATTCCAGAACAACCCTCAACAGCTCTATCACCCCGCCATAGCACTATAGATCTTGTAAGGTCGTTTATTAGTGTGCAAATCTATCATCTCTTTCCCAATTTTTTTCATCTTTGTTCTTCCACGTTGTTCTGTTCTCTCTTGTCAATCTTCTTTCCTTGTTGCCTGCTTTTATTTCCTTGTGATTACCTTTTCATATTCGTTTTATAAAAGGTAATAGTATGTGAATTTTTAAACTCATTCACCAAAGAATAACTAGTGTTCTAATTATTTGTTCTTTGTGTTCAAAATCAAAATTAAGATCCTATCACTCTCTTCATTATTCTTCTTCAAATAAAAAAAATAACATAAAGTTTCTTAGGATGTTTCTAATAGTGGCTTCTTTTTTGTTGTAGAAATAAATGACAGATTTTTATTGGAAACTAAATCAACAACAATAAAAGGTGTTGGGAGACTTGTATGGGGGTAATGGACTGTGACTTGCTTTGGTAATGTATGCCTTTCTTTTCAAATTTTTGATTGACTATCTATTTAATCTACATAGAAATTAAAAGGTGATGTTTAGTTTAATTATTTAGATTATGATGCATTCTTGGTGCTGTTAACTAGTATTGTTGTTGTATTCTGAATGTTCACACACTACTACACTTACATGCCCACAAACTGTGTTGAAACTTAGAACATAGTTATAGCTCTCAGCATAATTAAGTAAATTTTTCTTATTTTCAGTGTTTAATGGATAAAATAACTACTAATTCCATTTTCCTTTTGATTCTTGCTACCAAACCTACAGAAATCTTTGATATTGTCAATTTTATCAAGCCATTTTTAATGCCAAATTAAGAATGAGGATCTGTAGATGCTATTGATGGGTGTGTGAACTATGAGGTGTAACATGAGATTCATTTTCTTTCCATTATTAATCTGTTTTTTTCAAATGTGCTGATTCAATAGTCTAGTGTAGATTAATGAAAAAATTATGTTAAATAATTTGAAACATCAAAGTTCAACAATTATGTTTTACATTAGGTAGCCAATTTAAAGTATCTAAATAATGGATGACAGTGTTATTTTCAGTTTCTTTCAAGTATCCATTTCATCTAAACTAAAGATGAGCATTAGGTAGCCAATTAGAATGGTAATATCATGCACAGGTTACCTTCAAAGCATAACCTTATTTTCATACTTGAAAAGTTATGATAACAAATGCAATTTTATTTATGTTCAAGAATTTTATGTTTTTTTTGTTGTATTTCTTGTATATAATGAAATTTTTTCGATATGGTATGTCCATTTTACTAAGAATAGAAGTGGCAATGTTAATTTAGTATTCTTTTTTTATTATTTGTGTAATGTTTTTGAAAGATGACTTGTGTGAGTGTTCAACTGGTGTTGTTGCTGCTTGTGGTGTATTATTTGATATGGAAAAGGTTACTTCGTAGTAAGACATTTTTATTCTTGATTACACTTCTAATAAATCCATGTCCTAACTAAAATCAAGATTCCTTTTTATTTTATAATCTTGAGCTAAATCATTGCATAACTAAGGAAGTAGCATTGTGTGGTTGTTTCTATTACTTGCTAGTATTGTAAAGCTGTATGAATTTAAGTTGTTTTCAATAATCATTAGAGGTTATTGTGTTTTTATTAGCTGCCCATTTACTTTCTTTTCTTCAATCCAAATTAAAGTGTATGCAATAGTTTATATGTGAAAAAGAAAAATGAAATTACCACTTAGGTTGTATGTTGGATGAAATAATGTTTTTTTATTAACATGCTTTATTTTTTTATCATTTGTTTGCCTTGTCGATTATTTAGTAACCTACATGACTTGTATAATAGTTAGTTTATCTTGTTATTTTTAATAACTATTTAGTATTAGTGTTAATGCTGAATTTTCTATCTAAACAAGATATCATTGGTTGTTTCATTTAAAAAATGTTTTCAAAGTTAGAATAGATGGTCTTGAAAGTATGGATAAGACTTCTTGGACTAAGGGAATGTTGCATACCTTTTATGACTTGTGCATCAAAGCCATTAACATGAGAATGAGACCTAATACTCATTTTGACGAAGTTGGTTGGAAATTTCTTATGACATCCTTCAAAGAACAAACCAGTCATGCATTCACCAAAACACAACTAAAAAATAAATAAGATGGATTCAAAAAGGATTGGAGGATATGGACAAAGTTCATTTCTGATACGAGTGTGGGCTGAAATAGTGAATTAGGAACAATCTTTGCTAGTGATGAGTGGTGGAAAGAGAAAATCCATTCGTGATCTCTACTATTTTATTTGTTTTTATCTTGTTTCATTAATTCTTAAAATATTTAATGTTGCATTAATTACTTCAACTTCTTATATAGGAAATAAGAGCAAAAACATTTAGACATGCTAGTATTGAACCATTGTTAATGTTCAAATTTGATCGAATGTTCTCCAATATTGTTGCTATTAGATAGTATGTGTGGGCGTCATCATCAAGAATCTTTGGTGGCAATGATGTTGGTGATGATGATTTGGAAGAAAACGATGATTCAGAGAAGGATGACATTTCAAATTTTATGAATGACATTTCTAAAATGGTTAGTGGGGTTAATATGTCCAACAACAGCAACACAAAAAGCAATGGCAAGAAAAAATAAAGAGATCATTTTAAGGTTTGAGCTGGAAAGAAAAAAAACTTTTGGAATTAAACTACTGTCACGGTGGGATCAACTAGTTGTGAGCATGTCGACCAAGAGTGATTTGACATCTTTGTATATGGATTGGAAAGGGTATAGTATCTTAGAGGTTATGATTGAGCTTCACTACATTCCAGGAGTCACAATTGAAGATAATTTTCATGACTTTGATAGTGAGTATCTAAGTTTAAGAAGGAAGAGAGAAATGCGGGCTAGTATGGGAAATCTTTGAAAAAAAAAATTAAAATGGTTATGGAGATGTATACGCGAAGTAAACATCCTTAATTGATAAGGTATGTACTTTTTTTTTCCTAATTTATGAATTTATTTGTTCTTTATAAATGTAAGTTAAATTGAATGTAAATTGAATATGGTATGTTATTTAACATGTTTGATAATTTATTTAAATTTTTTTACACTTGTAGATTAGTGATCTGGTAATTTTGATAAGATGAATTTTCATTTTATGCTTTCATGAAGTTGGTCCGATGTTGTGTTGTAATTCAACATTTGAACCTATTAGTTTTTGGCATCTACATGTCGGTAACTTTTCAATGTATTATTTCTTTATTTCAATGTTATGGAAGTTAGAAACTTTTAAGTTTATTGGTTGATTGTTGGTTTGGATGTGTTTGTCAATTTTTAACTTAGGATTTAAGAGACTAGTTGTTAACGGTTTTAAAAAAATGTTTGTATTATAGATGTTTTATAAATCCATTAGGAACTAAACTTTGTTTAATTAACCTTAAAAATGTATTATATTAGTATGTATGTCATTGTTACAATTCTTTGTAAGATGAGAGTGCATGTGCTGCAATGAAGATATGTCATGTGATTTACATAAATGTTTTAAAAATTAATTAATGGTGTTGCTTATGTGATGCAAACCTCATGATCATGTGGTCACGCAATCCATAATCAAGATTTAGATATGATCTTAGAAAGCCAAAAGATGTCTGATAGGAGTGTGACACAATAAAAACTTGTCTCAAAGTACCAACACTATTAAAATGAAGTCGAATGATGCCACGAAGCCAGTTAATCTTTGATAAGTCAAATTAAGTTCGTTCAAGAACTAAAAAATACAAAAATCTCTCTCACATTAAAACTAAAAAATTCATAAGTATTACTCATCCTTCTTTAAATTTAGTCTTACATGTGTTTAAATAGTTCTGAAAAAATTAACTCTAATAGATCTATCCTTGTTGGCTGAATTGACCCACATACAAAAACTGACCCAAAACCTTTACTAGTAAACCCAAACCCTAATCAAAATAAGCTTTGGATCTTAGCTGAAAACAAAATATTCATTAAACTCAAACAAGCTTTAGGTTGTAGCTAACAAAATAAAAATAAAACCCGAAGTCCTACATCTTTATCTATTGTGAGATGAGAAGAAAAAGAAAAGAAAATATTGTAGGTCTGATACAAGACTTATTTATAACTTATAAAGTTGCACAATAATCCTAGGAACTAAAGGAAAAATTATCACCGCTTTGGTTTTCAAGTTAGAATAGGATTCTGATTTCAGCCTTGTATTTATCCTTCTTTTGAAAGGAAAAGAATGTTTTCTTTAATGCTCATATTTGCCACCTCTTGGTATCCTTTCAATATTAGAAAACACAATTAAGTTAAATTATTTTTCTTACACAACAAAGAGACTATGTCGGCCATGTGTTTCCTTTGTCATCTTGAATTCCTTTATTTCTTTTGATGTGTTTTCTCCTCACATGATAAGAAAATAAAATAAAATAATAAATCTATTTAAATAAAATAATCAATGTTCTCACACATAATAGAAAATTCAATATTAACTAGGACTCCACAAAACACATGGAAACATTATATAATAAGGCTAGCCGAAACTGATACAAAATTAACAGTCTTTTTGTCAAAACTTCATGGCTAAAGTAAGAAAGGATTAAGCCCCTTTTGTATATGGATTAAATGTACTAAGACGTCGTCTTAATGCTCCAAAGGATCCTCAAGTTTAGTCTTGGCCGAAACTTGCACAACCAGTTCATTCAATATTTCTTTCAAGGCCTTCACTTTGGACCTAATGATGGGCCCATTTGGAACGTGTAATGGGTCCTTGGTATTCACGGGTTGATTCTCATCATTATAGTTAAACAACTCTGCTGTAAAGTTGTTTTTGTAAAGGTTTTTTTTATTTTCCCCTTTTTTTTACATAGATCTAGAACACCATTAAAACCAAAAAGTAATGTCCAATTAGAATGAAAAAAAAAAAGAACAAGAAAAAAACAGAATTGTCGATATCTAAACCACAATGTAAGCAAAGTTGTTGACACAACATTGCCTGCTTGCAGGTTTGTCAAAAGCAAACAAAAAGGGTGATGTGTTGTCGCCTCTTTTGGAGACTTTCATGTCAATTATTCAGGCATGTGATATTTTAACTTGAATCAATTGTTTTTTTATACAACCAAACCGATAGTAAAAGGAAAGAAAGTCTGAAACTTTAAGGACTTGAAATCGTGAACAATTGAGATAAAACAGAATCTTGGCAGCTATCACATGCAGAAAATAAGGCAAAAAAAGACAGGACACTGGAATCCAATTGTTCCAGCTCATAGACATAAGGTTGTAGTGGAGCAGACAATTAATCCCAAAGCCTAAAATACAATATCGGCAAACAATTGCAATTGTTTCATGCCAAACATCATTTCCTTTATTCTATATAAGTCAAGGCTTTTATTCGGCATTCTAATAAAAAAAAAAAACTATCTTGACTAGGAACATCTCTACTAAAATAGTTATCTGCAATTAAGAGCACATTGGAGTTTTGATAGGTCATAAATTCATTCTTTCCAATTGTTTATTAATTTTTTTCATGCATGCATATATTTTTTTAGGGTGTTTTTTAAAAACATTATTCATTTGTTTATTTACTCGTCATTGTAGATATGGATGATCCACAGTTTAATGTTATATTTAACAAAGATTTTAATAATTATTATGAAAATATAATTAATCATGTTGTAGACCACATTAATTATCATGATTGTGAAGGCAGTGGTGCCTCTGGAAGGGTTGGTGATAATGGAGACGACAAAGAAAATGACAACGACAATGATAACAAAGACGATGATGATGTTAGTAATGATAACGACGATGACAATGATAATGATAATGATGAGGATGGTGAATCATTTTTTAGGTGACAGTTTGAAATGCAAAAATTGAGTTTATACATAGCTCGGGCTATAAACATGTATTATATTAATTATATGCATAAAGAACCTTGAATGGTTTCATACAATACAAGCATGTGTTGGTTGAACAAAGTATTAAGAGGACATTGCAAATGATGTGTTAACATGTTTAAGATGGATACTACAACTTTCTTGAGCTTGTGTAACGATTTAGAAATACAGTTTGGGTTAAAACCTTAAAGAAATAAGAGCGTTCTTGAGAAAATGACAATATTTCTATATACAATAGGATTAAGGGCTTCAAATAGGAAAGTGCATGAGAGATTTCAGCATTCTGATGAAACTATTAGTAGATGCATAAAAGAAATCCTTAAAGTAGTATGTTTATTTGTGGTAAACGTCATAAACCTGAAGATTCTGAATTTACAAACACTCAAAGAGAAATTGCAATGAATCCAAGATACATGCCTCATTTCAAGGTAAGACAAGTTTTTTTTATTGTTAAAGTCAAGCTAAATTGTTTAATGCATGTTGTTAAATAATTACAATTTAATTGTCATTTGTTTATTCATATAGAACTATATTGGTACAATTGATGGCATATATGTTCGTACTTGCATATCATATGAAAATTAAATTCTATTTATTAGAATAAAAGGTTCACTGACATTAAAATTATGGTTACTTGTATTTTTGACATACAATTCATGTTTGTGTGGGAAGGTAGTGCATGCTATATACATATTTTTCTTGAGGCTATTGACAATAGCAATATAAAATTCTCAAAACCATCGGAAGGTAGTAATATGATAGAAATTGAACCACAACTAATGTAAGTTCAATAATATGCATTTTTATTTACTAATTTAATGTAAAATTTAGCAAGTTGTTTTTAATTGTAGGTAAATACTATTTGATTAATGTTGGATATCCCAATGAGTACGAGTATTTAGGTCCATATAAAGGTGAGAGGTGTCACTTATAAGATTTTAGGAATTGTAGACAACCAAAAGGTTGGGAAGAAGTATTTAATCGTGCACACTTATCACTACGTAATTTGATAGAACGTTCTTTTGGAGTATAGAAACAGAGGTGGAGAATTTTACAAAACATGACTACATATCCATACAAAACGCAAGTTCAAATTGTAGTTGCATTAATGACATTATATAATTACATTAGAAGGAGATCACAAGATGATGTGGCATTTGCAAAATTTGATCGCAATCTTAATTTTGCTCCCGATGATTTTTTACTTAATGTTGTTGCACGCTTAAAATGCCATGAATCATAAAGGCCTTCCCGTATGAATTTTGTACACGATGGAATTGCAAATAGTTTAATGAGATAAAAAAATAACCTTTTCCTAAAGGATTATTCATTTCATGATGTAATAATAATTAAATCTACATTATTTTAATTAAAAAACAATAGTAATATATGTTCTTTTTAGTTATTTTATTACCAAACCTCAATATGAAAAGCATTTTTAACTAAACACATTATACTGTTTTTTGTTTAACTTCAATTTTAACCACAGTTTTAGCCAAATACATATTTTATAAAGTCAACCTTAACTAAAAGTGATTTTTATAAAATAGCTTTTCTTTCAAATCACAACCACAAAAACTACCATAATGACAAACACACCCTTGTCCACCAGCGATGGCAATAACTACCGTTAAAGGAGAAACAAAACAGAGAGGAAAACAAAACAGAGAGAGAAAAGAGTTGAAGCTTAAAGTGGTTAGATCTCTTTCGTTAGTCTGTTTGCCTCACCGTCGGCCAAAGAAGAAAGAGGAGTTGATGATCTACCCAATCTAGTGGATCTCAGTCTGTTCGGGTCATTAGAGCATGATTACACACACCACCATCCATGGACGCGCGTGAGCTACACACACCAATTTTTAGTGACTTCAAGTTGATTTCAGTTTACTTTAACCTCCTAAAAAGATTGATTTTGCACCTAAATGTTTTTTTGAACATGCAACATGATGAATTGTGGGATTTTTGTGATATTGATTTGTTTATGGATAATGATCTTTAATTTGACATGAATTATTAGGATTATTGGATGTGTTTGTTAATGATTGGATTTTTTTTTTTTTGATGTTGTAATATTATGTGGTTTGTGTGCCCAATGTGAATTTAATGTGCTGATGTGGTGGATATGTGCGGATAAATAATTGTGTTGTGCATTCATGAGTTTATTATAATAGATGGATATAGGATATAAAAAAAAAAATCAATGATTTTTATTCTTAGAACTCAATCTAAAAATGGTAATTAGATCATTTTGAAAAAGAATATTATTTTTGACTCGTAAACATGGGTTTATAGTTTTAGTGTCATATATTGATATAGGATAAAAAAAACCCTCAAAGGGTTTTATCCTTAGAAGTTGATTAGAAATACTTTAAGAAAATATATATATTTTCAACTCGTAAGTATTTTTATATGGTTTTATTATCATATATTGACACAAGATATAAAAAAAATCTCCAAAGGGTTTTATCCTTAGAAGTCGATTTAGAAATGATAATAAAATTATATATATATATATATATATATATATATATCAATTCATAAATATTCATTTGTGGTTTTATTATCATAGATGGATATTAGATGAAAAAACCTCAAAATGGTTTTTATTCTATAAATCAACAAAAATAAAATATTTTTCTTAAAACAACAATAACAACAACAACAACAACAACAACAATAATATATTTTAAACTTGTAAGTATTTTTTTTCAAGGTTTTATTATTTGTGGATCGACATAGAATAAATAAACTATTGATAGTTTTATCCTTAGAAGTTGACAAAGAAAATAATAAAATTACTTGGAAAAAATATTATTTTCTACTCATCTTTCAAATAAATAATTATTGAAGTTTTGGTTAAGGATTTTATTAATCATGATCTACTAAGGATAAGTGAACTAGCATTTGGCATTATTCTAAAATATTTTCTGAAAGGATAGTAAAATTTCTTAATATGAAACTTTATTACAAATATCCGTATAAAAATTATTGTGGTGACATGTTAATTGTATTTATTTGTAAAAGTAATATAAGATTTATGAACCATTATTAGGCAATATTCTAGAAAATTGCTTAAGGGATAATAAAAGCAATTAATATGTAATTTTATATTTCATAATAAAAAATAAATATATATCAGTTTAGAAAAATCTAAGCATGAAAGCACATTAAACA
>Ga0325410_1004626_pt1 | contig 15343 bp, 10 predicted proteins | sample PopdelMetagenome_16_FD_206182 | JGI IMG/M metagenome (GOLD analysis project Ga0325410, IMG submission 206182) | Populus deltoides microbial communities from Bellville, Georgia, United States - Xylem-PdIQD-R3 | ecosystem: Host-associated > Plants > Phyllosphere > Stem > Wood/Secondary xylem...
AAAAACTACTCCTTTCATTTCCCTTTCTTGTTCTTTAATCTTCCAAAAGTTTCTTTCATCTAAATTTTCCTACGCAGTTCAAGCTTTCGTCTTTGTAAAAACTCACTTCTGTTAAAGTAAGTAGCTGATCTAGAAATTAATAGTTGCCTATAAATTAATAGAACAACTTGCGATGGCCGGTGGAGAGACGTCGTCGTCGTTGTTTGGACTCTAGATCTCATGATGGCTAGTGAAAAAAATATTATCGAAAAAAAAAATAAAAAAAAAAGATTGTTGGTGGTGGTTGATTGTTAAACACCTGAGAGAAAAAGACCAAAGAGAGGCCGGTGAATAGGATAAATGTCGTGTATAGTGGAAATAATAAAAACAGTTTTAAAATCATGATTTTAATCTATTTTACTTGATTTTACTCGGTTATAGTTTTATTTTATTAATTTTGAAGTTTTTAAAATGATTTCACATGTTAAATATATGTTTAAATATACGTTGAATATGATTTAGCTCATAATTTTAACAATATTGTTCATAAAACTTTACTAAAAAAATCAATATTTTTTTTAATTATTTACAAATTTACCATTAATTTTTATTTAATGATTAAAAATCTCAATTACATTTAAACACCCCTACACAGGCTACACTGCTTTAACATCTCCAGCTCTAATACTGGAGCAGGCCCCCGGCTACACTGATCAACTGTAAATTCAAGAGGTTGCAAGGGCTTTTAAAAAGGGAAACAGCTGCTCGTTAGCAAGATTGACGGTGTACGTGTGAATGAATTTGGTTCGGATTATTTTTTTTAAAAAATATATTAAAATAATGAGGTCTGACCTGGTCTTAAGTATCGAGCAAACTGATTAAGAATGAGGTTTGACCTGGTCTGATAATTTGCTCTGCATTGATATCTCAGTATGGTATTGACTCTTTATATATATATATATAGAAAAGGAGAGAGAGTGAGAGCCGAAATAAAATGGAACAGCGAGGTAATTACAGGCAGTATAATTCCTGGCTATTCACAAACCTCAAATGTTAGTGGACAGCATCTCCTCGCCCTTATGTACACGTCTCAAAACATTGCACATAACACACAAATAGCAAGCTTACATGCAACCTCGACATTATTTGTAAATAAAACAGGAAGAGTTTGAATTAGAGAAGAATCATAGGATCAGGAATATGGTGAGGGAGAGAAAGGCAAGCGAGGTGAAGGAAGAAAAGGTAAGCAATGATGGAAACATGGCTTGGGACCGAAAGATGGAGGAGGCTGAATCACTCCATGGAGTTGGGAGAGCTCGAAAACGATACCCTGGGGTGCGGCAGCGGCCGTCAGGGCGATGGGTGGCAGAGATAAAAGACACAATTCAAGAGATTAGAGTGTGGTTGGGGGCTTATGATACAGCTGGGGAAGCCGCAAGAGCTTATGACGAAGCAGCTTGCTTGCTTCGTGGAGCTAATACTCGAACAAAAATTTCTGGCCTTGCTCCCCATCTTCTCGTTCAAAGCCAGCTCTTCCCCTAAAGATTGTCAACATTCTGTTACTTAGGCTTAAAGCTAGAAACAATGCCTTGATACCAACTACCGCTTTTCCTGTTAACCAAGAGGAGTGGAAGAAAATCAGTTCGATCACTTCTTCGAAATGCCTGGAGATTTCATCATTGTTGAAAAAAGTGATACCGCAAATAGCACTGCTGATACTATGACTACTAGTGATCACATGAGTGGTTGCTTTGAATCTAGTTATACAACAGAAGATCATAGGAACACGTGGCGCATTTGAAGTAGATGATAACTGGAGAAATGTTGATGGCAATGATCAAAGTGGACAGCAAGAAGGGAGAGGAGAAGAAGAGATTGATATGAGGCTGATTGATTTTCAATTTGATGATGCATTAGGATCATCTTGCTACCATCCTCCATTTGACATAGCACAGGAGATGATGGAGCCAATGGAGCAGGAACATAACGGGGACGAGCCACCAAATGCTAGGAGAGATCATGAAAGCATGAACGCAAGTTCACGGCTTCTCTTTATGCCTATAACGGGGTATCCGAATGTTTAAGGCGGGCATTCAGATCAGGAGTGCCAGCAGTGGCAACTTGTGGATATGATTTGCCCTCTAACCTTAGAATCAACAGTAATAACAACGAAGAGGAAGAGAAAAGGGATGGAAAGGGAAAATATGTCGAAGAGGAGGTCCAAGAAGTCGTTGGCATTCCACATGCACCAACAGCAAGGTCGTCTTCTTCTCCCTCTTCATTGAGCAAGGAAGGTTGTGAATTATATCTTTGGAGCTCGCTGGATCTTCCTCCTATCTGCTTCAATATTATTTAGGGGATATTGATCATAACATAAGCTAATAGTGTCGGTGCTATTTTTGTAGCAACTTAGCCTGGATTCTTCATGTTTCATTAAGCAACAAAATAAGCGACAATTGAAGGCATGACGCCATGCTTGAGGCGCCAGGTATGCTAACCCTCTTGGATTATTGAGTTGTATCTCCCATGTGCAGGAATTAAAGCAGAACAAACAGCTCTGCTAGAAGGAGAAGGAGGTCGCTTGCCTCCAGAAATAAGCTAGGTGGTTAATCACTTGTATAATTACACTGTACTTTCATTTTCATATTCTAATTACAATAAGATTGAGGAACCAAACCCAAGATTGGTCCTCTCATTCCACAATATGCTTGAGCATATCCATTGCTCCCGCAATATCAATAAGCCTAATTTTTAAACCAATCGGGAGGTTAAGCATCATTAATAGCTTCTTTTATTGGTTTGAATCATGATTAATATCTGCCTCTTCAGTTTTTCAAAGGTGGTTTGAGTTAAAAATAGTCAGGATACTAGGCGTGTGGTCATGATCCTCTAATAGATTTCCCGCAGGATCTTCTCAATCTGCTCAACTTTCCGTACACTCAAGATTTGTATGACCTAATTAGTAAGATAAAGAAGCTACTTAACTTTAATTAATGTGATGATCCAAGACTTTTCCTAGTCTTGGTGCAGATTGTCAAAAGTTTAGTTCCTTCCATTAACCTAAATCATATTTATGGAACGTTGCCACCTTGCTTTACAACTTTAGCTAGAGAAAGTGAGGGAGAGACTTTAAGATGTTTCTGTTTGGTACCAAGTTCAACACTAAATTAATGGCTACAGAGCATATTCAATAATGCTGTGTTTTTTTTTTTTGCAAAGGTGCATGATTTAAAAGAGGTGATGACATTGTGGGGATAAAAAGGAACATCTAGGAGCATAAAATAGAAATGCAAATATTCATGTGACAGATTCTGAGACATTAGCATGACAGGCAAACAATCTGAGATAGACAGATTCATTTTATTTCCTTCGTCATGGCCAACTATCTAACCAATCCTTCTTTTTTCCAGCCTTTTTGTAACTTTGAATTTCTTTCCCCTTTTGTCCACACCCACTAGCCGGGCCACTGCATCTGTGGGGATTGTTTTCACCGCATTATGGTACAAAATGAGCCATCTTGGCATCCATTAACGATCAAGAAAAAAGAATTCAGTTTGTCATTTCCAATGGTTGGTTTTAGTATTATAATATCTCGTGAATGTTGAACATGCCATGCCTGAAAGTAAATGTCATGAACACACACACACACACACGTATCTGTTTTATCTCTACCTGAACCAGCAGCAATACATGATTAGAAATTAGATCGAATTCGAATTTTTTTGTTATACCATTCATGAAAAGGGTTTAAACCATTGAAATGCTCTAATTGAGGCACTGTAATCATGGTTTTGCTTAGGAAAGCAGCGATATAACCCGAGGATCCTTAGCTCTCCATGGGGATTGCTTAAGGTTGTTTTGATCTAGCAATGCTGCCCATGAGTGATTTACGAGTTAAAAAAAAAAAAACCTCATTTCTTTGAGGTGTTAGAGATGCAGGACACGCTAGCTAACAACTCCATGAACAATTTCTTCGGGTAGAAAGAGAACGCAAATGTCATCAAAAGAAATATTAACCCTTTGGACAATGATCTTGGACAAGATGTGGCTGGAATTAACTGACCATGCGTGCTGCTTTCGTTTGATCATTTTGGTTGCAGTAATATAGTCTTCTCATTGTCCAAAGAGTGAGAACTACTCCAAACCATTGATTCAGCTCATGAAAAATGTGTTCATGTATCTCACTGATTAGCAGATCCAGAGGGTGTTTGAATAATCACGCTTTTAAGTGATTGTCTTCTGCCACTTAATCGGGAAACTTTATCTTCTAACCGCCCTCTCCTTCAGAGAGACAGAGAGAGAGAGAGCTCCTCATCAACCCCATTTGCATGGTTTTTTCCGTGTTTAATTTGCATCATAGAATACATCGTGTCCTGCTTTTATTTTTGGGCCCCCGAATCAACATTCAAAGCTTCTCTTGCCTACCTCTTATCTTCTTCCACCCCTGAACTTTTTGACATTGATAATGGTCCAAACCATGTGTTAACTACCAAAGCTTACATCATCGGTTTTTCTATACCATGTGGATTCGTTTATACTGTTGGATTTACATGCCTTTCTCTCTTTATCTGTCTCCTTCCTAGGAGGCCTATCTTCCCCGTAGCCCCCTGATTGAGACCTGCACACTTTCTTTAATCTTATATAACGGTCAAACAAAAAAAAAAGATTTACAGTGCCAATATGGTAGACTAGGAATCATTAATCTCTGGTGTGAAAGCATGATGCCTAGAGGAAAAGGATGGAGTTACATTAACAAGAATTATTAAGACTATGAAATCATCTTGGTAAGAACATGTTTTTTGGGGAATGCAACCAATCACAATTGGTCTTTTTCATTCAGCTCAATAATAGAAAATGGAGAAATGAAAGCAATACAAGATTTTAAAAAACCCATCATCACAACTTTTATGGTGAGAGTGGTGATAGAATTATTATTTTTGGGAGTCTAATTCAGTGAAGATAATTACGAACTTCCGAATCAAAGTAACGAGTTGAGTAGAACTTCTTTCCTCTAGACAGGCAGTTGCACTGTGACACAAAGGCTCAGCAAGGAATATCATGGTGCCACATGTCTGCCTTACTGTAACTTGGAAACTGTGATTGTTTGACCAATCTTCTGTTTTTGTCAATATCTTGAAGGATTCATAATTTCATATAAACAAGAGCAGTGGACGATGCTAGTGGGCATGATGTGGTCCAGATTTATAAGAAAAAAAAATGGTTTGAATTATCCTAGGCTCCACACTAATGATATTGTCCCATCACCACATTCCAACAATGTTTATCCTTAAAAATATTTGGAAAGACCCACCTTCCCAAGTGCATGAATGGCCCCCAATCTCATCCCCACCTCCATTAATCATGTTAACAAAAGTTTAGGCAAAAGGGGAGGCCGAAGGTAAGAATAAATACCATGTGAACAGATCATGGCTAGAAAAAAACAAAAACAAATACAGCGTTGAGGTGGTCTTTTTGTATTCGAGGATAGTTCTGGTGATACTGATCTTTACCGCCTGATAGAATTAGCTTTTGTTTATGGTGAATAGGCAGGGGATAAGTGATTTCCCACGCCTATGTATCATGCATGTATGTTCAATACCGACCGCAGAAAGAGAGGGGAGAGGGAGGAACAGAACATTCGCATTCATAATAACCCTACTGATGTCAAAGGATATTAGACACACAACACATCATGAGGAATGAGGAGGTCTGGATATCCCCTTCCATACCAGGCAACTTTTGCAAAAGAGTCCATAAAAGCGTTGTTGGTAGATGTAAGCATCATTCAAGAAGAAAAACCACCTCTGGTTTGGTTGTGTAATTAGGATTGTCGGTAGATAAACACACCATTCAAGAATTAGGGCCTGGAATTGGGATTTCTTTGAATTTGCACAGGGGCTTTACTTGTAGGCAGGCAGTAGGCACACAGCACTAGCAAGAAGTAAACTGGGTAGCTCGGTTTGCTTGTGCTTCTGTCATGTCTCCAAGCCCTCACCACTTTTTGGTCCGCCAAGTGGTCCCAATAGATGAAACATGGCTACAATTTAGTCCGAGTCCATTCATCTAATGCAAGTGGATGGCAATGATGAGGATGATCAACATGATGATGCTAAAATACTCAGCAGTAAATAAGGAGAAGGGAAAAAGAAATAAATTGTAAGATATAAAGGACATGAAAGTCCAGTAGCTATCAGCTGACAATAATTTCCTCCTAATAAAATGTATGCTTTTCCTCACCCCATTTGACTTCAAATCAGAATCAGGAAAGAAGAGGGTAAAAAAACAAAGAGAGGTGAGGATAGTTTTATGGAAAAAGAGTGACTGCTAGTCAATGCATCATAAAGGGTATATCAGTAGCCCTACTAACCTTAAGATATGCTTTGTACACACACAGATTGCAATAACTACAAAACATCCTTACCCATTTTATGAGTGGGGCCTTTTAACTTTCTTTAAAGCCAGCCCAGACACCCTCCTTTGAACTTCACTACTTCGGCAACATTAAACCCCTCTTCAGAACCAGACACAAAGAACCTCAGGAGCTAAAACCCAAACTCCTCTCTCTCTCTCTCTCTCTCTCTCTCTCTCTGCCTTAACTACAGTTCCTTCTGAGACACTCTAGCATTGATATCTGCAAAAGGAGCCCATGTCTTCTCTTTCCTTTTGCTTCTCATGAGAAGCAAAGTCCTTTTTTCTCACCGTGTTTTGTTTCGCTCTCTCACAACGAAGTCATGGAAGAGACAGAAGAGTCCAGTGGTAACAAGAAATGCACCACCAAGACCAGGACTTTCAGAGGAAGGACCAACACTCACAAGCATCATTATCACCAGTATCAGTATCAGTATCAGTATCAATATCACTATCACTATCAGCACCAACTCTTGCAATACTCAAATCAATATGGTTTCTTTAACCATAACCAGTACCCGGGTTACTACCCAGCTCTTCTTCCTTTACCTCCACCAATACCTCTCCAACTTGCTCTAACACCGCCTCTCCCTCAAAACCATAGCTTTATATCGAAAACCCAGTTGCAGAAACCTTTATGCAAGCTAAATAACCCCCCTCCCCCTCCTCCTTCCCCCGCTCCTCCTACCTCCTCTGATACCAAAGGCCCAGCTGTTACAACTTCACCAGGTAACATTACTAATCTGAAACCACCTTCTGTTTCGTAATTTTTTTCAGTTATTTCTTGTTCTTCTTGTGATACCATTATATGCATGTATGTCCCTTGGAAGTTTATATTTATTGTTTCTGTCCAAGGACTCTAGAGAAGTACTTGTGTTCTTTTGCTTTGAGCTTTTATACTACCGAGTTATTAAATTATGACAGCTCTTTCATTTTAATCTCCTTGGGTACATTAAAGTAGTATAGAGTTATCAGCAATGAGGAATCTAATTATTTACAAAAGGAGAATAATGAAGATATTTAATCTAATTGCCAAACAGATTTTTTCTTTTACTTATAATAAATAGGACTCAAATGCTATAATGTTCTTGATTTTATTGTAGCTCTAGATCTTTTTAACCATTTCTAGATGATCTAGTATGAGACCAAACCATACCCAAGTGGTTGAATTTAGTTCCATTGACTTACGGATAGTTTTCACCATGTATGAACAGCTTTTGAGGGGCTTCAACAACAGAAGAATCGGCCTCTTAAAGGAGATGGTGGAAGGAAAGTCATGAGTGCCACCACACAATCACTAGTGGTTGCAAGGAGACCAGATTCTGGTGGTGTAGAAGGATCAGTTATTACTCTCCTTGCCAACCATTTCCCTGTTCAATTCGACTCCTCGCAACGAATTTTCCATTACAATGTGGAAATTTCTCCTAATCCTTCCAGGGAGGTTGCCCGGATGATCAAGCAAAAACTGGTGAAGGAAAATTCAGCTGTGCTCTCTGGTGCTCTTCCAGCCTACGATGGCCGAAAAAGTCTTTACAGTCCTGTTGAATTCCAAAAGGATAGGCTTGAGTTCTATGTTAGCCTCCCAATCCCAACTAGTAAGTCATCACTGCCTTTTGGAGAATTCAATTTCTTGCAAGAGAAGCATCAACAGCTCAAACTATTTCGAATAAATATCAAGCTTGTTTCGAAGTTGGATGGCAAGGAATTGAGTCGCTACTTGAGCAAGGAAGGCGATGATTGGATCCCTCTGCCTCAGGATTATCTGCATGCTTTGGATGTTGTTTTGAGAGAGAGTCCAATGGAGAGATGTCTACCTGTGGGAAGATCACTGTATTCTAGTTCAATGGGAGGAACTAAAGAAATTGGAGGTGGAGCGGTTGCATTAAGAGGGTTCTTTCAAAGTCTAAGGCCAACTCAACAAGGGCTAGCTCTCAATGTGGATTTCTCTGTGACTGCTTTTCATGAAAGTATTGGAGTAATTCCCTACCTGCAAAAGCGTCTAGAATTTCTTCGGGACCTTCCTCAAAGGAAAAAAAGAAGTTTGGTTGGTGAAGAAAGGAAAGAAGTGGAGAAGGCCTTAAAGAACATCAGGATCTTTGTTTGTCACAGGGAAACTGTTCAGAGATACCGGGTTTTTGGCCTAACTGAGGAAGCTACAGAAAATCTTTGGTTTTATGACAGGGATGGAAAAAATCTGAGGTTGCTGAATTACTTCAAGGATCACTACAACTACGATATACAATTCAGAAACTTACCATGCTTGCAGATTAGTAGGAGCAAACCATGTTATCTTCCTATGGAACTCTGTATGATTTGTGAAGGCCAGAAGTTTCTCGGGAAGCTTTCTGATGATCAGACTGCAAGAATACTTAAGATGGGCTGCCAAAGACCAAAAGAACGAAAAGCCATCATAGATGGAGTCATGCGAGGATCTGTTGGCCCAACAAGGTGATTCCAAAAGTGCTAAAAGAATGCTCCAGCGAAAGTTTTTCTTGAGTCTCTTGAAAGTTCATTTAAACTAATATTTTCACTCGGTCTTTAGTTTTTTTTAGATTCTTCACTCATTTGTTTCTAACTTCGTAAACCTTTTTCTTAACAGTGGCAGCCAGGGAAGAGAATTCAAACTCCATATTTCAAGAGAAATGACACGATTGAGCGGCAGAATTCTTCAACCTCCAAAACTGAGACTTGGTGATGGTGGCCATGTAAGAGATCTCATTCCTTCTCGCCATGATTGCCAGTGGAACCTGCTGGATAGCCATGTCTTTGAAGGAACTAGAATCCAAAGGTGGGCACTGATAAGTTTTGGGGGCACCCTTGATCAGAAGTCCAGCATTCCAAAATTCATAAACCAGCTATCTCAAAGGTGTGAACAATTAGGCATCTTCCTTGACAAGAACACAATGATTAAACCTCAATATGAGCCAACTCAGGTGCTAAATAACGTCTCCCTTCTGGAATCAAAACTCAAGAAGATCCACAGCGCCGCATCAAACAATCTCCAGCTGCTTATATGCGTAATGGAGAAGAAACACAAAGGGTACGCAGATTTGAAGCGAATAGCAGAGACAGGTGTTGGTGTCGTAACCCAATGCTGCTTGTATTCAAATCTTGGCAAGTTGAGCTCACAATTTCTGGCTAATTTGGCTCTCAAGATCAATGCCAAAGTTGGTGGGTGCACAGTTGCTTTGTACAATTCGTTACCCTCTCAGATTCCTCGCCTCCTTCGTTCCAATGAACCTGTGATCTTCATGGGAGCTGATGTGACTCATCCTCACCCGCTCGACGATATCAGTCCATCTGTTGCTGCTGTGGTTGGTAGCATGAACTGGCCTGCAGCAAACAAGTATGTCTCAAGAATGAGGTCGCAAACACATCGACAAGAAATCATCCAAGACCTTGGTGAAATGGTGAAAGAATTACTAGACGACTTTTACCAAGAATTGAATGAACTTCCCAAAAGAATTATATTCTTTAGGGACGGGGTAAGCGAAACCCAATTTTATAAGGTCCTTAAAGAGGAGTTGCAAGCCATTAGAGAAGCTTGTTCTAGATTCCCTGGTTATAGACCTCCCATTACTTTTGCAGTAGTCCAGAAGAGACATCACACAAGGTTGTTTCCGAATGAAACTGATCCATCTTCAACTCAGAACCAGTTTTCTGACGAAAATATACCCCCTGGGACTGTCGTGGACACTGTGATTACACATCCAAGGGAATTTGATTTCTATCTATGCAGCCATTGGGGAGTGAAAGGTACAAGCAGGCCAACACATTACCATGTCCTGTGGGATGAGAACCAATTCACTTCTGATGAACTACAGAAGTTGGTTTACAATCTGTGCTACACATTTGTAAGGTGCACCAAGCCAGTTTCTTTAGTGCCTCCAGCTTACTATGCTCACTTGGCTGCATATAGAGGCAGACTTTACCTTGAGCGATCAGAGTGCATGGCCTCCATGAGAAATGCTTCTACAATCTCAAGAGCAGCCCCACCAAAGGCAGCTCCTCTACCAAAGCTCAGTGAAAATTTAAAGAAGCTAATGTTCTACTGCTGATTTTTGTCTAGGGCTATGAATTCTTCAATTAATGACTGGCATCAATACAAACAGCACCTAGCTCCAAATGTAGCGCAGCCCATTTATCACTTTAGTTGGCTAGATGCCAACGGTTAGAACTTGCATGATGTTAAGAACCTCCTCCTCGTAGCAAAACAAGAAACCAAGAGTTGTGCATTTCTTTGTCAATGAACAATGACGCATGTTCTTGTTTGGCAGGAAGTTTTCTGAATGGCAGAGACTTGCACAAACAGCGCCATTCTTTATCTTTACTTATTTTCCGCGAAGAAGCAAAACTATTCCCTTAAGATACCAACCAAGTAGATTAAATTGGTAAATTATATTTGCTAAGATACGATTTGTACTAATTATTACATCTTGATGGATGGAAGTGGTTAAAAGACTTCAGGAAATGTGCGACGATGATCACCTGATCAGGAACCAAAGGAAAGAAAAAAATACAGCCCATGCAACCTTCATGTTATGTGCCAGAGAAATTAAAAGAAACAAACACCGGATAGAAAATATTCCAGAATAATATAGATTATATTATGAGATTTCATCTAAGAGATAATTTTTTGACATGGCATCAGAGTTTTAATGACCAAACAATTACAAGTTCAAATCTTATCATTTTTATTTATTTGATAAAAAATTTAAGCACATGAAATTGTGACCGCGTATGTTTCAAGTTCAATGAGCTTTCACTTGAAAGAATATATTAAAAAATAATATAAATTATATCCTAAAATTCATCTAACAATACAAACTTTTGAATTTAATTGATTTTGAGACATAAATACCAAGAAAAACAAAAAAGAGTACAGTTGTAGGACCCGGAAAGAGAAGAAATGGTCCATAAAAACCAACCAGCTCATTTAACAGCCAGGATTAGCCAGCCCAAACCCAATTGAATGGAGACACTACTGAGCTCATGAGACAGGGAAAAGGGAAAGATAAATATGGGTCATGAAGTAAAGACAGTGGAGTCTGTCTTTCGAGTTTCCCTTTTGTCCCGTCGGCTCTGTCTCTCGCTCACTGTAAAACAAACAAACATTATATCTGATGACGCTCCAGCCAGCCATTGATCTTTTCAATATCTTCTGTTTACATCAGAGAGTATACTCTTGGGAGTGGCACTCCACGCCCCACAGAACAGAACTCAGCAAAAGGCTAGCCCCACTACGGGACCACTTATGCATGGTCCACACAAAATCTGACACGTGTACCAGCTCTCTTTTGTTTTCGTTTTATTTCTTCCTTGAGTTAAGGCTGATAAGCCTGGTATTCACTGTCATAATCTTCACGGGCAGAATATTTTTTAAAATCTATTGAAATGAATTTTTTAATAGTGGTATTTTTTTTATATTTTTAATATTAGTATATTAAAAAATATTATCAATTTAGTTTTTTTTAATTAAAAAAAACTCTTTAAAACATAACTAGAAACGCCTTCTTGGAGGTGATGTCGCTCTAATCAATTAAAATGCTCACTTCCTTTGTGTTTTTTTTTTTTATATAGTAAAATTCGTTTTGATTAACGTTGATATTTTGATATGCAGCAATTTACTTAGTGAACTGAACTTAAAAAAAACTTTTGAAGTAAGGAAGTCTTGTTGCCAGTTATAGAGTTATAAAATATAAAGAATAATATAAATTATATTCTGAATTTTTTTAAAAAGTTTAAAGTTTTTAGTTGAGATAATTCTATGACATAATATTATAGTTTTGATGATCAGGCGGTCACAAGTTTGAATTTCATCATCTCTATTTATTTAATAAAAATTAAACATAAAATAATATGAATATTTGCAAGTTTTAAGCGCAAATAGTTTTTACTTGAAAGGATATGTTAGAAAAATAATATAAATTATGTCGTGAAATCTTACCAAATAATTTAAACTATTAACTTGAGATTGTGTTTCATTTAAATTTATCATTCTAACATTTTTTTTTTAGTTAGGAAAATGAAAATGAAGAAAATAAAACACAAATCTCGAAAAAAAAAAATCTTGTTTGTGACGAGGGAAAGTGACCGGAAGGAAAGTTTTCTTAGTGTGGAAAACATATGGATGTGTCTACGTGTAGAAAATTTTCTAGTTTTTTGAAAAAAGAATTTCAAGATATTTTTTTTAAAAAATATGCTTAGCTAAATAAATAAACTTTTTGGAGACTCGGATTTACTTTAGTTTTCCAATCCTATTAAAAAATTAAATATTTATGTATATGTATAAAATATTTATAAAATAAAGGCCATGTTTGGTTCACCTAATTTTTATATTCATTTTTTTTATTATTTTTAAGATAATCTAAATAATTTTTTTTTATTCTATTTTAAAAAATATGAACTAATAAATACGTTTTTCATTTTTTCATGGAGAAATATCTTTATGATAAATAAAAAAGGTTAGAGATGGAAACTGAAAAACTATTTTATGAAGCAGACATAACTTATAAATTTAAAATTTTATTTTTCATTTTCACTGTGGTTTCAGGTTCGAGTCCTATGATTGCTAATATAATAGTTATTGGAGGCTTACATAATCGTTAATTTCAGGGCCTGTAAAATTAGTCGAGGTGCGTCTAAGCTGCCCGGACACCCACATTAATAAAACAAAATTATAACTTTGAAAAAACATTTTTTTTATCTCAAATTATAGGCTCATGATAATAATTTTATTCTTCAACAAGTTTTCCTCCAGTTTTTTTTATTGTTTCAGATAGAAAAGGTTGATTTTATTCTTCGACAATCTTGACAGGTGATAAATATAAAACCTGGATTTTAATTCAGTTCGTTCCTTCTTCTTCTTCTTCTTCTTATTCTTCTTCTTATTTCCGCCTTCATTCTAAAAAATGGTATGAAATTGCAGAATACCCTTCAGGATATGGAAAAAATTACCCAAAAAAGAACCACGTGATATATCATCAGCTGAGCTATAACAGGTCATATATAGCCGTTTCATTGTTTGGTATATCTAGTTCTGCAGATGCAAGTTTCTCGTCCTCATTAAGCTAAATGAATAGTGAATGCCATCAATATTCTGATTTCGTACACACAGAACTGCCCAAGCACTGGTAAAATTCCTGTTGAAGTATTGCAATAATTTGTACTGTATACATACATGCAGGCTCCTCTCCTGAGAAAATAGGTAGAACATTTAAGTTAATGGTGGGACTTAATTATGATCAATAAGCTGTTCTAACCATAGTGTTTGGGATTCATGTATACATTAAACAAAACTCTTGCTAGTGCAATTTGTCTGCTGATCACCGGAAAGTTGGCTCGATAAAGGGTGGAGAGACTGCCTACATTATATATATGATCTGGTAAAGAAAATAAAGAGTGTCATATAACCACATACATGGGTGGCAACGCAGCAGAGAAAAAGAAAAGAAAAGAAGAGCATATATGTCCTTAATATATCTGAAGTGGCCGTGAATTGATTCCTTTTGTCGGCGAAAGCAAACCTTTAATTCAGCTCTGCTGCTACACAAACACAGCATTCACAGCCACGGCCGTGGAGAGTATTAATAACATAAACAGTAGTAAAAACAGCCTATAAAACAAGAAGTTGTTTTCTTGCATTTATCGGTCCCATCCCATCAGTTCAGTCCAATCAAAGTTCTTAAAATGATAGCGATGCGCTTGTTGCTTTCCATTACACCGCACTGTTAATGACCCGATGGGTTAAATCATCCCAGAACCCACCGTTGCCCAATGCATGAAATATAGCGCTGTTGGCATCAGCTGTTTGGTGATGGTTACGAGTGAATTCATCTCCTCCGTGCTGTCCAATCCCAGAGTTACTTCTTTTCACGATGAGGCATCTTTTCTCCCACTGGCCTCCATCCTAACAAACAAACCCTGTTTCAGGTGGGAATCAATCTAAGGACCAGTTTGCCAGTCACATGCCAGGAAGGAAAAAAAACTGAGATGACTCTTATCTTCTTTTTTTATTTGGAGTTTTTTCAATAAAAATATGAAAAATATTTGTTCAGAGTGATAAAAACACTTCAAGATTACAACTACTTTTCACTAAGAATCAAAACCATAATTTATAATAGTCATTTTAATATTTTATATTTGTGATAATTTTATTGTGGAGTATTAATTTTGTTTCATTCAAATTAAAAATTACATGAAGAAGTTATATTGTTAACTAAAAACATATTTATACTATATATATTTGTAATAAAAATTAAATTTATGAAACTAACTAACTAAATATGAATATGTAGAAATATATAATTTTAAACTTTTACATCACAAACTAAAAAGTGCCTGTATGTAATATTTCATTTTAAAAATGATGAAAAATTGTATAAAAAAAAAACAACAAAGAATTTTTAAAACATGTTTCTTAAACTCGGTATAAATTTTAAAAATTTAAAAAGTAGTTTTTCAATTTTCTAAATAAAAAAAATTGTATTCGAGCATAACGCTTCAATTTATTTTTTTTCCTTTTAACTCTAGTTCTTCAAAAAGAAAATAGAGTGCCAGTGTGTTTCTGAACAATATATATAGAAATATATGTTTTCACTTTTTTCCTCTTTTTAGCACACCTAAGATGCCACCCTCCCTCTAAAAGGGTAGTTTTACCTGTTAGCTAGTAGTAGGATAAAGGTTCTGACTCCTGAGTTTAACAATACAGATGGGCTTAATTTTGCTGCCATGGATATCAGGTCCCTTGTAATTCTGTACAAAATTTGTATTGCCCGGCTATTCTACGTGTGAACCTCAAATGTCCACAAAACTCACACTGCTAGCCCATAGGCCATCACTAGGTTGGTGCGGTATGGGAGGTGGTGGCAGATGATCTTTGCTCAGGGGTGCTACCAAGCTTACGAGTCGCTGTTAAGGTACATTTGCTTTGCGAAAAATGTTTTTCCATCAAAAA
>Ga0325410_1004627_pt1 | contig 15343 bp, 5 predicted proteins | sample PopdelMetagenome_16_FD_206182 | JGI IMG/M metagenome (GOLD analysis project Ga0325410, IMG submission 206182) | Populus deltoides microbial communities from Bellville, Georgia, United States - Xylem-PdIQD-R3 | ecosystem: Host-associated > Plants > Phyllosphere > Stem > Wood/Secondary xylem...
CAGATTGTCTTTAAACCTATCAAGTTGAAACGGATCAATTCGAGTCAACCTCCACATGATTTAAATTTTTTTTCTACTAAAAAAATGTTAATCGAACATTTTTTTTAAATTTAAGAAAAATTAATTTAACCCGCGGCCCAGCGCACGGGGCAATCATCTAGTTGACTTCTAAGAGACTGTTTGTCTTCGCGGTCCAATTAACCACGCTTTTTACAAAGTTTGAATTTTTTTCAATTTAATTTTTTATTAACTTTTTAATTAATTTTGGATTGTTTTGTGCTGATATAAAAATTATTTTAATATATTTTAAATAAAAAACATTTTAATAAACAGCGTATGAAAGTTACAAACATGCTAATGTTGATGCAAACGTTAAATCGAAGTATCATAAATAAATCATTGTGAGTTTGTGGACAAAAAGAAAAAGGTAATAATAAAAAATAATGTATGATGACGCACATTCTCATCGGTGCTGGAATCCAGTATTTTAAATAACAGCGAATTATACTTTAGTCTTCGTGCTTTTATGAATTCGTTAGTTAGTTTTTGGGTTTCGGAAATCATAAATTAGTTCTTTGATCAAAGTTGAGTACAGTCAACTCTCTCTTAAATATTTTTTTAAATTATATTCATTTATTTTATTTTATCGGTAGTTGATGAAATTTAAAATCTGGACTAAAAATGAATAGAGTAATAAAAGTATCATTAAAAATCTGATAAAATTATAACACTAAGTTATATAGACTAATATAAGAATAAAAAGATTCAATATAAAGTTTTTCATACAAATAAGATTAATTAATTATTTTACTAAGAACACAAGGATTAAACAACCATTTAATTACTCTATAAGTGAACTATGGTCTAGATTTCATGTTCTTCGTACACGAAGAACATGTGCTAGTTAATATCACAAATTCAACAATATCCCGTATTTAAGAACATTAATTTCTCTCAACAGGCCTCGTAATAAAACTTTATTAATTTTCTATTCTCATTTCTCTTGCAAAATTCTACTCCACAAGGCAAATGGCAAGGATGGTCGAAGCCGCCTCCCCTTTAATCTGGGCTTATAGTAGTAATATATACATGGGCAAAATTCTATAAATATGTTTTTTTTTTGTCGTAGATGGGATAATTTGATGTTGAAGGGCAAGTGCGCGACTCATTACTTTAAGAGAATTATTATGTACAATTAATTTACTGAAAATTCTTGGAATTAAGGACACCCAGTTGAAAGGATTTTTAACTTTATTCCCAGGGCCTTGGCTCCACCAGCTGCCTCATGCTTCGTCCCGAGTGGATGAACGTGGGGTAGTTGAATTTTGGGACCTTGAGCTTAAGATTTGTAGTTAGTGGTTCAATTAATTAGGTGTTTCTTGTAAGAATGTCCAGTGGCTCTAGTGAAATTCTTTCCCATGCAAGCATGGGCACTAAATATTTTCTCGTAGACTGGGTCTGCGCTTCATCTAATCTCAAACACGAATTGGGCACGAACAGACACAACGAAACTACTTGTGATTAGATTCTTGTCCTGCCGTTTAATCGGATCACATCACCTGTCTTTCTCTGTCGATTTCTTTCTGATTAGATTTTGTTCTTCTTTTTTCTAAAGTACTGCCAGTGCTGGCTGCTCAACCAATTTGATCGGGATTCGTCAGACCTTCTTTCTGATTAGATTTTTTTTTCCCTGCTTTTCTCTGAAGTACTGCCGTTGCTGGCTGCTCACGAGGAACCAAAGTGATTGAGATTAGCCAGACATAGACATGTTGGAAAAAAGAAAAAAGTACTTTTTTCGTAGTTTCAATGAAAAATCAAGAGATTAGCCAGACATCGTCATGTTAGAGCATTACATCCTTACTTTTTTAGTTAAAAATTAGCTGAAATAACTTTTTTTTTTTTTTTTTTAAAGTTGCTTTAGCATGTGAGCGAGTTCACAGTTCACAAGTACATAATTAAAAAGAGAACCAGAGATGCTGGCATGGGGTGAATTTCTCTCGTCCTGTATTTTCACGCGCTTTTTCTTCATATTTGCTGAACCCACGGGATCAGCGTGGCTCGGGTTTTATGACCATTTTTCCTGCTTGCAAGCCGGCTTCTAGGCGCGCCGTTCTCTTATTGAAGTGGCTTTGGTGCTTCAAGGCAACGGGACCGTATGGGTTAAAAGGAAACTATAATAGGTGGGCTATCTTGGTTTGGTTTTCAACTAGGCTTTCTTAAAATAATTGTTTATGCTATTTTTATTTTTATTTTTAATAACTTTCATTTATATTTATGCTTTGTGATATTTTTCTTCCTTTTCTTTTTCTCTGCATGGGTGTACACTGCTCATGTCCATGTCTTTCGTTTGAATGGCATGTAATATGTGGTTGTGTTGGTTTTCAATATGATTTATTATTATTATTATTATTATTATTATTATTATGACTTTAACAACACCAAAAAAAAAAAAAAACACTTGCAAGTGCTTCTTCCCATGACAACAATTCTGATTGTTGCGACAGCTTCCACGTATTTTTTTTAAAGCCAATCTCTCGTATTTATATTTGTGCTTTACAAAATTTTTCTTTGTCTTTCCTGTGCATTCACCTAGGCTGTTGGGTTTTTTTAAATTATTCTGTTAGATTTTCTCTCCTTTGCCTTTTTTTTTTCAGGTAAAATTAATAAATAGAAATAAAAATACTGATAAAAAAAATAAAAAATAAAAACTAAAAAGGTGTAGTTTCTTGGACTAGAAAGGCCCAAAGCTCTTGGGCCTTCAGAAAAAAAACCCAAGATGCCTAGGCACGTGAGCCTAAAGCATCCTACCTACCTGTTTGGGCATTTTTTTTCATTTTCTTAATGCTTTAAAAAAAAATAGTAGGCGACGTGTTACTTACCTTGTCTGTACCACCTCAATTCTAGCAACATTCGGTCGTTAAAAAATCGGGTTGGTCTATTTTAGACTAAAAAAACTTTTTTTCAACCATATTTCGACGCGAAAAAGAAAAAAAAAACATCATAAACACTTTCTAAAACATATTCATAGTCTCTAACAACTTAGAAATTGGCTTAAAAACCCATAATTAACTAGAAACAAAAATTCTTTTTGGGTTCAGATCTACCATTTCATGCAATTTTAAATGAAAAAAAAAATCTTGTATAAATTTTTCTCATAAAAAAAACTAATTTACACAAAAACCACCTGTTTTCGTTGTCGAAATCATTTTCAAAGGAGACTCTGTATCTATCACTGGATGCCGACCACTTTCTCTTTCATTTTTTAGATCAAGGATAAAAAAATAAAAAAAAAAGTTTGTGATAAAAATTGAATTTCATAAATTATTAAGGAATATAAAAAGCTATAATTTAAAAAGTTAGAGGACAAAAGTATACATTTAACCCATATTTTAAAAAAAAACCATCTCTTTTTACCGCTTGTTTCATCTTAATCTCGTATCTTTACTCGTGTCATTTCTTAATAAATATGCTTCAGAGCAATACACATGGTAATATATTTTCTGGTGAACCGGGGCAGAATGTGGAGGCTCTTAGAAAATATAAAAGTTGATAGCGAGATTTATGGGAAGGACCGAATGCTCAGTTGGACTGGACGCAACTGTTGGTGGCTTGGATCAAGCTCGTAGTAGTTTCCTGGCCTGTGATGAGATGTTAATCGAGAAGGTCCATAGGTCGGTCCAATCCAGCCACTATCAGAAGCAATTTGTGCTCTAGGCAACAGTCTGTAGTTGAACAAGCAATAATATCCCCATTTTCATACAAGGGAGCAGAAAAGATTTCAGCATGGCTACCAGAGGAACTACCTCACGTCAAGGAGAGGGTCCATAAAAATATTGTACTCTCTTCTTTGGTTTTAAAGCTTGATAACTGCCAAGATTATTGGTTACGATCAGGGGTGGAACTAGGGGAAGCAAGCAGGGACCTGACCCCTGTAAAATATTTGTTTATATATAGAATAATATAATATTATTTTATTTTAAATAAATAATTCTTTTAATAATAAATTATATCTTGAGTTTTGATCTTTGGTTACGATGTCCCTGCGTACAATTGGTGTTTGTCAATTTTCATGAGGCACTTCTGGAACATCTTACAGTTTGATAAATTCACTCATGTCATAATCTCAGGCATTTTGATTTCTTTCAAGTCATTAGGAAGAATCTCCCATTAACATGAAGACAGATATGTACTTGACAACTGAACAGGGCAGTTCTTTAACGTTTCGTGTGTGCTTATATATATATATCGTTCTTTTTTATGTGTTGCCATGAACCTTTGCAATGGAAAAGCTCGCACACCAAAAATATTAGATGAAAATTGATGCAATTAGGGCCTACCATCATCACTGCTAGGGCTTAAAGGCTATTTTCCAGCAGCTCCCGATCAAGGATACTCCCAAAGCAAAGGCGGCTTCTTACTTTGGTCTATCAGATATCCAAACATGGCGCTACCATGGAAAGAGACTAATGAACGCACTTGAGGTGACGTCAATCCCCTACAAAATGTCAGGGGCCCACCAGAAAGGTCCAAAAACGGTTAATGCACCGGCAAAGAAGCCAGGTGTACTCGAACACCTAACAAATCATAAAAGGCAAGAATCCCCACCAAGGAATTCAGAGGCATCGATCTCCCAACCAATAATGCCACCCTTCTTCGGAAAAAGGGAACTCCCAACAGAGCCTTTCTTAATTATTAACCCATCTTACAAGCTCTACTGTTCTGATCGCGTAAGCGGTACCTGGGCTGCTAAATAAATAAATAAATTAATGAATGAATGATATATTATACCCTGGAAAGCAAATCCTGTACAGCACAAAAATGTTGAGATTAGATTCAATTGTCATACACCGAGGAATCTTGGCTATCCGACCAGACAACTGAGGTTGCTATCACTTCTCAACCATCACTGGTGCCTGTAAAGTAGACATCTCCGGGCGGCTATCGATGCATGTCAAGTTCTGTTCCCTCGATACCTCAGGTGTCAAGGCTGCGTGCAATCACATGCAAATTCAACCACTGTTTTTTGGACGATAATGTGCTGAACCTCTCTCTATTTAAAGGTGAACTGGTAATCCATAATTCTGGAATGATCTGATTCGCCCATCCCATCCAGCTGTTACAATCACCAAACCCCATGCATGAGGGGAGCCATGCATGCCCTGGCATGACATCTTCAAGAACTTGTACTGCGATTTGCACATTGCAGATGATACAACCAATGAGCTTGCAGGAAGATTTTCCTCTGGCCATGTTGCAGAACCCTTGGGCAAAGAGTGAGAGAAAAATCCGTGGCTGAGTGATAAATTTTCAGGGGAAGAGAATGGCAATTTCCATTGTGAACTCTCAACCAACTCAGATTGCAGCAACACACTTTTTTCACTACACGGCCCTGAGTTAATGGAGGATGGGGATTTTCCAGTGACAGTTGAGGAGCTACAATCCATAGAAGTCATCCCACACCAGGGTATAGCCACTGACACATTGTTTGAGAAGAAACGCTCGCAAGACCATTTGCTCTTCTTCTCCTGAGCCACAGGCCCATCCTGGCTAATATTATTCCAGATATAGACATAAGAATCCTCACTTGCTGAAACAATATGCATCCCATCTGACGTGAATGATGCAGATATTTGGCTTCCTGCATTACGGAGGCCTGCACAAAAGACACTAGATTTGAGGGAAGAAATAGCTATTTCTGAAAACTGAATGTATTGTTACCATAATTACCAACAACATAAAACTAAGATGTGCACACCTCGATATTTGCATATCACATCAGCTCCATGGAGTATTCGAACTTGGGAATCAGCAGAAGTGACCATTAACCTGGTCGGGTCACTTGGAGAAAACTGCGGATAAGAAAAGCTAACATTATACATTTAGCATAAGAATGAAGCCAAACGACATACAATAAGATGGAAAAGGAAAATTAGCAGATATAAAAATCATCACCTGAAAGCCAGTTATCCTCTTGAATGGTGACTTCTTCTTGCCCTGCAAGCATATTTGTGAATACTGCTGCAGACGATTATCTGATCCATGCAAAATACACTAGTTAGCACCAAAGCAACCGTCCTGCATCATAGTATTATGGCATAAAAATCAATTTTGCAACGTGAATCTACGATGGGTTTCATAGACATTAACTGGGGTATGGAAGTCTACAATGGAACAAATTTTCACCCCTAGGTTAAGTGCGCCACAAACTCCAGCATTTGTTGTGAGGGAAGAAAACACAAAGCTATCTGATTACTGATCAGGTATATGTATATATTTATATAGAGGAAAACAAATCGATCCTACCAAAATAATTGCTCCAATATTCCTTTGCTTAATCCAATGAGTATCAATAGATTAACAAGCATTGTCTCTTGCAAAGGACATCCATATCAGACCAAAAGCAAGTGGAGGAAAGCAGTAGTGGTGAAGCATGATGGCGTCCTAATATGCAAGACAGAATGAAAATACAACGAAATACCTGCAATCTATTCAAAGTAAAAGTCTTTGTTCTGAACTCAGGAGGTGCATCAAGCATGACAGTGTGAAAAGTTCATAATGCTAAGCCACAGATGTTAAATTCGTGCATTCAATTAAATTCTTCTTTCTATTTCCCAAAAGTGACAGGCAAACCAATTGCCCAACCAAAAGAATGAGCAGGATATTTTTAACAAGATTCTTTATCAGTGTAGAAACAGAAAACTTATTTCATGACTCACACATGCAGGAGAAGCAAACCACAGCACAGTACTCGTGCACTACGACAATGACTGCAATATATTCCAATTCTTTTCTGTATTCATATTTTGGAATTAAAAAAAATAACCTGCTGCATCATAAAAGCGGCAATTGCCATTCATGGAGCCAACGATTCCACCCTGCACAAAAAAGAGAGTGCTCTAAGAATTTAACATGTGAATCACATTTAGGAGCAGAAAAAGGAGGTCATCCACAAACCTTTCCATCAGGACAATAACACACAGCCGTGACAATTTCATTTATATCAGTCCAGCCAACAACTTGACAACCAGGAATTGCCCAGATGCGTACTTTCCCATCTATGGAACCACTGATGAAGTAATTTTCATCCACAGGATTAAACTGGACGCAGGTAACTGTATTACATGTAGCACAGAGACAAGCAATTAGAATATAAACAAATCAAAAGTGCCTGAACTGATCCACCAACATTAACTACTCGTAACAATTATCAAGACAAAAAATTTATTGGAGAATGACCAGCATGCAGAAGAGCACACCATAATCATTATGGAAGAAAACTTGTAGGCATTTGTTGCTTCCCACTTTCCACAAGCGAACAGTTTTATCAACTGAGGATGAAAGGAGATACTGCAAAGGTAATGGGACAATCAGAAACATAATTTATTTGTCAAACAAGAAAAACAACTGCTGTCGAGTAACTGCTTACCTTGTCCTTTGACCATGAGAGGTCCAAGACCTCTCCACAGTGCCCAAAAAACTCATGGATTGGTTTGTCCGATATTTGAAATACTTTCTGAGGAAAAATGACACAAGCCGAGTCTGATGTTAGCATACTCTTGAATTTACCCTTTTTCTCTCTATCCACCTTAAGGGGAGCTACAGAAAGATCATTAACCGTGAAGTGGGCATTGGAAGAATGAATATCAAGGGTGCCAAACTCATCTGATCTCTCTTTTTCCATCACCTGCCATACACGCACAACTCCATCTTCACCTGCACTCGCAAGGTACTGACCATCAGGACTGAACTTCATTGTCAATATTGAACCCTCGTGAGCTGGAATATCTTGTCTCATGCAAAGGGCAGAGAATTCCTTGGACCGCTTCTTATAAGATTTAACCCTAACTATCTGATTCCTAGCCCCTGCAACAGGATAAGGACCATTACCGCCAGCTTCCACTTGCCTGTCAACGATGCAAGAGACAGCACCTAATCTCCTCAACCATCCCATCTTTACCTGCTTTCTTGGCAGCCCCAAATTGGGCACATCTTCAACTTCTCTTCGCATCACTTGCTGAACCAAATGGGAAAACCCAAGACTCCTCTCAAACTCAGCAACAGTAAGTAACCGATTTGAACCAACTTCACGAATTCTCCCTGACATGCCATCCTGCCGAAGTTCATCCAGAATAAACTCTGTCCCGTTATCCAAATTCCTGATCCTACACACAAAATTCTCCTCCAATGCCCCATCTAACAACTCTTGGGCATCATTGGACCAACTCGACATGGAAGACTGACTCGATGAGAGTCCATCATCTAAACTGTATGATCTTAGAACTGCATCGCTGTGTTCCATAATCCTATCTGTCTCAACTTCCACTTCATTGGAAGACGTATTGCCAGGATCACCCTCCCCCGCTTGATCCACATCCAAACCCATCCATTTTAAAAATTTATTGCGCCTTTCACGAATACAGCCTGGATTCTTGATCCAAACCTCATAACCAATACCACCAGGCAAGGAACCAATAACCCCAAAATCAGAATCCAAATTTTCAGGGGAGTCAGAGCCTGGATCAGATACAGAGGGACAATCCTCACGAGTGTCGAAGAATTGATCCGCTTCTTCACTCAAAATCTCCATTTTAACGCCACAGCTTAACTCAAAACCAAACAGTTACCATCTCTCAAAAACCTTCTGGCAACATCCTAAATCCCATCCAAGGATAACATGTCAAGATATTGAAAAAAAAAAAAAAACCATTATTAGTTCATCATCCAAAAGCACAGATCCCAATTATAGCACCCAACAAGTGAAAACATTAAGAAATAAAATAAAATTAGTAAGCAAACCCCAAATCTCAAAACAAAACCCAACGACACACAAAGATATAGCAAGCAATGGAGCAGGTACTGTTGCGCTGAAAACAGCATAAAGAAAAATTAACAAAGGAAGAGGAAACAAAGACGGGGGTGGAAATGAAGAGATAAATAAGAGAGGTGTAGAATATTACAAAAACACAAGGAAGAGGATAAACGAAAAGGAAACAAACAAAAGAGTGATTTAGTGGTGTGGGGTTTAGACTTTTTTTGGAGGGGGCGCGCACCTCATTTCACTTGCTTCTTCTCCCGTATCTTTTTCGAGCCTGTCAAACCCAACAAGAAAACACCAAACAAATCAAATGAAAGAAAAATAATTCGAGATCTCTCCTAGAGGTGGCTTCTTCTTCTTCTTTCTTTCTTTCTTTCTTTTTTGTTTTTTTTTGCAGAAAAAATCTGTATGATAATTATGCACTACCGTTGCCTTCACTTTCTTTGATTCATCATCAGTTGTTGTTTTTGTTTTGTATACTGTTTCGATTGCTACAGGTTCTGTGAAAGGCAGTGTATTATTACCTGCGCGTGGCAGCGTCGGTATTCACTATTCAGCAGCAGTAACTATTTGTTTTGTTTTTCCATGCAACCATTTCGTTGCTTTATGTGGTTAATGGGTGATGACAAGTTCAAGTTCAGCTAGATTCTCTAGCTTATAGTATCTTAGATTCTTTCGCTTGGCTCATAGATTGAGAATCAAGTTTAACTTCCTTTCCCTTCTTTTGATTTGTTGTAAGTACTTTAACAGGGGTTAAATAGATTGTCTTGTTTTTTTTTCAATCATGTTAGAAACTTCTGTTGTTTTTACAATTTCACGAGTTGTGTATGGTAATAGTCGTTGTTGTTTTTTATTTAAAAATATATTAAAATAATAATTTTTTTAAAAAAATTATTTTTAATATTAATATATCAAAACGATTAAAAAATATAAAAAAATTAATTTTAAAAAAACAAAATTCAAAGTTTTTATTCTTAAAAATTAAATATAATACTCACGTGAATTTAATAGAAAAATTCTATTCGTATTCTATTCTTAAACTTTTATTGCAAGCTGGACATGCCCGAATTGTTAATATGATTGTGAGTTTTTCCAACTTCCAATACAATTGATTTTTTTTCCCTCCAAACATTATATATATATATATTCAACAAGCACAAAAAAGGGACCTAAATTGTAGATCATGAGCTTGGAGAGAAATCCTGTAGTATGTGCATGTTCATTGTAATACCCAGGTTTAAGGGCGGAGGTAGGGGGTGGCTGGTGGCTGGTGGCAGGGTTCTGGCCCTGCAGATTTTTTTTTTTTTTTATCTCACACAATTATAAATTTTAGCTCTAAAATTAATAAATTTTAACTTTTGTCCCTCTTAGATTTTTGGTTTCTAATTTGACTCTTTCAAACCTAATATCCTGTGCCCAGCCCTGCTTAGGTTAGATAGCAATATTTGCTCTCAGTTAAATGAAATTCTGGTTAGATTTTGTATAATTCAATTTGGGTTAGATTTTCTCGGGTAATAAATTCCTTCTGAGTCGTGTTTGGTTGGCTCGGAAATTGAGAATCAAATGGAAATTCCTGTTCCTCCTTCTTTCCTTTCCTTTTCCTGTTTTGATTTGTCTATAAGATATTATAATTTATTGAGAAAATTCTTACTTGATTTTTTATGTTGAAGGAATTACTATTTTTATCACATAATTGTAATTATAATTAGGCACATATTTATAATAAAATCCGGGGATTTAATTTTCTTATACTTTTGCTGGAGTCACTGTTTGATAATTTATTTTTGTATTGTTTGATTTAAAATTATCCTTAAAGATATATTTTTTAAAATAATTATTTTCTTCAAGAAACTAAATAAATTACTTAAGCTGATGGATTTAAATTAATTTTAAAAAAATAAAAAATATATTATTTTAATATTTTTAAAAAATTTATTTTTTAAAAAATCATTACTATACTTTTATACCCCTCATAAAAATCAAACACTTGGCTTATTAACAAATAGTTGCTTGAATTGGTCTGGCTAGTGTTTTGCAACAGCAGAGAACTGGCTTTAATAGCCACCAATTGTCCTGTATGGAGAATGAATTTAACTGGAAAAGTCATATAAAATCTTGAATTAAACGAACTAAGAGCTGGTGCAATCTAAAAAAATAATATTCATCATCTTTTAGGTATAGATCAACTAATCCGACATTGAATTTATTTTTTAAAAATTACTAGTTCGAGTCTCATAAATCTCAGGGCTACTAAAAACTTATATAATAGTTAATTTTAAGACCCGTGAAATTAATTGAAATACGCACAAATTATTCCAAACACTCACATTATTAATAATAATAATAATAATAATGTTCATAGTCTTCTAGAGATTTGGAAAGTTATAAATGTAGTTAATTCAAAGTGATCATTACTTTCCATGCTTTTTTTCTTAACAAAAAATTAACTAATATATCTTTAATATACTTCTATAAAAATTATTTTTCACTTTTAGAAATTAAGGTGATAATTTTAAAATCTTCATCCAACTTTTTTTTCTTACATTTTTAATTGTCTTGCTTTAAAGCAAAGCAGTAAAAACTAAAAAAATAAAGGATTAATTATAGCCTCTAAATGATTTTACTCAGAATATAACATAAAAGAATTATCATATATTTAACCCCACCCAATAGGAGGATGATGGCAAAAAGAAGAAAGAAGCTCTAGATCTCTACTTTGCCACATAAGTGTAAAGAGATCCGTAAGCTACAAGCCAAATCCATCCCATGCCATTCCTATGACATGGCAGGCAACCACGACTTGCAAACAATATAAAAACATTCCAACGAACGACCTGCCGTTAAAATACCTTATTTTGATAGCTTTGTTGACTCATTGATATTGTATTCTTACATGATCCAGTGACAAGTTTATTGAGGTTTATTCCCATGCATTTCTGGCTGTTAATTTAGTGGTTTCATATGTTTCAAAAAATTCAAGTTGTTTATGAAAAAATTCATCAGTTTATTTCTTGGTTTTAACAGTTTGATTTATTCTTTTTTACTAAAATAACTAGTGAAAGGTGACTGATACTTACAAAAAAATTTTTTTTTTTATGGATTTTAAGACTCTTTAATATTTAAGTAAATATTTTTTGAGAGCAAATACAACGATATTTTAGAGAGACCCTAAAAATAAATGTACCATAGGGAACGATTATTGAAAACCCTTTCTTCTAGAATCTAATATGTCTTTATAGTCTATCATTTTTATCCTTTGATCTAGATGAGGATTAAAATGTTCTTTTTTTATGATAAAAAATATCTTTAACTCATTAGAGGAGAAATATATCTAACTTACCAAAGAAAAAATATGTATGACTTTATCCGAGAAAAATATCCATGACTTTATCAAAGAAAAAATAAACTCTCTTGCATGAATTTGAAACAAGCTTAGTGTTTTTTCTGACTTTTTTAGAGGAAAAAAAAATTCTCAAGCTCCAATCTATTTTTTTGAAAAGATAAAAGTTCAAAAACACATCAATAACACTTCTCTCATTAAGAAGAATCCAAAGACATCATGATCGACTTTTTTTTAATAGTTGGAATTGCCAACCGATCACCTTTTCTTTTCTTTCTCATCTTAAACAACTTTCTCTCACCTTTTTCAAAGCTCATGGAGTGAAACCTAAAAATAAATAAAGTTTGGTATCTAAATATAAAATTATAAAATTACAGGGATAGAAAAAGCATGGAGAAATTTTGGACAAAAATAAACTCTCTTGCATGAATTTGAAACAAGCTCAGTGATTTTTTTTTTATTTTAGTTCTTCTTCTTCTAATTATTTTTACACATCAAAATTAAATCTTATTTTATTAAATTGACCTCAAATTCAATCATGAAATTTCATCAAACACTTTGAGCAAGAATAGTAGAACTATTTTCTTGTAACGTAAAAATATGCAAAGAGAAGAAGATATACATTAATACATAACATCACATGAAAAAAATAAAAATAAAAAAATTAAATTTTAATGGAAAAAAAAACACAATTCATTAACCATATATTTTTTTTTAGGTTTATTGTATAATGTCACACTCTAAAAAGGTAATTTCAGTTTAAAATCTCAATTCAATGAAAGCAAAGGTTTGGAAATATACAAAAGAAAAAACAAAACAGGAATCAAGTTTCCATTCTCACGTGAATGGAAAAAAAAAAAAGAGTTCCTATGGTCAACGTAATCCCACGAGGTTGGAAACTTTCATTGAGAGAGAGGCGGTCATTAAGAAAATAAAAGTCTTCGCTTCGAGAATTAAGATTATCTCTAACCCATTTTCTTTTTTTTTTTTTTCCTTTCCTTGTTACCGAACAGACTTCTGCGTGCTAAAAGGTGCAAGTTGCCTTCGATTCGGATTGTTAGATTCCGCCGCCATACAGTTTTTCTACTCTCTAGATGGCAAACGCACACACAAGCAGTTGTATGCTATGTTCTCAAGCCTTTTGGTCACATGCTCCGCTCACCTACCTTGAATATTATTCACATTCGCTAGATTATACATAATCCTTTGCCGGCCCCTAATTTAACTTGGATTAGATTGTCTTAACTATTTGTAATGAGATATTAGTTTAGTTATAAACTAGTTTATACGGTCGCGCTACACAATTATTTGAATGTAAATAAATGTTCAGCTCACAGGAAAGTATTTAACAAATGTAAACTCTTTCATCTTATTCCTTACTTAATCAAAATTTAAAATTAAACTATGTGAGAATTATTTTAATGTGATTCATTCAAATTAACAAGTTCAAAGACAAACCAAACAATCAATAAAAAACATGATTTGACTTTAAAAATAATAATCCAAGATTTTTTTTTAATTTCGAGACAACGATATATTGGATCGACCTTGACTTCATGGCTTAACCAGCTAAATCCACGATCATGGTGATGAACTCCACTGGGTTTAGAAATTTTGTTTTTAAAAACTATTTTTTACTTAATTATACAATAACAAAAATAGATGTTTGTAAAATCAAGCACAAGATAAATGTCAAGATGTTTGTTTAAGACTGCGATAACTTTATATAAGATAAACCAAAACGATTTATGAAGACAAACTTAAAATCAAATAAATGTTGGAGAATGAAATTGAAAGAAAAAAAAACAAAAAAAAAAGAGAAAAAAGAAAATGAAAAAAAAAGGCCACCTCCTTCACTATCCGTATGAACAATGAAGGAGGTGGTTGTGCTCCTAGTTTTTTAGAGTAGTAAGGTAATAGTTTTAGGGCATTTGGGAGTATGGTTGCAGCTGTTTTGCAAAGTGCTTTTCATGCCAAAATGCGTCAAAATAATATTTTTTATTTTTAAAAATTATTTTTGAGATCAGCGCATCAAAACAATTTAAAACATACAAAAAAATAATTTTTAGCAAAAACAAAAATTGATTTTTTTAGAAACATGGGTTGACTCGCGTTTCCAAATACTCATTTAATCTCTTATGCATGATCTAGTTTCTTTTACAATTTTAGAGTAGTAAGGTAATAGTAGTAAGACACACCAAGATGCATGTTTCTTTTACAATATTTTTTAGCCATTTGGACTTAGCCCAAATAGCTAGAGTCGACTCAAAATCTCTCTCATCTTCCCATATTTGTTTTCTCTCTCCTACTTGTTACATGGCCTATACAAACCATACCTTGGCACACATCTCAATATAATTTCAAGTTTTGAGAAGTTAGAAGATGACATCATGCATTGCTTATGCACACAAAGTTTTTTATGCTCTACTAACAAATTCTTTACAAGTACACATTTTTATATAAGGTTGGCACCCATTTCCAAACAATTATCATAGCACAAACATGCACCATATTTTATACAAAACAATCGCTTTCTTTCATGCTAATGGTTATTTTTTGCCAACATGTCACTGATAATTACCAGCCTATCCACTAAAGGACATACACTACCATCAATGGTGGGCACACCATTTTTACCAATCAATTATCGCGTTACTCACCACATCCTAGAGTGAGTTGACATGATGAAAATCTATGAATACCTTAGGTCGTTAGGTAAATGAGAGAGGTTCTTAGACTCAACACTTTTTTATTCTACAATAATTCACTCTTACATATTTTTTTTTTCACTCATACATTTACTGACTTAAATATTAGATGGTCCCTTGTTTCAAGAGGGCTTGTTTTTTTAAGAGATCTTCTAGCTGCCAGTCAAGCCCAATTTTTAGGTACGAAGCCTATATTTCAAAACTAGGCTCTAGATCATAGCCCATGAAAAAACTAATTTATGTGTAAAGTTTTTTCACGACTTCATTAGTAGTTTTATTTATGTAAAATTGAACAAAAAGCTAATTAATTCCTAATTCACACCTTCCACCAAAAATTCTTTTCATGGCTAAAAAAACTCCAAGACAAGAGAGAGAAACTAATCTCACTATCATAAGAATTTGTGACTCTTTTTTACCCTATTTTTTTATTATATTACTTTCATTTTTTAGCTCTGATTTTGCTCTCTTTTTTCCTCCTAA
>Ga0325410_1004628_pt1 | contig 15342 bp, 15 predicted proteins | sample PopdelMetagenome_16_FD_206182 | JGI IMG/M metagenome (GOLD analysis project Ga0325410, IMG submission 206182) | Populus deltoides microbial communities from Bellville, Georgia, United States - Xylem-PdIQD-R3 | ecosystem: Host-associated > Plants > Phyllosphere > Stem > Wood/Secondary xylem...
CACGGAAGAACATGAGCAAACCCGCATGGAATCCTTTGCACCACTTCCAGCAAAAAAGAAAAAAAACACGAGTGACCAGACCAGACCACGAACTCCTAACTCATAAACTAAAAAATACCGTTGGCAGATCGCCGGAGCCACCACAACTCTTTCTCCGACACGGTGGTTCTGTTCACCGGAAACCACCCAACTCCTTAAATTATCTATTCTCATATATTAACTACTCCAGTCCAGGTCTGGCTCAACCTATTTTTTCATTTCCTTTTCATTTGTAGTCTTTGTAATTAAAGTGTACAGATGTTTTTCTTCTTTTTCTCTCAAGAAAAAGAAATCTGAATTTCGGGTTTGAATTTTTTTGTGGTGATAAATTAGACTTATTGGAATGAGAGGAAAAGGGAATCAAAATCAAGAGGAGGAAGAGTACGAGGAAGATGAATTTGGTTCCAGAAAAGATGGGCCATCTTCAAATTTTACAATAGACAACACTAATTCTTGTAAAGGTGTGTTCTTTTTCACACTAGACTGTACTATATTAGATCCAGCTCTTTTTTTTATTCCTTTTCTACAAGGCTGTCACAGTTTATGTTCTTTCACTCCTTTCTTCGTGGTGTGATTTTGCATTTTTCTTAAGAAATTTCTGAAGTTTGGCATGGTGCACTTTCTCTTACTTGTTTGCTTCTCTTATCATAAATTTGGAGTATTGGGTTGTTGAAATGGTGTGTTTTTGAATGGGTTGTTGAGTTTTATTTATTTCTGTATTTTTATGATTTGGGATTTGGATTCGGAGGCAGATGGGAAGCATAGTGACAAGGCTAATGCAATAAGATCGAAACATTCTGTCACTGAGCAGAAAAGGAGGAGCAAGATAAACGAGAGGTTTGTTGGTTTATTTTTGTGGATTGACTATTAGTACCTGAAATATATATATATATTCCCTAGCATTTGAATATGTATGCAATACAATTCTGATTTTTTCTGCTCACATGATTCTGTATGTAAGTCATGCCTGTCTTGCTGTTGTTTGAATCACCAGCTTTGTTTTTGCTCGCACTTTCATTTCAGTGAAGAGAGATATGGATAAAGAGTTCGACCAGTCAATATGAAAAATCAGTGGTATTCAGGGCTTTTTTTTCTTACACTAGTTTAGTTGATGAATTTAAAACTCAAGGATAATTCGATTTAACTTTGATGGAGCCCTAGAAAGAAGGGCAGTTTGAGCTAACTTTCTTTCCAGTGATTTTGCAAAATGGTTAGGGAATTAAGTCAATGCATTACATTATGCAATTGAGCTGGGTTGAATCACTTCACTTGCTAACTGTTATTTTCAAGTCTTGAAGAAACCAGTTTCCAGCACGATACTTATTTTGCAGCCAAATTATCCTCACCGTATAATTTTGGTGGTTTTTTAAACTAAAATTTTGAACTTTGACTAGAAGTGGTTTCAGATAAGGTACTAACTGATTGACAGTATTCAGGATTGCTGACCCATACGTTCAAACTTGTACCCTTTTTTATCAGCTTTTGGTCATGTTGCAGTATTACCAAATATTAGCACACTTATATAGTATGTCATAATCTTAATACTGATTGTGAGGCTTTCAATTTTTTGTGCGTGTCTGCTGGCAAGGCCATCTTTCATTACCGTGGATACCGGTATCTCAACAAATGGTCACAATTCAAGCGATGAAACTTTTTACTAGAAATATAAATCTCAGATGTTGCTTTACCATAAAATAAAGGATGCATTTGATTATACATTCGGGTTATCAGTCAACATTTCATTTTCTCGTGAACTGTAAAAATGGGATATAGCTTTATGAACCAGTCTTTTTCTTTCAGATTTCAGATATTGAGAGATCTCATCCCTCATAGTGATCAAAAGAGAGATACAGCATCATTTTTATTAGAGGTGCACAACAAGCGACTCAAACTAGAGCATATTGCTCAATTCAGTAGACAAGATTTTCCATTCAAATTTGTTGACTACATATTAATGCTCCTTTGCAGGTAATTGAATATGTCCAGTATTTACAGGAGAAGGTGCAAAAGTATGAGGGTCCATATTCCGGATGGAGCCCTGAGCCAGCAAAGTTGATGCCGTGGGTAAAGCTTTAATGCCTATATATGTTGTATACTTGTGACCTTCATCCATGTATATCTGCATTAGTTAATGCCTATTTGCAGGTGTTGACATACCCAACTGTGATATTCTGCTACACTCTTCAAGTGAACTGGTGCCATGGTTTTATGACTTGAGAGAAAATTTGGAACTGATGATAAGATTTATTAAGGATGTGCTCAAGCATCCAACTTGTCTGTTATGATGCTTAACCCAATAAGTGCAGTGTGGTTTTTGTGTCTCTTCATGTTCTATATTATAAATCTGAGGCAGGAAGAATGTTCATCTAGACAACAATTAACAGTAAGAAATCTTCATGATATACTGAAAAAAAGAAAAGAAATCTGAGATGAACATTCGTAATCAAGTAATTGAAAATTGATGTTTTCTTCTCAAGTCTCAGAATGTCAACCCTGTTACCAGACTGTGGTTCTGTTTATGTTTGACTCAAATCCTGTTTCCTATGGATTAATTGACATGGTACAATTTTCATAAAATTGTCTAAGGTAAAATTTGTAGTGGGGTAACTTCTTTGATATGCCTTTACTAAATTTGCTTAAAGCTTTTGGTTTTTTGACTTGTCAAAGTTGAGCAACAATCAGTGGTGTTTAGATTTGGGGCTCATTCTTTTTGACGGTGAGCCCTTTCTCTTTAGACTTGTTCCATTGTGTTATTATTTTGTTCTAATTATACAGAGGGCTCTTGCTTCTGGACCTCCTTAAAATTACTTGCATTTTGGTTTTTGTGTTAATTGCTTTTCAAGGTCTGGTTGAGAAGTGGTATTAATTGCTTCTATTGGAAATTTGCTGGTGGTGGAGAGAAATTGTGGATGCTTTTGAATATGGTACCTTTTTTTACACTTGGAAATTCTCAGCATAACTCACTTGATCGTCTTGAAACAGAGAAACAGCCACTGGCGCCTTCAAAGTTTTGTTGGTCACCCTCAAGCTACTAAAAATGGTTCTGGTCTAGGGGCAGCATTTCCAGGGAAACTTGATGAGAATAACATTACTCTCACCCCAGCCATGCTTCCAAGCACTCCAAATCTAATAGAATCTGACCATGTCACCTGCAAAGTGTTGGAGCATCAACCTGAGCTAGCAAACACTCTTCCCATGCCTGCGCCTGCTCGAAGTGATGGACTTGTTGCACCTCCCCTTGAGCAACCAGTCTCTGATGCTCAATCATCTGAGTGCCCCATCACCAGTGAAATGTTGAACCAGCAGGAGCTGGCAATTGAAGCAGGGACTATCAGTATCTCCAGTGTCTACTCTCAAGAGTGCGTGTGATCTTTTTAATATTTTTGAAGTCCTGGGTGTTTGGTTATAAGCTGGACATTGATATGGAATTTTGTGCAAACCAGGTTGCTGAATACCCTTACGCAAGCATTGCAGAGTGCCAGTGTAGATCTGTCACAGGCCAACATCTCAGTTCAGATTGATCTTGGAAAACGGGCAAATAAAGGGCTGGCCTCTGGAACATCTAAGGTACGAGGCTGGTAATTTAAAGTGGTCAATAAACAATAGGTCTTGTTATGTAAGTAGTTATAAACTAATAAACATTATGATTATGCCTGATCTAGCCAGTTTTGTGTGCCTTCCATTGCTTTCTAGGATCCCCAGGATTGCAATCAAGTGATGACCCACCTTAGGGATGCAAGTGAAGGAGAGGACTCGGATCAAGCTCAAAAACGGCTAAAGACATAAGACCAGCATGGGATTTATCAAGTTTGCGCTGGGGATATCTTTTTTGCTCCCGATATCAACCCTCGGGTTATTGTACATGCTGTCTTTTGGTTTCTCAGATTCTTAAATAGTTCATGGAATCATGTTAAGAGCTGTCACCTTAGATTATATGTTTATGCTCAGCTTTGTGGTCGTTTGATGCGCCGTGGCCATATCGTGGTTGTAACGTACATATTGACTAATAAATAGATATGTAATGGAGCATTTTGGGGGCCGGTGGGGAATAGGCAGGTCTGTGTGTCAGACGAAAAATATAATAATGCTGAGCATGATTATGAGTGAGATTCAGCCTCGTTTCTGATCAACAATGAACATTTCCATTGTTAAAATCCAAAATAGAGCCTGGATTTACATTTTAGCACATTATTTTCACAAGTTGTGGACTCCAGGGACATGCTTGCTAACACACCAAGGATTGCCTGGTTTCGATAAAAGAGCACTTGCACATCAAAGGAAAAACAAAAATGATCTCATCGTTCGTCTGCTATGAGCGATCGAACAATTTCAATAATAATAATAAAAAAAACTACATATTTTAAACCACTGATTTTCTCCGAGCACCAAAAAATACTGATATTTTACGGTTGTAAAACCACCCTTTTCTTTTCTCCCTCGTGTGCATTGTCACTTTACCGTGTGGTAAACCTGCTCAATGAACAATTTGTTTCTTCTTTTTTTGGAAAAGTTATTAATGTACCCTTCAATATTACATATTTTCAATCATATCTTTGTATAAAGAAAAACCACTCAATTCATAATATTTAATTTATCTATATTGTATATTATTTAATGAAGCCCTCCGTCATAACCAATCGTTATCCGCTGAGCTTGATAGATGTCAATACAGGATGGAGAAAGTGCTTTATATGAATACGGAGAGCGTACCGAAATACAAAAGGTTTATCATAGTTTAAAATTATTTGATATTTTACAGCATCTATAGGCCTACAGGCCAAAATACGAAGAGGGATGTCACCTGGTTGCTGGATATTTGTTTGTCATAACGACTCCTACAGAACAAGAGGCTCTAACATCTAGGCAAAAATGTCGTATGATGCTTCAACTGTTTGTAGCAGACACGAGCCTTTCTCTGTGCTGACCTGGAATCTTCTTGCTGGTTTCCCCGATATGCATGAGCTGTCTTCATTGTAAAGGCGAAAGCATCCCATGTAAGTCCTCCAATCTGGTACGATGGATCCAACAGTTGTGTTCCAAGTGCCACATATATATCACTTTCGGATCATTAATTGTCTAAATGGAAGCAATCTCTAAGCGAGCATGTGTGATCATGCAGTAATTCTGCAGACTGTTCTACAAAAAATTCTTATAAAAAACAGACCAGCACGTCTTAATAATTCAAGTGGGGAAAGAAAAAGATCCATGACTGGACGATTGAAACATACAACCGATGACCTTCAACAGCTGTTTTCATGTTCTCTTCACAAGTACAGCAGGAACAAATTTCATCTTCGAAGTACAGAAACAGAAACTGAAAAAGAAAAAACCATCTAATTTAAAACCATGAACTAATTAAGAATCGTCTAGAAACATTTACCTTTTGCATTGACCAGTCATCCGCAAGATGGGAAAACGAGTGCTGGAAGTAGGATTGCAACATAGAAATCATGCTTTACAGGCAGTCAAGCAGCACCTTTCCGTTAAATTTCAGAAAGCAGCTCTGCGACAAGCTTATCTTATTTATTGCCATTCACATTTCCTATAGTTTTCATCAGAAAAGCATAATCATAAGCTGTTTCTTCACATTGACTATAGCAACCGCCTTCACCAAAATGCCCTCCAGTCATATTTGTTTTCAGAATGACTGAACGAGAACAATGAGAACATGCAATGTCTCGTGTTCTGGCCACCCATTTGGCAGCTTCCCAAACTCCAACCCTGGGAAACGAGCACTAAACACTTAGTTAATGGATAGAACACACATATGCAGGTCTATTTATGAATATGAGTAAATGAGTAGAAATTAAAGATCAACACTCGTGATTATCAATTAAGAAAGTTCAAGATATGAATTTGCCTTGAGTCATGAAAAGATGCAGTTACAAGCATTGATGGAAGGCAAGCATCACGAGGAATGTTATCATAAGGAGAATAACTTAAAATGGATTCAAACTGCGACTGTATCTGAGGATTCCCAAATTCTTCGTAGTCCAGCAAGGTGAGAGGCAAACTTGGATCCAGCAACGTGTTGCATGCATCAAGAAATGGAACCTGATAGAAATGTTAGCCAACTATCAGTGCCACTGTATCGATGATGTAACTATGTTAACAAGAACCAAAATGCCCCTCTAAAACCCCAAATGGTTTTTAATAGTATTTTTTCTCCATGGCCATTTAATGAGGGCTAACCTTCAAAATGGCAGCACGAAATAAATTTGGGTTCATATTGATAGCTGCCCCAACAAGAAGACCTCCTGCACTAAATCCAATGGCACCTAGCCGATCTCTATGAACATAGCCCTCAGAAACTAGGTAGTTGCCGCATGATGTGAAGTCATATATTGAATTGCATTTGTTCAACCCACTGCCGTATTTATGCCACAAAGAATGACCGCCGCCACCTCTGCCCATGCAGTACATGTCAATTCTTCAAATATGAGAGATAGAAATTTTATCAAGCATCGCCATGTAATTTTTTTTTTTTTCATTTAAGAAGGAAATTATCAGATACAATTTGATCCAATCTTGGAAGCAAAATGGTAGCCCAATTTTTTAACAAGGACCAACATCATGTCATCAATGAAGAAATCTTCACGTACATGTACCACTAGGTCTTGGAAAAATAATATTCTTTGTAAATAGAATATGAATACAAACAGTAATATGAAAGTTGACATCTAACTAACGTGTAGAATGTTTATTTTAATCTTACGCCTAAACTATCTCTAGTTAATTTCCATTCAAAAGGTGACTTTGTGATCAATGAGAAAAAAAAAATAAACTTCACAAAACAAACCTCACATCAGCAAAGGCCAGCACCCAACCACGATCAAGTAAACTCAGGCGGTCTGAGCACCAGCTTTTATCTAGAACTTCTCCATATGCTCCATAGCCCTCTAATAGTCCAGGAGATTGACCCCTCTGCCAGGCTTTTCGGGAGTACAAAATGGTCAGAGGAACCCTGACACCATCATGGGAAATGACTTCCTTTGTTTTGCAGCAATATGCACCAGAAAAGTCTTTCCATCTTTGCAATTCAATATTCAAGTTATTTTTGTCCTTATCGTTTAGTGGGTCAAGATGTTCAGAAGTATCTAGCTCGTAAGCCAGTGAGCATGATCCACAATCACCAGGAATATCTCTTACTTTCTCTTGTTGCACAATCGAAAATATCTGTTCTGACATGTTATAGTCAACAACCACACCAGGCATCTGCATATTTTGAAAGAAATGCTAGAAGAGTTACAGAGTACCCTTTTCTTATTGTACCCCTTTCTTTTCTTACCCCTTTCTTTTAAATAAAAGTAGGGACATACTTAAGAGGTATAAAGCACTGTCATTACAAATAGAATATGACACTGTCCAAAGAATAGAACAAAGAAGAAAAAGAAAACTGAATCGCAACTCAAGACTTTCTGATCCCATTGGATTGCAGCTAAAGTAACTCTTCTGAACACCACTGTTGGTCTACTAAATATAAGCACAGGTCTACCAAGTAGGATACTAGTAAATCATAATGAATCAGTTTAATTCCTCCATCTCATATTTTAAGAAACTTACATCCATACAATAAAATTACCCAATCTAACAACTATGGCCTTGTAATAGTTTCTGGAATGTTATTCAATCCAACCCACAAGGGTTAGCACAAAGGCATAAGATTTGGCCTAGGATACAGGAGGTCTTGAATTCAAGTCCTACCTCTGGATAGCTAGTACTTTCTAATTCTGTGGTATACTAGGCATGCGGTATCTTCATAAAGTGGGAAAAAAAGAAGAAAAAGTAGCCCTCATCGACCCTAGAAATGACTTGACTTGCTACCGCTAAATCCAAGCCGTGGAGAACCAGTAGTGGTGGCCCAAAGGGACCACAAAGAACCCACGACTTGTACATATAGATATAAGAAAATAGTTTCTAGAATGCATGTTGATAAGGGCCAGTAACTGGACAGTGGAAAATATTCTTCTGGTTCTGAGATAAAAATACTTGACATAACAAGAGAGAGGCATTAAACTATAAAGCATCACATGTTAATAACTTCAACATGTGTAATTAAGCTTGATAGAATTTATACCACTGGAGATGACAGCACCACACGGTATACTGGGTTCATGAAGTCATGGTTTGATCCTGGAACGATGTTACATTGACTTGAGGGCAGGGGAAAAAACCATGGATCAAGATTCTCAATCTCCAACTGATTCTGCAAAACAACTAGGGATAATTGGCAAATGGACATGTAAAAGTCTTTCTTTCTGTGAGAAAAAAAGTGTATTTAGCATCCATGCCACCATCAGAAGTAATAATTCAAACCAGCTCACCACAAGGAAAAACTATGCTGAAGGTATATAATATAAGATTGTATGTGGTATCTGCCAAATTTTGCTGATTTCTTACAGAAAACAGCAACATTGTTAAAGATCTCAAGACAATGGTTACTCCTACAGCAAATCCCGATATTCCTCAGATTGCATAAAAACACGTGCACAAAGAATTTGCAAAAGTTTCAAGCAGTAGCCCTTCCCCGTTAGCTAAAATATCATGAAACATCCTCCCTGTTGCTACATTTTTTTTTTTTAATATAAACAGCCATTCACTTCCTGCCTATAGATGCTGAAACACAATAACTATATGTGAGAAACAAAGGATTGATGACATACTTGTTCATTAACACTCCCTTTTCTTTTCTTTTTTTATAACAAAAGTAACATTTGTTTCTGTGTTTTGAAGCCAAAAAAAATAAAATTGAAAAGCTCTAACAACATGACTAATGGCATTGGTGATCCTCTAGACCAATCTGGATTTAATAGTGCAAAAAAAATGAAATATGAATTATTACACAATAAATACAAAGCAAATAGAAACCCAAAAAAAATTCCATTTGAGAACTCCCTGGTAAGTCAGAATTTGATAAAAGTAGAAATTTATGTACCACACTGTTAAACTTGATTGGCAAATTGACGGAACATAATGCAGGAAAGCTCTTCTTATTGACAAAGAGAACCAAATGTCCATTAAAAATGTCCATGTCTTGAAAGCTCATATCTTCACTTGGAAGGATGATATTCTGTAAGATAACATTACTATGTGAAATAATAGTGATAATAGGAAGAAAAAAAAGAGGAGTAATTCATTATTTGATAATTAAATGAGCCTGACCTGCCAATCAGAAGATTGTATATCTTCAACTTGGCATTGAGCCAAATAATAATTTCCATCTGGCCGATCCTCACTTTCACTTAAAGGAGCATTTGTAAGAATATAGAACACACCATAGTGATGTTCCAAAAAATATTGCACTCCAGAAACACGCTCGTGTACTCTTTGTAAACCATCCAGCGGGTTGGTTGCATCTATCACATAAACCTGTAAAATACAGAATAGGAAGTAAGCCTCAACATGTCAGATACAGAGATGAAGATATCATTGGAAAGAAATGCAAAATGAACTAAGTAAATTCCTTCCTCGGATGAAGTTCTTGAATTTGAGTTCACAGTGATAAACTTGCCATCTTTTGTGCTTGTTATATCCACACAAAAACTTGAATTACTTTCTGTAAATACTGGGACATCATCTATCTCATCTGATCCTAGTTTTGTGAAGAGAACCCTGGAAAAAAAGAAATTGTGAGAAAAAAAATCCATTCCATGAGAAAAAAAGGTTCCAGGAAATATTAAAATAATTTGCCTGTAAGGTCGTTGATTCTCATCCGATACTGTGTAGAACAAAGTAGTGCTATCTTGAGCCCATGCCAAACTAACAACCCCATCAACTTGTGATCGTGAAACAATATATCCATTGCTGAGGTCCTTAACTTGAAGTAAGAATTGTTCATTGCCAGTAATGTCAAGTGTGTATGCAAGAAACTTGTGATCTGGTGAAACCCGACATGTGCCCACATGCACATAACCTGCTATAGTAGACATATCGACATTAATCACTGATATGATGAAATGTAGAAGCTCTGTTATTAATCAATGCACAAATATTACTCTAACCCTAAGTAAATGTTTTGATTTACCAACAAACTCAAAGATTTAGTCAGTTTGTACACTAAATCCGTGCATGCACGCACATATAGACAGGGTTAACAGTCTGATGTAAGCGTCATGTGGCCTGCACATTTGGGACGCATCCACATAAGCACACAATCAACAATGCCAAATTCTGTTTCACTTATTGACCTGTTTTATTAGGATTTTTACAATTTAAAAGATACATTTCCCTTGGCCTTCTAAACAAAGAAAAAAACAGGGAAGAAGAATGAACAAATGGAAGAGTTAACGATACATTTCCCTCTCTATAAAGCCATGATGGGATTAAGCTACACTGTCAAAATTTCCCCAGGAAAGGGGGGGAAGAAAAGGAAGAGAGAAATATCCAACTCAAATGAAAGGGGGAAAAAAAGAAGCTTGCCGTATTGTTCAGCAATTTGGTTCCAGTCAAGCAAAACTTGCTCCATCCCAAAATGTCCCTTGGCATAATTGAGAAGTGTCTTTAACAAACCACTTTCCTCAGTTTCCAACCTTCTACATAGAACTGGGTATTCCTTCCCCTCAGGAATGTACTGGTAGTACAACCTGCTCAAATGGAAAATTAAAATTACAGTAATTCACTAATTCCAGGAAAGGTTCCCTCCAAATGAAATAAAAACACAAATGTGATGAAATTAACAGCATATGAACCATAACACCTGGACAAATTAATTTCTATCCCATAAGAAACCAAATTCACATATTTATAATGCAAGGTTATAAAGTTAGTAATAACAGTTAAAAGGATAGGTACAAAAGGGAAAAACCAGTGACCCCAGCGCTCAGGAGGAGTTGAAATCTGAGTAGGCAGTCGACTTTTCATTTCCTCAAGCAAAGTCCTCTGCAGGTTTAGAGTGTCAGCCATGAAAGCTTGAGCGTAAGAGTTTTCTTGGTTGAGATAATCAACAAAGTCAGGGTCTTTAGCGTTTCTCATCCAATGATAAGGATCTTGCCACGTTCTGGCATGAGCACAGATATTGAAAGGTCGTTTCTTTGGCACAGGAGGGGATTGAGAAGGCAATGGGAAAGTGGGGGTGGTGCAGTGAGAAGAGAGAGGGGAAGAGGGTATGATGGGAATTAAGTGAGAAGTGAGGGGGAGAAAGGAGGTTTTGACTGAGGGTTTTGAGACTAGAAGAGAAAGAAGCGCCATGGAGTCTGGAGATCCTGCTGTGGACAAACTTCGAGCATCCCTTTGTGAAATCAATGAAAAGCTTTTAATGATATTTTGGGGGGGGGTTGGGGGGCTAAGAGAATGAAGCCCAGTATACAAGACTGGAGGCTTTGGCCCATAAAACAAATGGGCTCCCTGCGTACCAAATGAATAAAAAAAATTGTTGAAAACATGGGATTTGCAGCCTTTATTTAATGCAGAAAATAATAATTTTTTTTTCCATGCGCTGTCACGACCCTTTTTCAAATTTTATTTTTATTCAATTACACTGTGTGTTTATAACAAATGAAATGGCTAATTTTAATGAGTTTTTGTGGGTGCCCTGGTGCTGGAACTTCATTGTTATTTTTCTTAATTCTTGTTTAATACTAGTTGCTGGATTGAACAAGGGTTAAGTCTATATATGTATACTCATTTGAGAGATAAATAAGTCGGGGTTTTAAATAACTATTTAAGAAATAAATTGATACGATAATGTTTTGGGAATGGTTACCGGCAAAGCCTAATAAATTTTTCAATTATCAAATAACCAAAATAATCAAATTTTCCCATTTTTTATCTGCTACATCAAATTAAAACTACAAAACATACGGGTCCACACAAATTGTCTTTTGTTTTTCTCGAGAAAAACCCAAAACCATCCATCTCCATCCCTCGTTCTCCTCCAGTCTGGCACCCTCTCTTCTCCAAGACTCCAACTTTGCAAATCCATGGGCTTTCACTTTTTCTAACCATTGATCAAGAGGAATCGTAAAAAAAATCTCTTTTTTCCAAAATCTTCATTGCTCCTAAAATCGTCCAAATCCTACCACCAAAAAAAATCCACAACCCTCTTGAATTCTTCCCTAGCTAATAGAACAGATTGGATTTGTTTTGAAAGCAATCGGGTTTGGTGCTATGAATTCTCCACGTGGTCTCTCACCCACAACGATGGTGATTTCAATTAGGAGCGAAGACGATGAAGTCTTTTTAGGGATTGTGATCGCAGTTGTCAATGACTGGAACATTAGCAGATAGGATGATCTGGTACAGCATTTGTTAATGCGACTCGGGTGAGAACTTGAGATGGCTATCTATAAGAAGGGTTGATTTTTTTGATGACATAACTCACATGCTAGCCGGTGGTGGTTCCATGGAGATAGATAGCTTCATTTGACAATCGACACTGGAACAGAACAGAAGGGGGTATTCAGTTTTGGTTTCTTCAAGAAATTAAAAAATATATATTAAGTTTTTGAAGGCCCAAGTAGATTTTTTTTTTTTTTTGAGTGTGTGTGTGTGTGTGTGTGTGTGTGTGTCTGGATATAACAGGAGAGAGAGAGAGTAGCTAGGTCATTTTGGTTTACTTCATCAACAAAAAGTTTAGTCAGGCTGAGCCAATAGCAATTCCTTGATATTTTATCCATAATTTATTTATGATTTAATTCATACCCGCTCAATTGCGATCACTGCACACCTATAAGGGGTCCTTTCCCGTTCTCCCTGCGTTTTGCTCTCCACAATCTCTTGAATTGCCGTCACTCTAGTCTACAGCAAGTAGTTGACGCCTTCTGGTGTCAGCCATGAGACGAGACTGAAGAGGATTCCATGGAGCAAGGATATTCTATTCCCTTGAATCACTAATGCGCCGCATTTAGCTCGAGCGCCTTTTCAAAGAAATAATGGAATTTGCACAGCATAACACCCCGAATACTTCAATATGTTTCCAAATTGAACTGAAAATTCTTGAATCAACTGTTCCAAGAAATAGAGTATACAAGGCAAGTCAACTTCCCCCAATCTTTTAGACAAACAGGCATCGTAACTTACCATTGAAACAAATGAACACATGTGATCTATAGCAAAGCACAAATTTCCCAGCTTCTATGCACCTCCTTAGAACCATGATTTTGAATATTGAGATACACCAATAAGTGTTGCTTATGTATTCCTTTTACCGGTCCTTTTCCATTCTTTACAGGAGCTTCCCCCCCCCCCCCCCTCCATAATCTCTTCAATTATCATCAAGCTAATCTGTAGTACCTGTCGCCTTCTTCAAATGCTTCTCATCTTCAACATCCTGCAATGTCCATCAAATTTCACTCATTTACCAAACCGTACAATTTTGTACAAGTGCCTAGCATGCCCATTCTTTCTGACCTAATCAAGTAATTTGCAGAGCAGGCATGCTAACTGGAATAAAAGGTGCTAGCTTAAAGAGTGCCATGACAGGAAGAGATTAAAAAAAAAAAGAACTCATAAGATGAACTTACAGAATTGTCAATCTTGTCAAAATCATCATCAAAGCTCGCATCACCATCATCTGAAAGACAGTAAATAATTGAAAAACTGAAGGCAATGACAAAAGAGGAAGCGTTGGAGAAGATTAAAAAACTGAATGTCATTCTATTCATGGATCGTTTTTCTATGAAGTATGTTAAGCAAACATTCCTTTCCACATTCCACTAGCACCCATGCAATTCACGAATCATGTCAAACAGGATGGCAGCCAAAGCATTCACCAAGAAAGGATCAGCAGCACCTCAAAGTGTACGGGACATACCAGCAATGACAAAGGGTTTATCAGCATGATTATGAAGTCATGTTTCTTAAAGAGTATAATAAGCCACTAATATTAAAATTTAAATTCAAAGAGGTCCCAATGGATGTCTCTTTGACCTAAGAGGGTGTTTTACGATTAAGATTCCAATATATGGCCCATTTCGCATAAGAGAACATTGATATCAAGGGAAAACTCTCACAACCCATTGTACATTCACCATTGGTCCAAAGAATTTAAACAACTTAATAGAAAATCAGAGACCCTGAGAGGATAGCAGCTAGGGGAGCAGTATGAATTCCAAAATCTAGACTCAGCTTGATTTCTTCATAAAAACACTATGTCTACTGAAAAAGTATTCTATATGTTGACTATCCTTCCATGCACGTTGTAAGCATCACAAACAAGGTAGTTAACATAAAGAGCAGAGTGAATATGTTTGAAGTCACAATTGGAGTTAACGGTGTTGCAACCAACTTGTTCATAAACCTAAATGTTGAAAGAATGTACCTGGACCCCCATCGCTGTCTTCGTGATCTCCCAAAAGAAACGAGTCCAAGTCCTGCTCAACTGAGGATGTCTCAGTTTTCAGGTTCTTAGGCGTTGATTCTGATTTAGAAGAATTCTCCCCAACCACATAACTTTCCTTTGCCTTTTCATGTTGTATCTGCTCTTCTGCTTTGCGCTTAACCTCCTCTGTATACTGCTTCTCATACCTGAGTTTTAACCACGGAAAGCAAACACGGCAAAATAAGACCTATATTGCATTATTTTGTGAATCCCATGACCACCTCTGATAGACATGCTAATTTGAACCTAAAAATTTTAGAAAATCAAATGCAAATAACCACTCCAGTCTTCCTGTTCCACTGATTCATGGATGAAATAAGAAAGTGGTTTCAATTTCCATATAAAGCATCAAAACTGCTGTAACTTCACAGTTCACATTAAAAGCTATCTAGATGCGGCAATTATCTTCCCTGCATAGCACATGCACATATGATTAAGCGGCATAAATTTTTATCTCCTGATCTTCCTAGCTCAAAGAAATGTAGCTTAATAAATCTTACCGAGATGATCAGTGTGGATTTTTTTTTTCAATTCACGTCTGACCATTAAGCATTCGTGATGGGAAACCCAAAAGCATAAACATCCTTTTTCAATCACTAATTAAACCAACAGGGAGCTCCAAAAAGAAGAATAAATACATACGGCCCAACATGAGTGCTGACAAGAATGAAATAAATCCTCCAGAATCTCCCTTCTTTCATCACACGCGGACACAACTCATATCGCAACTTCGAAATTTGCTGTAAATACAGTTAAAACACACGGAATTATAATCTGATTTCAAACACAGAAAAAGAAAATCCAACATCTTCAAATTAAAATATGCAAAATTACCTTAACGGTGGTGAGAACAAGAGTAGCATGTCTCTCCTGCCATTCACTAAGATCCTTCCGTACATTTGACTCCGTTGTCTCCACGTCAGACGGCTCTCCTTCATCTACACCATCAAAATGAACAAAATTGTAATCCGATGAGTACAATTAAC
>Ga0325410_1004629_pt1 | contig 15341 bp, 8 predicted proteins | sample PopdelMetagenome_16_FD_206182 | JGI IMG/M metagenome (GOLD analysis project Ga0325410, IMG submission 206182) | Populus deltoides microbial communities from Bellville, Georgia, United States - Xylem-PdIQD-R3 | ecosystem: Host-associated > Plants > Phyllosphere > Stem > Wood/Secondary xylem...
ATATAGACGTCTACAGCTCTTCTTCGTCGAGCAAACTTATCACGTATATCTCGTTGTTTAGATAGTGTGTGAACCTACAACTCTGCGAAGTGCCTAATCCCTGAAAACCTGAATCCTCAGTGGAGAAACTTTACAAGCGCTCAAGTTTATCTCAAACAAGCATATCACCATCGCTTTCTTAATCACAAAGTACTGTTTTCTTTCATTATGTTTTCGAGTTCAAAAAGAATATTGGTGGAATTAGATAAATGGTTGATGATTGGACATTCCAAATATATATTTTTTGTATAAAGAGGTTGCTTGAAGTGTGGTAATGAATTCTTTTTAAATTTTTTAATTTTTTAAAAATTATTTTTAACATTAACACATCAAAATAATACAAAAAAAAATATATATCTTAAATTAAAAAATTATTTTAAAACAAATAGGCACACAAATAAAACATGTCTTGGTTGCATTGTCACTTTATACGCACATCAGTACTGCATTAAAAAAGATATCGATATATCATTTCCAAGTCAGCATCTTGCCCCTTGCTAGCTAGCTTGCAGTCCGTCCATGGGATGAGGTATCATCTAAAAAACGACAGCGACTCAATTTCATGTAGAACGAGGCAATATTGTTGATGAGTGTATATATATTATGCTTCGGTAACAAATTAAATAATAAGGGTGTTCATGGGAAGGTATTTGAATATATTACAGAGCATATTCTCTCTTACTTCCTCGGTTATATCTCAGAAAACAGTGGTTAATTTATAAAACAAGAGCAGAGCAGTAACCCTATCAAGGAGGACAAATTAAGACATGTATTAAAATAGTAAGCCATCACACGGCAAGAGACAGGCAGGTAGAGGAACCATCACAGTTGCTTTTCCTTTTGCCTAACCCATTGCGGTAAACAAATTAAGCTCGAACTTATCCATGCAATTCAATTGATTCTTTATTGATGGTGGATCTTGACATGTTGTTGCGTAGGTGTTAACGATTATAAAGTCCTGCAAATTTAGAAAGACACGTCGGCCACGTGTACACGGATATTAACGATGAAAAAAAGGCACGTGATTTTCGACCAATTTTAAGTTTCAATGTCACTTTCAAGATAACGCCAAGATGGTTTAAAATCGAATTTTTTTTTTCCTTTTTTGTCAGGGTATGGATTAAATTGAAATGATCCAAAAAAACATCTTCTTTATGATTCGGCCACAGATTGATTCAATTCTTTAAATAATTGATGAGTCAGGAGGTTTGATTAATTAGTCCATAAAAAAAAAAGGGTGTGATTTATATGTTCGAAAACAAAGTTTGTTGAAAATAAACCTCTGTGCTTCCTTGTAAATTTATAAGAATTAATGGTTGTGAAATTTTTTGAAGTGTTTATACCATCAGATTCTTAATAATAAATTTATAAGAACACTATTAGTACTTATGCATGGTGGCCATATATTCGATGAGTCCATTAATTAATTTCACATTTGCTCAAACGTACAAGTATATATATATATCTTGTTCTTCCACTAATGTTACTAAACGTACAAGTATATATCTTGTTCTTCCACTATGACTAGGCTAGGCTAGTTTTCCTGATGATCGATGATCCACTATGACTAGGCTAGTTTTCCTGATGATCGATGATCCACTATGGGTTACTGTATCTTTCTTGGTCCAAACTTAATCTCTTGGAATTCCTAGAAGTAAAAGATAGTCTCGCATTCTAGCAATGAATCCGAATATAGAGCTTTTGCCAACACCTGTGCAGAATTAATTTGGGTGCAATCTCTTGCCACCGAGCTTGATAATACCTTTCTTCCATTAACTCACAAAACATATTTCTATAAATTACCATTTTGTTCGTGATCAAGTTGCCTTCATATCCCTGATCAGCATGTGTTTTTTTCTTACAGATGCTCTAACAGAGCCATCCTCAACGTTCGAGAACTCTTGTTGAGCTTGTAGGGATATTGTATGGAGACTAAGTCCACTTCATCCAAAACATCTTCAAACTCGTAACAAGATAATCTCATCTACATCTTCAAATGTAATGGCCAAAGATAAGATAAAGATAAACGAGACAATTTATATATTTTTTTTAAATTTATATCTTTGATGTACATTGTAAGGTAAAACAGAAATTATTTCATTTAAAATTCTTTTCATGGTGTTGAAAGTAATTTATATTATTTTCTAATACACTCCTCAAGTGAAAGCCCTTTAAACTTGAAATTTGCACAAGTTTATATTACTTTGTGCTTAATTTTTATCAAATAAATAAGGATAGTGAGATTCGAACTCGTGATCGCTTGGTCATCAAGGCTTTGATACCATATCAAATAATCAATTCAACTCAATAGATTAAACTGTTAGATGATGTTTAAAAATATAATTTATATTATTCTCCAATACGTGGTTAAAAGAATAAACATGGAAAGCAAAATCTCAAAAAGATTTTCTTTTTACATGCGTTGTTTAACAACGACTATGCCAATACAGGTAATTTTTTACATGAAATTCTCAATCGGCCACATATATACGAAATAAAAAGGCGGTGTTAGACATTTAAACTAAAAGATTTTTCATTTCTTGTTCTTCTTTCATTTCCAGTTTATTTTTTTTAGAATCTTAATTTTGGTTTAATTGTACTTGCACCTTTTATTCTCTAACAAAATAGTTTTTATATATGATATATTTCGAAATTAAGTTATTTTGCAGGAAACGATCTAAATCTAATTAAATTAATATTTTTCACACAGTACTTTCATTGTACAATGCAACTGCCAAAGAACAACAGTGTAATTCGTTGCACCATAATGATCTCCATTTAATTAGTCTTCATTTCTATCCTCATCATATACACCAGTAGGTCCAGTACTTTGCTGGTTGTGATATAGTATGATGCATGATTTTGACGGGAAAACAAGAACCCAACGACAAAATACCACAAATTCCAGTAAGGAACCCCACTATTATTATAGCCAGTGCCTCGACCCTTACAGAGCCATTTACCTCTAGCCCAGTTCTGACCATTCGCTAGATGCCACTGCCCCCCGCCATCATTTTCTCAACTGTGTCATATCCTATCTGTATGCGTACTCACCCGTATGTAGGGTTCAGCTGGAATTTTTGTCAGCACATGTTGTATAATTCATAGACAGCCAATGACAAGTAGTTTGCCAATTGCCATTATAATTAATTAATGTTAATATTAATAAAAAAAATAAAATAATAATGGAGTTGACTCGGTTGCAGTGTGAATTTCACCATGCATAAGTAATTATAATTTGTAAATTAATTTGCAATTAAATCCATATAATATAATATAATTATATGAACCTTTTTAAAAAATCATCTCAACCCAATAACCTAAATTATTAGGTGAGATTTCAAGATACTATTTATATATACCCATAGTACCATATGTTTAATTTTTATCAAATAAATAGGGATGCTGAAATTCAAACTCGTGACCGTTTGGTCATCAACGTTCTGATATCATATCAAAGAACCATCTCAACCCAATAACTTAAACTATCAAGTGAGGTCCCAATATATTATTTATATTATTCTCTAACAAATTTTATATTTTGGTAATTAAACTTTATTTTTATCATATTTTAATTCTTAAGAGTTAAAAAGAAAAAGAAAAACATCAATCAACATTATTTAGACTATAAAAACAATAGATATTAATGTCATTAAGTTCGTCACGAAAAAAGAATTTATTTATGTTTGTTTTTGGTCTAAAAAAAAGAATCAAAATAGATCAGAGAGCAATTGGGTTTACGGATTTGATTCCTTTCTTTGAGCAGTTTTGGTTGTTGTAGATGAGTTTTGAGGTTGAAATTGGGTTTTAAGCAGCTTTTAGGTGCTTCGGATGAAAATTTTGAGTATTTTAAGGCACAATTGGCAATGTTTATTTTTTCATCAGCCTAAAGCTCCGTGGAATTGTGTGACAGTGGACGACCATTCAGCTTAAAACATGCAAGGCGATGTCCACGTGTCGTCTTTTTGTGTTTTTTAAGCAACGAGGTCAGGTTTTCACAGTCAGGCGCGCACTTATGGGCTAACTTGCTGGCCCAAGTGTTTCATCACTTGTGCCTAGCGGAGCCTATCCCTATTTGTTTTTCCTTTTTAAAATTCTTTATCCTCTAAAATATGTTTGTATTTTTTTATATGTATTCTGAGTGATGTAAATATTTCGATTAATTTATAATTTTTAAAATATTTATGGTAAAAAATGGCTACCATGACACCACAATTTATTTTACAGAGAAGTTTGCAGTCACAATATTGTAACCTCAAAAATTCTCTTTGCGAATCAAATATATTCATGGGACACAAATTGGGAAAGCACGAGTAAGAGTTTATAGGCAGTTGAGATGCCCAAGGAGGGTTTGGAATTGTAGTTGGCAACGTTTTTTTAAAGAAAACGATCTTATTTTATTTTAAATTATTTTTTTAATATTTTTAAATTATTTTGATACGTTCATATTAAAATAAAAAACTTTTTAATATATTTAAAAATAAAAATTATTTTTAAAAACAATATTTATCACCATTCTAAAAACCATGATAATAACACTTCTATAAAGGAAAATGTAATCTTGATTTATTGAAATTTTGTTTGGTATCAATTAAAGGAATATGGTTATTACAGCATGAACTAGTAAATAAACTTTATTATATCATGCGGCAAAATAAAACTGAAAATTTCATGATTGTAAGAATTTGAAACTAAAAGATATGCTTTCCCTGTAATCTCGGAAAAAAACTGAAAATTTTAAGAAAATAATTTTTCTAGTATATGTCCTTATGGCCCATGTTAAGTGATATAAATGGAAAGTTTCACTTATATGATGAATGATTTATTTATATAATTGAGTAACATTTTATTTTTTAGTTTAATATTTCTGGGAATGTAAATTAAATCATTATATTAATTAATGTGTGCATCAACAACACATGTTATAGAAACTCCTAAGAAAGCATGACCGTGCAAAATCTCAAGAATACACATGAATTGAATTGTTAGAACATAATTCCAAATTAAAATCCGACTATAGATCCAATAAATATATATTTTTTGAGTTTTTTATTGTTATATTCTTCCTTAATATATAGTCATACTCGTTCCAATTATATTAGATAAAATTCCTCAAAAGGAAGAAATCTTTGTGATATCCAACAACAGTACTTGCCGAGACAAGAGAATTGACAGAATCAAATCTTCAAAAAGAGCAAGGAAATAAAGCTAATACTCATCATCAAAATTCAATGTTTTTACTTCAGAAATTAGAATCTTGTCCTTAGGTTTGGACCCACTTTAAAATCAGCATTAAAATTATGATTAAACCCATCTTTGTCTAACACCCAGCAATAATTCCAGAAATAGCAAGAAATCCCCCAACTTCACCAGGCCCATAACCGTCTTTTCAGAAGTTCAACCCCCTGGTTTTCTTCCGTGATATAGCAGAAAAGTCAAGGCGATAATGGGCATAAGGAAAGGAGTAGGAAAAGGTGGACGGCAGTTGAGGAGGGCTGGCATATTAGAGTATAGTAATTGCCTATAAAAGAGCCCCAAAACACAATCTTCTGCTCGTCAAAACACACACACACACCATTTCTCATTCTCATAGCCACTTGGCCATGACTCCAAATCCTTCATTCTCTCATATAGCTTTTTAACACTAGCAGCCGAGTGACAGAGAGAGGGAGAGATAGCATAGAATTCGGTGAAGCAGCAACGACCTCCCCTGTTCCTCATCTCCTTTCACTTCCACTTGTTTCCTTTTCCTTGATAATAACCAACTCTTTCTCTGTCAAAGGTATTGTCTCTCTTCTGCTGCTGATTCATTTCATTTATCTACTTATGATAATTTGGTTTCCGTGTCCTTTTTTTTGTTGTCTGTCTGTCTGTCTGCCTGCCTGCCTGCCTGCCTGCCTTGAATCTTAATACTGTTTTTAACTTTAGCAATCATAAAAAGGACCTTTGGCTTTGGCCGTTGTTATTTATGGATTGTTTTTTGTCCCTTACAAAAATAAATCTTTTTTTTTGTTTTGTTTTCTGTTTCATATTCTTTGCACCGGGAGAGTCCATCGGAGCTTGAACTCATTTGTATATGCATTTCCTTACCATTTGTTTCATGGCATACAATGAATGAAACGTTTTCCCGGAAATTTCCCCGACGTTGACCAAATAGTTGACTATCGTCAAGCAGACGATTAAAAGCTTTACACTTATTCTTGGTGAATCCTATCTCCTTTATAAATTCGCTGCTGCTGCCTGTAGATTTTGACTCTCTTTTCTATATCTCTTCTGAGTTCCTCTGTGATTTCTCTTCATTGAATTTGCAGAGTAAAAACTCAGGTAAAGAGAAGAAACTAAAATTTTGACTTTTCTCTCTTTTTTGGAGGGGGGGGGGTTGTTCGTGACTTGATAGTAACTGGAAATTACGTTCGTTGGAGGTTTTTGATTTGCTGGGATACAAAATAGTAATATTTGAAGATTCAACGTGCTGAATCCCATTTTTGTCAATGGTTTATTTATGCTAACTAAAGTTGTACTAAAACACTGCAATTTCACATATCTTTGGTGACATAGCTTTTGTCTCCCCCACCCTGTTTAGCTTGTATATATTCCCATGGTTTCATTTCAAAGTCCTAATTAACCAACCTTCTTTGTCGTTTTATTGAACAATAATAACTGTACAAGCTTGATCTTTGACCTCGCTTTGTATTATACGATTGCTAAAATATATTTTCTTCTTTGTTTTTGATGTTCTGATTGCAGTTTTCAAAAGGGCAAGTGAGGATGTTAGAGAAAAAGATGGAAGGAATTAACACCGATAAAGTGATAGAGGAATTTGAAGCATTGACTAAAGATGCTGGAATGGTTCAGAGAGAAACCCTGAAGAAAATATTGGAAGAGAATGGATCTGCCGAGTATTTGCTGAATTCGGGTCTTAATGGAAGGACTGACCCTGAGAGTTTCAAGTCTTGTGTTCCACTTGTTACTCACAAAGACTTGGAAGCTTATATTTACAGAATTGCTGATGGCGATCCTTCTCCTATCCTCACTGGGAAACCCATACCAGACATGTCTTTGAGGTGTATATTTAATGATTTCAATTATTTATTTGTGGATTTGTGCAAGCAAAGTTTCTAATTCGAGAAATTTGAATTGTTGCAGTTCTGGTACTACTCAGGGGAGGAGAAAGCTTGTCCCTTTCAATGATGAATTGATGGAAAACACCTTGCAGATATATAGAACTTCTTTTGCCTTCAGAAACAGGTATTAGTATTTCTTTTTATTAGAAGAGCCTTTTAGTTTTTTTTTTTTTCCATTTAACAGGAATTCTTTTTCCATTTGCTAGAAGATTACCTTGTTGGGTAATATGTTTCTGTTCTCTATTGTTTAATAACAAGAAAAAAACAAGAAGGATTAATTTTTAGTTGATTAGTTCTCTGTTGACGCAAGGAGGATTGTATAATGCAGAGAATTTCCACTGGAGAAGGGGAAATCCTTACAGTTTGTCTACAGCAGCAAGCCATGGAAAACAAAAGGGGGTTTAGGTGCAGGAACTGCCACAACAAATCTCTTCCGCAATTCGAAATACAAAAATGGAATGAAGGAAATTCAGTTCCAATGCTGCAGCCCTGATGAAGTGATATTTGGTCCTGATTTCCACCAATCATTATACTGCCATCTCTTATGCGGGCTACTCTTCCGCGAAGAAATTCAGTTTGTGTTCTCTACATTTGCTCATAGCATTTTGCTTGCATTCCGGACCTTTGAACAAGTCTGGGAGGAGCTCTGCAATGATATACGTGACGGGGAACTAAGCAGCAGAGTCACCGCCCCTTCAGTTAGAATGGCAATGTCAAAACTGCTTAAGCCAAGCCCTGAATTGGCCGATTTGATCTATAAAAAATGCTCTGGATTGAGTAATTGGTATGGATTAATACCAGAGCTTTTCCCCAACGCTAAGTACATCTACGGGATAATGACTGGGTCAATGGAGCCTTATTTGAAGAAACTGAGGCACTATGCAGGGGAGCTGCCATTGATGAGTGCTGATTATGGTTCTTCAGAAGGGTGGGTTGCAGCGAATGTCAATCCAAAATTGCCTCCTGAGTTAGCTACTTTTGCCGTGCTTCCTAATATTGGATACTTCGAATTCATTCCTCTTAATAACAACGCCGAGTGCCTGTATATGGAGCCCAAGCCTGTGGGTCTGACGGAAGTCAAGATTGGTGAAGATTATGAGATCATTGTCACCACTTTTGCAGGTACACGGGGTTTTCCCTTTTAGATTTAATTTTTCTGTGAAATAATTTATTGGGGTCAAAAATTTCTTCCTGCATTTCCATGAAGTTGACATAAAATTGCTGATGAAAACTCTATTCCATTATATGGCCTCTCCAGTACAGGCTAAAAGCCCCATCTTTTATAATTTGTCAACAATTTTGAATTCACTAGCGCAGAAGCTTTATTTCATCTGTTGATGCGTTTAGCCTTTCGTGAATACTCTTGTCTTCTTTGTAGAGGCCATAATATAGGAATCTGCAAATCTAACTTTCTATTACTTCTCATTTTTTGAGTGTACTAGCCAGTAGCCTTGACAAGAACAGCTTCTATCCTGACGAAAATATTTTGGTTCTCCATGCTGCCATGTTCTTCAATTTTTAATTTTGTTTCTCTAGAGTCGCCAGTGGGAACAAGAACTATTTGACTTTACTGATCCAGCTGTCTTTGATTCATTGCTCCATTTATTAATGTTTTGATACACTTTGTTTCAGATGGAACAGTTGTGAACACCTTTTTTTACTAGATACTCCAATCTTTTTTAATGGAGGGGCATTTATTAGACATGTTAGGGAAATCCTCCAGGTTTAGGTTTGCACACTGACATCGTTAATGCAAGATTCCCCATGTGCGGCACACCATTAGAAGCAATATATATCTTTTTGCTGGAAAACTCGTGTTCTCTGCTACATGTAGGTTTTTTAAAACTAAAACTTCCATAAAATGTGCTTGTTGAATGTTTATTTGCAGATACATTGGCAGTCTCTGAAAGAAGGATTGTTTTTATGTGATGTTGCAGAAGTGCCCTTATTACATCATCTAATAATGCTTTTCTTTTCAAAAGAATTTGGCAGTTGAACCATCTTATGAATGCTTTAATTTATGTTTTGTGCCTAACATCCTTCATCTTCATTTCTTGACGGGTGATTGCCAAAATCTCAACTTCGTCTTCTGTTCTTTGGTGACAGTTGAACCTCCTTAATGAGGGTATAATGGGGGTAAAAATCATTTATATTTAGATTAGAGGAGTACATGTTTATACAATGGTAGTCTCTTGACAATTTAGCAGAACATCTACACAAATAAACATGATAGACGGCGGAAGAAATTTGTTTGATTATTGTATGTCAACGTCCAATATAATAAAAAGGATACTTTCAAGATGATGTCATTGTTATAAAATTATTATTGTAAGCATAAGGAGTGGTTATATGCTTAGCGATGTTTGTTTGTCTTTATTCTTGTAGCGTGCACGAGAAGTTAAAACCGGGCCAAGTAAAACAAAAGTTCCTTAGGTTATGAAAATGATACAGAACCAATCAATATAAAAATCTTGTGTTTTAGCTATTGGAAGGGGAAATTTCACTCCTAGGTCTGCAAGCATTTGTTACTTGTAATCTCTTACCCTGAACCTGGACCTGTCTGCTTCTTCTTCTTTTTCTCTCTCTCTAAGATGGAAAATTGAAATATTCAATGTACAAGTGACATACTTTCTTATCTGACTGAAAATAAAGTTTGTGTTCACACCATGGCAGTTTTTTCATTTAATTCTGATGTTGATTGTAAACTGCAGGCTTGTACAGGTACAGGCTAGGAGATGTGGTGAGGGTTATGGGTTTCCATAACACAACCCCAGAACTTAAATTTGTGTGCAGGAGGAACCTTGTTCTTTCCATAAACATTGACAAGAACACCGAGAAGGATTTGCAGCTATCTGTAGAAGAAGCTGGCAAACTGCTAGCCGAAGAAAAGCTTGAGATAGTTGACTTCAGCAGTCTGGTTGATGTATCCACAGACCCTGGACACTACGTTATCTTTTTAGAAATTAGTGGTGAACCAAGTGAGGAGGTGCTAAGAGAGTGTTGCAATTGCTTGGACCGATCCTTTGTTGATCCAGGCTATGTTGGTTCACGGAAGGTCAAGGCCATTGGACCCCTTGAGCTCCGAGTTGTTTGGAGAGGAACCTTCCAGAAGATTTTGGAGCATTACCTAGGATTAGGAACTGTTGTCAGCCAGTTTAAAACCCCTCGTTGTGTTGGGCCCATGAACAGCAAGGTGCAGCAAATCCTGTGTAATAATGTTGCTAAGACCTATTTTAGTACTGCCTTCTGAGTGAATATCTGTAAACTTCGATTTGGTAATTGCTTCATAATATAGTTTAATCCATGTAACAAGTTTCTTGAAGCAGCAATCTGGAGTGTATGTATACGTAGCAACATCTCTCTGGCTCCTCTTTTCTAATACCTTAGGTACTTTCCTTAGCCCGTTTGTTTCAAACCATTTTGTATTTGTTTTTCATTAAAAAAAAAATTAATGAATAAAACATAATTTCTAGTTAAAAAACAATTTAACAAATATTGTTTAGAAACCAACAAAAATTTAAAAATATCTTTTATTTGTTAGATTTGATCTCTATTCTTTTAAATATTACTTGTTTTGTTTAAAATAATTTATAAAATTAGATTTTTTAAAATTTTATCTTTTAACTTTTTTATATACTTAATTTTTTAATAAATTTGAAAAAAAAACAATAAAAATTATTTTTTAACTTATTTACCATAACATAGCCAAATACTAAAAATAAATTTCAACTCATAATACAGTTAAATATCATAAAATAACTTATTTTTTTAAAATTTATTTTTTATAAAATTAATTGTTTTTAAAAAATATTTTCAAAAAAACAATCACCGTTGTCGTATTCTTGGCCATTGTTTATTTGACTGTTCTTCGTGATGGGCACTGGCAATTAAACTCTTGGGTTGAGGCTTGTCCATTAGCCAGCTGGCACGCTTTCCAAGTCAAAGCTGACATGATATCTGAGATAAAAGGCTGTCCGTTAGCCATCGCTTACAGAAACCATTCGTCCACTGCATAAATTATGATTCCATCCAGCTTCATGTGTTGTTATTGGTAGTAGGTAAGGTATCAGTTTTTAAAAATAAAATATTTTTTTATTTTAAATATATTATTTTAATTTTCTGATATTAAAAATAATTTTTTTAAAAATAAAAAAATATTATTTTTATATATTTTTAAATAAAAAAATACTTTAAAAAACAATCACCAAAAAGATATCTATGCTAAAAGAATCAGATTCATCTCTTCTAAAAGAATCAGATTCATGGAGTGAGATTTAGGGCATGAAGAAGTCATCAGAACCGAGAAAGGAGTGGTTAGTAGCAGGAACACCACCACAGGAAGTGGTTGGCACCCAAATATAGCATGACAAGTTGGTGTTTTTGTAAAAAACAAAATGGGATCAAGCCATAAGGGACATTTAGCCTGTGTTGCTTCATTTTGTTTTTATTGGAAGGGAAAATTTTACTGTAAATTTGGATGACTTCTGCGCATTTATTCTCTTTAGGTTTCCCTTCGAGTCGATGGAACTTGTCATTGCCCACTTGAAGACAATGATGAAGGGACAATAAAGAAACAACATATCACTATCCAAATCCCAGAAAATAGAAAACAGACAGGAATTTTGTGTATGAAGGGAGGTTCAAATTTGAGTGCTAATAACTTTATGAGCTCGTTGAGTAAGTAACTAGGCAGGGAGTCAATGTACTAGTCACTAGTAAGTGTGCTCGTACGAGGTGGGGCAATTTTTGAAATTTTTTAATTTGATTTTATAATAATTAAAATAGATATTAAAAAAAACGGATTTAAATTCTGAAAAAAGTATGTTTAAAATAAATTTCTCTTTTATTCATGTATTTTTTTATTTTAGCAAAACATCACTTCAAGTATTTTGAATAAAAATAAAAATAAATATTCATAAAAACTTCTAATAACTTAAATTAAAAAAATAATATATATATTTAATCAAAACTCCATTTCTTTATTCAGGTATTTCTTTTTTGTTTGGATGAAAGTATATTTTTTATATCGGAAGAGTTTTTTTTTTTTTATCGTGATTTAAAAACTAAGTTTCTATGAATAGTTTTCAAGAGAATATATAAAAAAATGAAAAAATAATTAATTTGATAAAATTATATAAAAATAAAAAAAATAATGAAATAAATATTTTATAGAACAAAAAACAGACTTTGACTGAAACTACAGGAACAAAATGGGGATCAAGTTATTGAATATATGAAACTTAAAGGACTAAAAATAGATTATATTTCATACCATAAGTGCAATATATATAAAAAACACATAACTATTTTTCAATGAACAGTAAAAGATCATTGTATTTTCAATGAAATAAATATTTTTAGATTATATTTAATGACTTTCTCACTCCTCTCTCGAGTGTTTGGCAGTGTGGTAGTGGTTATTTTTCAAATAGCTTTTCGTGCCGAAATACATGTCAATGATTTTTTTTATTTTTTAAAAATCATTTTTGATGTTAGCATATCAAAACGATCCAAAAAATACAAACCACACTCAATCTTAGCAAAAAAAAAATTAAAATTCGATGAAAAGCAGGTTGAACCGCAGAGCCAAATACTAAAGCTTGAGGGAAAATAATGTTTAAGATCAAAAGGTAGATATTCAAAACTGCAAGAAACAAATAATGAAAGCATGAGGAATTAAGGAACAAAAATGAGCTTTGACTGAGACTAAGGGATCAAAACAATTAAAAATTTAATGACCAAAATGAAAAATATAAAAAACTAAGAGACTAAAATGGACTTTCACTAAAACTAAAAGGATCATGTAAATATGAATATATGAAAAATAAGGGATCAAAATGGATTATACTTGATACTAAGGAGGAAAAATATAAAAAACATTGTTCATTCAACAAAATCATCTTTCATTGTTCAATAAATTAACTGTAACAACTAATTGTGTTTTGGTATAATAACTGCTTTATATTTGCATTTGCGCGCTACACTATAAGTCAAATAAAAAAATAAATGTAATAAAAAATATTTAGGTTGTAGAGAATTATTTAGCATTATTATTAAACTCGACTTATGGAGTAAACCTTTAAGCTCTTTAATCTGATTCCTTGTCTATCCCGAATTTAAAATTAAACTATGTTGAAGTTTTTTCGATATGACCTAGTTAAGTTAGTCGATCCAAAGGCTACCTAGTCAAACTAGTAAAAAAAATTTGAGGATGAAATTAACAGAAAAAAATATTTTGATCCAAGTTTTTGCCTAATCCAAATTTAAAACTAAATCATATATGAGTTGTTTTAAAATTAACCTGATTGATTTGATAAGTTTCAAAGCAACTTGAGCAATTATTAGCTATTATTAAAACAATATTAACAAAAAAAGAAAGAAAGAAAAAACAGAGAGCCAAATTAAAGGGGAAAAAAAGAAAAGAAAAAGAAGCTGCACTGGTCATATAGATATAAATAATGAAGTTGCGTTCAGTTTTGTTTTTTATTAGTATAGAAAAAGTAGTAATAATAACAATGAAGTAATAGCTATTCCCGAATTAATTAGAAGGTGATGGAATTTACTCGTATTTCTATCAAACTCATGTCTGCATTATCTTTACTTTTGGAGTTTTTCCTCTGTTTAAACTCTACACAGTCACATACCGATGATTATTGCAAAAATCAAGTGTCTTTGGTAACCATGGATGATTTTCTTGTCTTGGAAACCATTACAGATTTCTTCTACTATCTCATGAATCATGCATGATCGAGAAAGTTTCTTCAGCTATTTCATGGCTGGTGACGCTTCTCATTTATTCAAGTAAACAGTCGATGGAGAAATATCCAAAAACAGAAATATTTCTTATTTTGAGAAAAATATATACATTAGTCCTCCCTTGGCCGGCCGGCCGATAAGGTAATAAACTAACGATACCATGCTTCATGCTTCTTATTGATGAGTCTATTTGGTTCTGTGATGATTGTTGACAAGTGTCATTAATGGTGGATTTATGTTCATATATGTATATACCCGCAAGCAATATATTACTCTCTTAAGTTGATACGATATTTAGGACCACCTAAAATTAATGTCTGTGCTTTAAGAAGAATTAAACAAAAATACAAATTCGTAACGATAAAAGAAAAAAATATATATTTCTATAACATTTTAGGCTAGAAAAAGATTTATTTTAATCAGTATAATATCTCCTCCTCTTCTTTTTCTTAATTCAGTCATGACAAAATTATTTATACTCGAGTACAAGCCGATGTTCATGTATAGCATTTCTTCTGTGTTAACACATACCCTACAGTATACAAACAGTTATATACGTACTTTATACTTATGACTAAAATCCAAATTAAACGTTGTAATTATGACTGCATTACTAATCGGATATCACAAATAAATTAATTAATAGGTTTTTCGTAGACAGACTAAATTTTTAAATGAGCGGATCTGTCGTTTTCCTCACCGAACTCGAACCCTACTATTTGGACTTTTAAGCGTACAGCAGATTTGTGTGAAAAATACTACATTATCCCCAGTCTCTAAGAATCAAATTCTAATTTAAGGGGGCATTTTCAGAATCCTGTCAACTTCCAATTGCCTTGCAAAATTATTAATTAGTGTATAACGAGGCAAGATGTCCTACTAAAGTAGCCAGCTTGAGTTTAAAATCTAAACAGAGAATCTCTGTAGCTGGTCACATGCTAGGCAAATTTATTTATGTTTCTGTCTGATTTCTTGAATCTTTTTTACGAGACAACAAACCAATTTCAACACAGATCCCAATGGAGAAAATGTTGGGAGCCAAAAAAGATGGCCTGGAACGGAAACAGGAGGAGAAAACAGTGGCCGTATGGGATTTAGGCAGCCCTTTATATGACTCGTATGAAGTGGTGTCTCTCACTCATCTCATTGAACGGCAGCTAATGACACTGCCATCTCTGGGAGGATCAAAAAGGCTCTCGTCCAAGATATTTTCTCCTGCATGTGATGATCATGCTGTCATTCCTGCTGCACTCCTCGAGTCAAACATGGGCTCCAAGAGAGAAACCAAAAGAGGACGCTCTTCTATGCTGAACAACTTGACCGAATTTGTGAGGAGACAGCTGCGGAGAAGGAGAAGCTGGATCGGATCCAACAACAGAAAGGACGAGTCCGAGAAGTTGAAAGCAGGTCATTGTGTCTTAG
>Ga0325410_1004630_pt1 | contig 15341 bp, 6 predicted proteins | sample PopdelMetagenome_16_FD_206182 | JGI IMG/M metagenome (GOLD analysis project Ga0325410, IMG submission 206182) | Populus deltoides microbial communities from Bellville, Georgia, United States - Xylem-PdIQD-R3 | ecosystem: Host-associated > Plants > Phyllosphere > Stem > Wood/Secondary xylem...
ACTCAGACTCTCGCAGACCATAGGTTCCTAGTGACCATAATACTAGGTGGCGACTCCAACGAACCAAGCAAAACACAAATAATAAAAAATCGCTAGCGGACGCCGCGCGTATTTTGACGTGCGACAAGTTAAATTTACAATATTTAAATTAAAAACCATCAATATTAATATATATATATATATTTTTTTAAATTATTTTATAACCTCAATTTTAAAAGTATTATTAACCAAACACATTAAATTATTTTTTGTTCAACCTCAATTTCAACCACAGTTTTAACCAAACACCTATAAAATCAAACCAATCTCGGTTAAAAGTACTTTTTATAAAACAACTTTTTTCAAATCATAACCACAACAGCTACCGCAATACCAAACACACTCTAAAGGTGCTCGAAAACTATGGCAGCAGGTGACATGTAATTTATTTTTATTATTGTATAATTAAGCAAACTACATGATATTTTTGTAGTGGATTTTATTCTATACTTTATTTTATAAGTTTTATTTTTATTATTGTATAATTAAGTTAAAATATTTTTTTTTAAATAAAGTTCTTAATACCAATGGAGTCCATCATCCAGATCGTGAATTTGACGGGTTATGTCGCTTAGACTAGGTCGATTCAATATCTTAACATCTAAGTATTAAAAAAAAAATCACTTTAATTTTTTTTTTAAAACCAATCCACACTTTTTAGCGGTTGTTTAAATTACCCTTGAACCCACTAGGTCAACCGAACCATGTCACGATAACTCCCGTATAATTTAATTTTAAATTTGAGTTGAACAAATAATTGAATTGAAAGATTTTAATATTAATAGTTAGATAAAGTTTAATAACAATATCAAATAGTATTCTCTTTATAATTTTTTTAAAATTGATTATTAGAGACTAAGAGCAACCTTGGAAACTAATGCATAACTATTGAATTTGATAATGTCAACATCACAGGCATTAATGGAGTATAATCTGGGACCAATGGCTTCCTGGATTTGGTCCCTAATCCTTGGATCTGGCAAAGGAACACAGTCTCCACACAAATGGTAAAGCACTGCAACAAAAACAATAAAAAGGCAGTCACATGCTTGGACTGAAAGCATACTATATCTAGAGAATTACATTCACTGACGCCATGTGAGCGAGACATGTGAGGTGCCTTTCTCTCGACAAAAAAAAAAGGAGGGCGGTGGCAGGGGTGGGGCTCAAGCTAGCCTTCTGATACAAGAAATTGGACCACGTGATAGGTCATCCACTGCTCTCTGTGGTATGTTTTTCAGGCAGGACAGATGTTTGGAAGGCAGCTGCTAAAAACGGACCACCTGATGCTTCTAATTGTCTGTTGAGATTTTTTTCCTAGACTTCAAACTGGCTGCTGTGTTTAGACTGTATGTGCCGCTCATTTAGACGGTGAACTGCAATGTGCCCTCATGGTGTTTAATACACAGGCACTGCTTGGTTTGTCCCCGGCAAAATCTGAAGGAACAAGAAAAGAAGGAAGATTAATGTTCAAGACAGCAAGACCTAGCTATGAATCTTGTAAGACAGATAGATTCCATGTGAAAATCATTTCTTCCCTGCTGAATTGCCAGCAATTCATGTAGCCATGAACACTGTAACTTGGATCAAGAAGTGACAGGGAATCATACCCATACAGCTTGCATTAAAAAAGCAGAAGCTCCACCTGATTTTTATCCACTAATGTCAAGTGTAACAAGAGAGGCAAAGCATGTCTGCAGCCAAGTGGCATCTTGTCAAATGATCAAAATAGCTTTCGCTTGCTTACTGGCTACTGGCTTGATTAACCTCTCTTAATTTCCAGACCAAAATACGACAGCGATAAGGCTACGAATCTTAGTTTGTTCCGGAGGTTTTTTTTTTAAACGTTCGAGAAGATGAACTGAACTCCGTGTTCGAGTTGAGCATGCGTCGCTTTAGAGTTTATGTACAAAAATGAACATTATTTCCGACCCCAGAGCATAGATTAATTATTGGATATTATAAAAAGGATTTTATATATAAAAAATAAATTTTAAAAAATAAAAAATAGATTATATTGATATATTTTTAAATAAAAAATATTTTAAAAAATAATTATTATCACTCGACAAATACTTCATTAAAGAAGGGCCATGTTATAGATAATATTTTGTTTTTTTTTTAATTTCGCAATTCTTGAAATAATTCATATTTAATTAAGATTAAGTTTAACCCTTTAACATTTTAAAAATATCAACACAAGTGTGAACTTAATAAATTTTTTTAAATAGTAATCTCATATTTTAAGTTTAAAAAATAAAAAAATAAACATAATTCTTTAATCATCAAATTAGTACATTAAAATAATCTGAAAACATCAAAAAAATATTAATTTGAAATAAAATAAAAATTTAATTTTTTTTAAAATATTTTTAAAATACAAAAACAAACATTATAATCAAGATTAAGTTTTACCCTTGAACATTTTAAAAATATCAACATGATGTGTTCAAGTGAACTTAATAAATTTTTTTAAATAGTAATCTCATATTTTAAATTTAAAAAACAAAAAAACAAACATAATTCTTTAACCATCAAATTAATTAATTCTAGTTTATCTAAAAACATATATTTAACCATGAAGCGAGTGTAATATTATTGAATGAGGAAAACGAGATGCGATGGGCGTGATTGACATGTCACATGGCCACATCGACATCTCATGTGCCCCTGCCAGCAAAGCTCCTTCTAACTTTTTTCCAGGCTGTCCTTTTCCCCCAATCCAAGGCCGATGCGCCAAACAAATCTCTCTCCTTAGTCACACTTCTTCGAGTTAACAATATTTTTAATCAAAGAGGTTAATCAATAACCATGATGCTTAATAATTAAGTTGACAGTTATACTTGCATCTGTTAACAGAAAATAGATCCAACTGATCTCAACATACTCTGTCAACTGACGGCTGATAATCTCGTAGGCGAGAAGGCCATCACGCACCCATGTGGGCCATGTCCCGTGGGTTGAAAAATGGATAGAGTCACCAGTACCGAGTCAACGTGCATTTGAATCGTTGAGATCCAAATCTTGCACTTCATGATCTGTGGCTTTATCAAGATCTACGACACGCAGTAATGTTACTATTACGCATGGTTTCGTAATCATAATATTTTTCTATGAAATAAATAATATTTTTTTCGATGTTGTATTTTACAATAACAAAACTCAACTATTTAAAAAAAAATGATAACTTAAAATTTATTATTTTTAATTTATTTTTTATAATCAAACATCAAAAAATAATTTTTAACTCCTTTTCAAGACTCAATCAAATATATAAAAAAATAATTCTTATTGAAGAAATTATTATTTTTAGGATCACTTATGACAAACACAAACAAGGACGATTAACATGTAACTTGAAGGGATTATAACTACATTCACCTCAAGAATAACAATGGAAAATGCTTTATAATAAAAGTGTGTTTGGTATTGCGGTAGTTGTTATGGTTGTAGTTTAAAAAAAATTGTTCTATAAAAAGTATTTTTAGTTGAGGTTGGTTTGAAAAAATAGGTGTTTGGTTAAAACTGTGTTTGAAATTGAGGTTGAAGAAAAAGTAGGTTAATGTGTTTGGTTAAGAATGCTTTTGAAATTGAGGTTATAAAATAATTTAAAAATATATATTATTATTAATGATTTTAAATTTAAATATTGTAGAATTAATTACTCCTATTGCATCATGAAATAAAAAATACTTTATAAAAAATACTTTTTATTATTTCATTAAACTATTTATAATGTCATTACATACAAAATTCATTCGAAAAGAATTATAATTCTCATAATTTTTTTAGCGTAGATAAAATATTATCAGGTTAATTCATTTTATACTAGTGTTTTTTTTTAAATATTAAAAAAATTAACACACTGAAAAAAAAAAAAGAATTTCACGTGAACAGTGCAATTCTTGCACTGTTCACATGCCTCAACTGTTTAGTAAACAGTGGAGTATGTCTCCACTATTCACTGAACAGTGGACACATGCCTCCACTGTTAAGTGAACAGTGGAGGCATGATACACTGTTCACTGAAAGTGTACCAACCTCTGAATTGAGAGCCGCGCAAAAAAGCATCATTTTTCTACTTTTCATCTGCTTGCGTTTCACACGTAATTTATGGTGGGACCATGCACAGTAAATCGCTTTTTTTTTATTAACCAAACGTTTACTTCGTGTGTTTTTAACAAAACACAAACTCTAACGCGTAGCCAAATGTATTCTAAGTCACCGAAAGGGAACATAAAAACACATAATCAAATAGCACTGCCAGCCAAAAAAGGACAGTCAAGTCATTTCAAACTAGGTCATCACCGTCAGTAAACCCTGATTTTCAAATATCAAGCACGATGACCAAGCCAAATCAAACCTACATCTACACCGTTAAACAATCACGATCCAACGGCATCAAATGGTCCACAGAAAAAAGAGAGGGAAACAACCACATCCGTCTGATTCACACACCTTGCCCTAGCCTTTTCCTTATATACCCGCGCTTGTTTCCGCTTGGCTCCACTGCCACTCTCTCCACTTGCTCTCTATCACTTGCTCGATATCCGGAAATCTCACCGGACGCGCCGCACTTTCACAGCCAGTCTCCGATTTCTCAACGGTGGGTTTTGATATCTAGATCTGATCTCAATTTCTCTTTTCAAGTCTGTTTGGATGCCGAGAAATGACGGAGAGAAATAATCAAAAGCTGAAAACCATTTGATTTATCTTCCCGACTTGTGCATAATGTGTTATTTGCTCAGTAACTGCGTATTTCATTTGCTCAGAAACTAGATCTGTGACAACTGACAATACACTGTTTTAAGCTATTAATTTGTGTATCTTCGCTTCGTTTAGTGATTTGATTGTTCTTTACCGATATCATCTTCTCTTATTTGCCGATATCAAATTTGTTGCGAGTTTAAACTCCAAATCGCAGTGTTAAATAGAGTCTCAGATCTGATGTCTGTGTTGCAAATTAATTAAACTGGTTTACTAGTGCTTAGTTATTTATTATGCGGCTCCCTTTATTCTTTTTTTATTTTCTGCAGAAATATAATATAAGAAATGAGGGAAATCCTTCACATTCAAGGAGGACAATGCGGGAACCAGATCGGTTCCAAGTTCTGGGAGGTTGTTTGCGATGAGCATGGAATTGATCCCACTGGAAAATACGTTGGAACCTCTGACCTTCAATTGGAGCGTGTCAATGTTTACTACAATGAGGCTTCGTGTGGGAGATTTGTCCCTCGTGCTGTGCTTATGGATCTTGAGCCTGGTACCATGGACAGTTTGAGGACTGGTCCTTATGGCCAGATCTTCAGACCTGATAACTTTGTGTTTGGGCAGTCTGGTGCTGGAAATAACTGGGCCAAAGGGCATTACACTGAGGGTGCGGAGTTGATTGATTCAGTTCTTGATGTTGTGAGGAAGGAAGCAGAAAATTGTGATTGTCTTCAAGGTATATTATGTTTTATCGCTAATTATTTTTCATTTGTGATTTTATTTTAAATTTTTAAGTAATTATTAATGGGTTTTCTGTATGTGCAGGTTTTCAAGTTTGCCACTCGCTCGGTGGAGGAACTGGATCTGGAATGGGGACTCTACTGATTTCTAAGATCAGAGAGGAATACCCTGATAGAATGATGCTTACTTTCTCTGTGTTCCCATCACCTAAGGTTTCTGATACTGTCGTGGAACCATACAATGCTACCCTTTCTGTTCATCAGTTGGTTGAGAATGCTGATGAGTGTATGGTGCTTGACAACGAGGCATTGTATGATATTTGTTTCAGGATTCTCAAGTTAACTACTCCTAGCTGTAAGTGCATTTTGGCTTGAAACTAGCTTTATTTGTCTGTTGCCCAAATTTAGTACCACGCTTCGTTTTGGTGCATAATGCATTCAGATTTTGGTGAAGCAATCTGTGACGAAGTCAAAATTTGTTTTCATAGGCTCCCTCATTTTGCTGGGTTGGTGGGTTTGGGTTTTTTCATCTATTGTCCGAAATGTATATCTTATCATGGCTTGAAATCAGAGTCGAGATAGAGGTGCATTTTTAACTACGTGCCTCTGTTCTTTGCTGCTATACTTTTGGTCCACGCCGCGTGGACATGTTGGTTATTTATGTTCTCCACATGCTAACAAGGTGCCTTGTTCAAATATTAGCTGCATTGACGTTTTGATGTGTTTATTTTTTTGTAGTTTTACTCTTATGTTGACAGTCACTTAATTATATTATTGTGAGTTGTTGCAATCTGTATCTTAATCTCTGTCTGCCTGAGTAGCAATGTGGGGTTGTCTCCATGGATCTTAAATATGTATTTAGTAGGATATAGGTGATTGCATGGGTTGATGAAACGTGGTTGTGCCAAATGTTAGGTGGTTGATTTTTTGACACTGTCAATTTGAAAATTTGATTGATGGTGTAGTGGGGTAATTTTCAGGGAACAAAAGTTTTGGGTCCTGTCTATTATGAAGTTGGCCTGTTTATTTTCAAATTGCTTGGTTATTTATTTGTGTTTTTCTGCTTCAATTGAGATTAAAAAAATGCTGAATCAACTTTGGATTGTTAATGATTGTTGCAGTTGGCGACCTGAACCACCTGATCTCTGCAACAATGAGCGGTGTCACCTGCTGCCTCAGGTTCCCTGGTCAGCTCAACTCTGATCTTAGGAAGCTTGCAGTGAACCTCATCCCCTTCCCCCGGCTGCACTTTTTCATGGTTGGATTTGCTCCTCTGACCTCACGTGGTTCTCAGCAGTACAGGGCACTGACTGTCCCAGAACTCACCCAGCAGATGTGGGATGCCAAGAACATGATGTGCGCCGCGGACCCACGCCATGGTCGCTACCTGACTGCCTCCGCTATGTTCCGGGGTAAGATGAGCACTAAGGAAGTTGATGAACAAATGATCAATGTCCAGAACAAGAATTCATCCTACTTTGTTGAGTGGATCCCCAACAATGTGAAGTCTAGTGTGTGTGATATTCCTCCGAGAGGACTTGCTATGGCATCCACCTTCATTGGAAACTCAACCTCCATCCAGGAGATGTTCAGGCGTGTAAGTGAGCAATTCACAGCTATGTTCAGGAGGAAGGCTTTCTTGCACTGGTACACCGGAGAAGGCATGGATGAAATGGAATTCACTGAAGCTGAGAGCAACATGAATGACCTCGTTTCTGAATATCAGCAGTACCAGGACGCAACAGCTGATGAAGAAGTTGATTATGAGGATGAGGAGGAGGAAGAGGCTGAGATGTGATGAGGTGTAAACGGTCCTGCTACTGTTTTTTTTTGCAGTTTATGCTGCGTTAATTTGTACTCCTCAAATTTGTCATGTGTTGAATTTTCCGTGTAGTATGAATGGTAGTAGTTAAATATAATGTGGTTGATAAGGGTTGCGTTACCATCCATGTTTGAATTCTCTAGCATTTTATCAGCTATAATAGCTAGCTTGGATGAACAACAGAGAATAATATCCATACAGGTAGCGCCAAACCATACAAGTTCCACCAGCTTTTGGTCCTTGCGCTTCAACCATTATTGAAGGCCGGTGCCTTGTCAAGTCACAAGTGTGCCCACTAGACAATATTTTCTTTCCGGCTGCTTGCTTAATTATCGATACCCTAATTCCTAACCACGCTTTGAAATTTAGAAAGGGAGAAGCCAGTTGTACTCCCCTTCAAAGAGGCGCTGATTTGAGATTTTAATTTTCTAGAATGAAATACCTAATTGCACATTCCATACATTTTTTTTAAAATTAAGGTGGGTGAAAACTATATTTTTTTAAATTAAAATTTTTTTTTTAAAATGAATTTTTTTATTTTAATGCATTTCTAAATAAAAAATACTTTAAACACATTCTAATTTATTTTTGTAATGCAGAGGATGCAAATAAAAAAATAATTTATAATTTCAATTTTTTTATATGAACCTTGTGGTACATTATCAAAATAGTTAATTGTTATTAAGAACACGGTTCAAATAATATTTATTAAAAAAATAAATATTTTATATTTTTGAAGTATTTTAAATACTAATGTTAAAAATAATTCTTGAAAAAAAATATATTTTATTTTAAACTGTTACAGCTTGCAAGTTAATCTTTATATACTTGTTGCTATTTTGATTTGATTAAAATAGATATTATTTACTGAAAATGTCTAAAAACAAGGAAAACGAGAAAGCAATTTGGGAACCACTGCTACTTTTATCTGGATCGCACTACAGAGTCTCCTTTTGGATAAATAATCACTGTCATATTTAAGACCTCAACGTTGGTGGCATGCTTGACTCCAAATCTAAGCAAGAGATCGGCTCTTATTGAATGGTCAAGATTAAGTGGAGGGTGTATTAATTATGTTTTAGGTACAGAGCTTGGACTCCTGTGGGTGTGATTGTGATGTTGAATCAAAATGAGATATACAGTTCATCTGGGGACATCTCTACCTCTTGTGGCCCTTCTAGCAGAGCTCTCTCCCACCTTTTCATTTTTCCTTTTTTGCTAATTGAGGAAGTTGCACCAACCAAACTAGCATCTCTCCTATAATCCCATCATTTAACTTCACAATAATACTTTACCCCCCCTGTTCTTGAGATTGCGCCTCAATTGTAAAAATTAATTTTTTTAATTGTTTTTACATCATTTTAATATGTTGATATTAGAAATGAAATTAAAAAAAAAACCTGCCCTTTTTGTTATGGAATGACCATTGATGAGTGTTGCAAGGTGAAATGCCCATCAAGGACCCAAGAGCCAACGATCATATTAGTAACGTATGATAGTCTTTGATGATTTGGGCTGATATTGATTAGTTTAAAGCTTTATGTTATTCCTGGAAGGAAGGGATGTGTTATAATGATTTTAGCTGGGAAGAAAAACATGGAGAAAGATTCATTCTCTTTTTACAATTTTTAACTAGATGGATTTTAAATTTACTTCCTGAAAATCACCAGTTTAAATTCCACAAATCTCAAGACTACTGGTTAATTTCAGGGTATGTGGGATTAGTCGAGGTGTGCGCAATCAGACCCAAACACCTACGTTAATCTAAAAAAATAGAGGATTAGGCACTTAATTGCAATCTTCTATAAAGATAGGATACCAACTTGTTATTTCCCCTGAAAAAAACTTAGGACAAGACATGTCGAGACAGAGACAATTAAGTCGTTTTAATAAAGGTCATTAGTCTACAAATCCCCTATTTTAAAAAATCAAATATCATTGCCCAGTCAAATCAAAACCACCGTCTACACCGTTGAAACATCACGATCCAACGTGCTAGAACAAAATAGATGGAAATCACAACAGCCGTCCGATCCACACACCTATTTCCCCCCTCTATAAAACCACTCATTTACAAACCAAATAACTCGTACTCTCACTCGTACTCTCACTCTTCCCCGATCGAGCATCTCTCATAGCTCGATCGCCGAAAACCTCACCGTTGGCACTGCATCAACAACGCCTGTTGCTGATTTCTTAACGGTGAGTGTGTGATTTCTAGACCTGATCTCTCTTTTTTCGAGTCCGTTTGGATGTTGAGAAAGCTGAGGAAACTGAGAGAATTAGTGAATGTTTTTTTTGTTTTGAGTGAATGACTTTGTTCATGCAGTCTTATCGCACTTTGTTTTCTCTCTTCAGCCAACCAAGCTGGATCTGTAACTATACTGTCTGTTAATCTTCTATTTAAAGCTTTATTTATTGACTTAATTGTTATCTTAATATTTATCATAGGCTAAAATATAACTATCTAGTGAATTCGAACTAAATCCTTGCAAAAGTAGAACTTCTTCTCTCTTTGTTGTAAAATAATTTTAATTAGTTTTCCTCTTACCACTAATTTCAATCATTTATTCATTCGCAGCGAAACAAAAAATGAGAGAAATCCTTCACGTTCAGGGAGGACAATGTGGTAACCAAATTGGATCGAAGTTTTGGGAGGTGGTTTGCGATGAGCATGGAATTGATCCCACTGGAAAATACGTTGGAACCTCTGACCTTCAATTGGAGCGTGTCAATGTTTACTACAATGAAGCTTCGTGTGGGAGATTTGTCCCTCGTGCTGTGCTTATGGATCTTGAGCCTGGTACCATGGACAGTGTGAGGACCGGTCCCTATGGCCAGATCTTTAGGCCTGATAACTTCGTGTTTGGGCAGTCTGGTGCTGGAAATAACTGGGCTAAGGGGCATTACACTGAGGGTGCAGAGTTGATTGATTCGGTTCTTGATGTTGTGAGGAAGGAGGCGGAGAATTGTGATTGTCTTCAAGGTATATGTTGTCAGATGTTTGGCAATTTGATTTTTGTATTGTTAGTTATACATGTGGTTTTGTGTGTGTAGGTTTCCAAGTTTGCCACTCGCTCGGTGGAGGAACTGGTTCCGGGATGGGGACTCTGCTGATTTCTAAGATCAGAGAGGAATACCCTGATAGAATGATGCTTACGTTCTCTGTGTTCCCATCCCCTAAGGTTTCAGATACTGTTGTTGAGCCTTACAATGCTACCCTTTCAGTTCATCAGTTAGTTGAGAATGCTGATGAATGTATGGTGCTAGATAACGAGGCCTTGTATGATATCTGCTTCAGGACTCTCAAGTTAACAACTCCTAGCTGTAAGAGCACTCTGGCATTTATCTACGATATTTTTTATTCCCTTTTGTCCGACCAAAACATTGTTTTGTGGTTTGCTGATGACTTCTACTCAAATTCAGTACCATGCTTGTCGAGGAAACTTGCATTTTTAGATTGCTGTAAAGTATCTAGTAATTGAATTTTTCAGGTCTGTGGGGGTGGGGTTTTATTATATGATTATGATTGTGATTATGTGAAATGTATATGTTATTGAAGGAATGACAAATAAGAAAGTGAATAGAAGCTCCTGCTCTGATTATTTGTTTTCTGTTTTTCTTTGCTTACATACCCTTGGTCCAGCCTGTCTTGAGGAATGAGCAATTTATCATTTTTGTTTGTTTCTTGGTTGTATTCTATACGTTTTGTCAACGTGCCTTGGTCAGGTGTCAGTTGTATTTACGTTTTGTAGTGGTTCATTGCTTCCCTCATTTATGTTAGATACTTAATTTATATCTTTGGCAGGCAAGCCCTATCTTACAATTCATGTCTGCTTGAATGAGGGATGAGGGCTCCATGTTGCTAGATCTCACACGATTCTTCTCAGATGTCAATCTTTAGCAGCTAGGTGTTTGTTTGGGTTGATAAGCTGTGGAAATACCAAAAGTTTGGCGGCAGCTTTTATGATATTACTGAGTTTGGGATAATTTGATTTAAGGCAATATGACACTGTGATGTAACCATGAAAAGAGAAGTTTTAGGTTTTGTATGATTGGAAATTTGTTTGTTTGTTTCCCACTGGCTCTGTTTTTTTTTTCCCGAGGCATAGATCTAGGCTTTTGACATGGGGATTGTTTGTGTTTTTCCATTGCTGGTCTTTGCATCTTGTCTGCACCATAACAAGGATTTAAATGCTGGATTAAAATTGAATTATTGTTTTTTGTGGCAGTTGGCGACCTGAATCATCTGATCTCTGCAACAATGAGCGGTGTCACCTGCTGCCTCAGGTTCCCTGGTCAGCTCAACTCTGATCTTAGGAAGCTTGCAGTGAACCTCATCCCCTTCCCCCGTCTGCACTTTTTCATGGTTGGATTTGCTCCTCTGACCTCACGTGGTTCTCAGCAGTACAGGGCTCTGACTGTCCCAGAACTCACCCAGCAGATGTGGGATGCCAAGAACATGATGTGCGCCGCTGACCCACGCCATGGTCGCTACCTGACTGCCTCCGCTATGTTCCGGGGTAAGATGAGCACTAAGGAAGTTGATGAACAAATGATCAATGTCCAGAACAAGAATTCATCCTACTTTGTTGAGTGGATCCCCAACAATGTGAAGTCTAGTGTGTGTGATATTCCTCCGAGAGGACTTGCTATGGCATCCACCTTCATTGGAAACTCAACCTCCATCCAGGAGATGTTCAGGCGTGTAAGTGAGCAATTCACAGCTATGTTCAGGAGGAAGGCTTTCTTGCACTGGTACACCGGAGAAGGCATGGATGAAATGGAATTCACTGAAGCTGAAAGCAACATGAATGACCTCGTTTCTGAATATCAGCAGTACCAGGATGCAACAGCTGATGAAGAAGTTGATTATGAGGACGAGGAGGAAGAAGATGCTGCCGGGATGTAATTATTTGTTCAAAGTCTATCTGCTTCTTGCTTTTACAGCGTATTCTGCATGAATATGTTTTACTGCTTTGAAATGTGCGTGGTGAATTTCACTGTCTGGGCGGTTTGAATAGTAATTAGAGTTGGAAAAGTTTTGTTCAGTAGCTAAATATTAAGCCATGTGGCTGATGTGAGTAGTTTTGTGTTGGTGTTCATGTTTGAATTCTAGCTCCATTGCTATTTCTATTCCTATAATCAATCATTTAAATCTCGGTGTCCTTTGATGTGATTATCACGCCAGTCATTTTCAAGCATTATGTGTTGTGCTTTTTTTTTTTTTTCCCAATTCCTTGTCCTTTTCTTTTTTCTGTCCCCTTATCTTGCTTTACCTCTCATTGTTATGCATAGCAGGGAAGCAGAGGTGGCCATTAAACATGTTCAATGCTAAAACCCAGCAAAGAGTTCTGAAAAATAAAACGCCCTGAACTGATGCCGATCCACCGGTGACTGATAAATGAGGCAAGACTTGAAAATTAGATAATACTGTCACAATGGAGTTCTTTTGTTAACTCGAGTCATGAGCCAAAACGGAGAGTAGAAAGGCTTAGTGACGGAAAGCATTAAACATCCAATGCCACGCTCCTTATTTTTTAAAATATTAAAACGATATAAAAATAAAAATAAAATCAAGCTTTCTTTTTATATAAAAAAAACACTCTGTAACAGCAAAAACAAGTACATATTAAAGTCATATGATGAGACAATTAGAAAAGAAAGGAAACTCTAACTCGTCACGTTCAATATTGTTTGACGGCAACTTTAGAATATTTATAATATTCTGTCTATGGGTTAATACGAGTTTCTGAATTATTTTACGCGTATTTTAATTAATTTTACGAGTTTTAAAGTTAATGATTATGTAAATTTTCAGTGACCATTATATTAACAACAACAGACCTCAAACCTGAGATCATAGAAAAAACAAATCTCTTAGTGCTAAATTTTTCCATCTAGATTACCTACTAAATGGTTTAAAAAAAATTATAAATTTTTGTTTAATAAGACACTTTATAAAAGTTATTTCGAGTGAATCTCTACGTCAACTGAGATTAAATATCTTTCTAGATGATTTTGTCAATTAAGATTAAGTCTATTATTTTAATAATGTATTGATCCCATACAAATTTAATCCTAATATTTGAATTTAAAAGATTAAAAAAGATAATAAACTTTTTTAACTACCAGAACAACATTAAAACAACTAATATCCACATAAAGAAAAACCACCTTTTCGAATCTAAGAGAGAAAAAGCACTTTTGGAGTACATGATTCTATTAAGTATTGATATTAATAAACTAACCAAATATATAATGTTTGTATTATTTAACTTGATTTAATTCATTAAAATTAGATAATATAAATATTAAATATGATAATAAATTAAAATTTTTTAAAATATATATACGGATTAGAATTTTTAAAACTCGATCAATTTTATCAAACCCGTATACCTTATATTCCCTTTTGCATTTATATCTAATAATTTATAAATTAAGTATTTATTTTTATTTTATTTTAAAATATTTCGGTTTAAAGTTCCTGATTTTTTTTTTAGATTTATTTAACGTCAAAAAAAAATTTCTATTTGTTGGAGGTGATGTGAGAGGTTACTAAAATTTAATGGTAGTTTAGAGTATAAAATTAAATTTAATATTATGGTGTTATGACACCTACTCTCTATATTGTAATTCTGTTTCTAAACACTAAGAGAATTAATAATATAAATCTAATACATAAATATCAATAATATTTACAAAAAATCATTTTAACTAATATATTTAACACATTTGGGTTTAAAAAATTAAATAAATTAGATTTATAATTTATAAAATATCAAAAATTAGTATTAAATACAATTATAGGTAAAAACTATCCCATCCATATAAACGAACAGCCCTAATGCAATGGGATGCTCCAATGATAATCGACGGGGTGTCTTCATGGCATCATCTCATACAGGTATTAGCCTATCAGGCTTGGTTATAAAACCCGGTCCGGTTTGGCAGGTCGACCTGGTAAGTGGACCGGTCCAGGTTTAATAAAAGCCTGGTCGGGATAACAACCTGAAAAAATTTGATAGACCCGATAGGTCAATCCATGACCCGAATGAACCTGAACGAGACTTTTTTTTTAAAAAAAATATGGGATTTGAAACCCATTAATATATATACTCTATGTTTCCAATAAAAAAAAGTAACGTTTTTCAATACGAGATAAAAAAAATTTTAGTTTAAATACTTCAACTTAAAGGGATAACATATTATTTTTTTAATATGGGATTTGAAGCCCTTCCGTATATATACTTTATATTCCCATGAAAAAATTTATGTTTTTTCAACGTAAAATTTGAAATCCATTAGTATATATACTCTATGTTGTTAAGAAAAAAATTATGTTTTTTCAATGTAGGATAAAAAACCTTTTAGTTTAAATACTTCAACTTAAAATGATATCATAATATCTTTTCAACGTGGGATTTGAAGTCTTTTCGTATATATGTTCATAAAAAAGAATTTATGTTTTTTCAATGTTGGATTTGAAACCTATTAGTATATATACTTTATGTTGCCATAAAAAAAGTTATTTTTTCAATGTGGGATAAAAACCTTTTTTGGTTTAAATACTTTAACTTCAAAACTTAAAATAATATCTTTTTAATGTGAGATAAAAAAACTTTTTAAAATATTCTTTTAAATTTTATTATTTATAATATATATAACTTATGTTTACATGGATTTTTTTTTAATTTTTTTATATAAAATATTAAAATTTTAAATATTTTTTAAAATTTTTTATGAATTAATTATGATTAACTTGAATTAACCTGAGTTGATTTATAAAATTCATTACTCGACTTCTTCGCCAGGTCAGCCGTGGACTGGGTTTGATAAATATGTTATGAGGTGCAAAAGCAATTATCATGCAGCTGTTACACATTAATTATATCATATTTATATATCCCACCGACGGTCCAACACTTCATATCACCCTTCCACGTGTGTCAATAAAGGTGAAATAAATAGAAGTAAAGGAGGCAACGCTGCTACTAACCAAACACGTCTTATATATCCCTTTAACA
>Ga0325410_1004632_pt1 | contig 15339 bp, 6 predicted proteins | sample PopdelMetagenome_16_FD_206182 | JGI IMG/M metagenome (GOLD analysis project Ga0325410, IMG submission 206182) | Populus deltoides microbial communities from Bellville, Georgia, United States - Xylem-PdIQD-R3 | ecosystem: Host-associated > Plants > Phyllosphere > Stem > Wood/Secondary xylem...
TTATGATGAATTGGCAGCTCGGATTGCAGCTCTTAAGGGAAGATAATTAAAAAGATGGCATTAGGTTATTAGATAGCTCACTTAGCATTCTTTCTATTCTTTAAAAGGCACAAAGGAAAAAAAAAAAATCATTTGATTCCTTAATATTACTCAAAAACATGTCCAAAAGCTACATTGATGACTATGTAGATTGCTTTTCTTTATGTTGAAGGAAGGTTGAGTCTTGACAAATTACGTAGTATATTTATTTTTATTTTTTAAAATCACTTGTTTTTATCATATATGTATTTTTCAAACTATCATAATATTATATGCTGTAAAAATTAATAAAAACTTTATTTATTTATTTTTTACTAAAACATTGTTTCAAGGACTCGAATTATTAAAATAAAATAAAATATTAAAGTTGAAGATCTAATTAAGTTATGCTTGATCCAAAACTAAGAATAATTTTAGATAATTTAATTGATGATACCTACGCACGTTTCATTTGGAGGAAACCACTAAAGACTAGGATAAAGATTAGTTTTCTCCATTTTATGAGTTTCAAGGATAAATGATATTTTTTTTTTTTTTTTTTTTTTTCAAGCCAATAATCTCACAAATTCAGAAATTAATTGCAGTTAAATAAGAGATTTACCAACTTTCAAATAATTAAACATTGCAAAACATCCCATCGCAAAGGCTTTAATTAGAATATGTTTGGTATTATAAAGGTAGTTACTTTTTAAAATATTTTTTTACTTGAAAATATATTACAATAATATTTTTTTAAATTTATTTTTAATATCGGCATATAAAAATAATATAAAAAAATTAATTTAAAATTAATTTTTTTTTAAAGATAGAAACATCTTTTACAACCCTTATCACTATGGGCTAATTGATACTAGCTTATGCAAGTTTCTTCTTCAAGTTTTTAATCAGAATCTAATAGATATCAATCTAACTTGAACTGAATGGATGAATATTCTTTTAACCTAATTAATAATAGATAATGTATGTATATTATCAAACTCGACTTGAAAATTATCCACACCTAGGCCGAAATATATATTTATATTATATAAATATATTTATAGAATATTTAGATTTTTTTTAATACAATATAAAATATACATACCTTAATATTGATATAAAACACATATATAAAAATAATATTTATCATTTAATATATATATACATACTTCAAAAAACAAATATATATATATATATATATATATATATATATTAAAGTTGAAGAGCTAAGTTATACTTGATCCAAAATAAAGAATAATTTTAGATAATTTAATTGATGACACCTCCATACATTTCATTTGGAGAAAACGACTACAGACTAGGATGAAGATTAGTTTTCTCCATTTTCTGAGTTTCAAAGATAAATGGTAATTGTTTTCTTCTATTTTATTTTTATTTTCTTTCCCGAGCCAATAGTATCACAAAAGAGAAATTAATTGCAGTTAAATAAGGAATTTACCAATTTTCAAATAATTTAACGTGCAAAACCTGGCTAAGCTTTTAATTACAACTTGCTTGGTATTCTGGTAATGATTAATTTTTAAAATACTTTTTATTTAGAAATATATCATAATAATATTTTATTTTTATTTTTTAAATTTATTTCTGATATCAACATATAAAAAAAATATAAAAATATTAAAAAATTAATTTAAAATAAAAAAACAAATTAATTTTTTTAAAAAGATAGAAACTTCTTCTATCATGTAAGTCTAAAATGAGCCCTTATCACTATAGGCTAATTGAGACTCAGCTTATGTAAGTTTCTTCTTTGGCTTCAAGCTTAATACGCCGAGTTTTTTTAGTGGATGTTTTTAAAAATGTTAGGTTTTTAAAAATATTTTTTCTTTAAAATATATTAATATAATTCTTTTATTTTTTATATTAGTATATTAAAATATTAAAAAATATCGATTTGATTTTTTAAATATATTTTTAAAATATATTTAAAAATAGAAGCTATTGCATTCTCAAACCCACTTCTTAATTTAAGTGTCTCTCAAGTGAAAATTTAAGTTAAATTGATGAGAGAATAAAAAAGAAGGGAGTAAAAATTGGGGATGGAAATTTAATCAGAATTTGATGAATACCAACCTAACCTGACCTGAATGAATAAGTATTTTTAGACTTGATTAATAATAGATAGGATATACATATTATCAAAACCAGACTTGAAACCCATCCGAATCTAAGTTGAAATATATATTTATATTATATAAATATATTTATAAAATATTTAGATTTTTTTAATACAATATAAAATATCACGTATGTGTGTGTATATATATTATTATTTTTTATTGATTAATAAATAATACTACAACATTCAATTACCTATTCTAATCCCAGTGAGAATCTTCTACATCAATTATGCAGAAAATGAAACCTTGAGAAATCTAAGGCCTCGTTTGTTTGCTGGAAAGTAGTTTTTTTGGAAAGTGAATTCCGGAAAAGTAAATTATTTTTCGATGTTTGGTAGTGTAATGTAAAATAAGTTGGAAAACATTTTCCAGTGTTTGGTTATGTCATGGAAAATGAGCTGGAAAATAATTTATTAATGTTTTATTTTTTTCAAATTTATTAAAATAATGAGGAACAAATCTTACAAATTAAAAATTTGAATGAGAATGAAATTGGAAAAAAATATAGTTTTATAAATTATCTCAAATAAAATAAATAATAATCAAAATAACAGAGATCAAATCTAAAAAATAAAAAAATTAAAATATAAAGAAATTAAAATAATGATAATTAACATTTCATAAATTATTTCAAATAAAATAAGTAACAATCAAAAGAATGAGGATCAAATTTGATAGATAACAAATTTTAATTAAAAAATAATAAGGGAAAAGCAAATAACAATTATAAAAATAAGGACTAAAATTAATATAAAAATTAAATTGTAATGGATGAAATTGAAAAACAAATATTCAAAACAAAATATATATAGCAATCAAAAGTTTGAGGACCAAATTTGATATAATCAGCAAATAATATGACATTTCTAAATTTTTCACAACTTCCAGAAAGTGTTTTCCATCCAAAATAAAAGGAAAAAATTTTCCTGGAAACCACGCTAAATTTTCCTTTGACTGGAAAGTGTTTTGCGTTGACTAGAAAGTGTTTTCCGTTGATAAACTTTCTTAATGACAAACCAGAATAGGAAAATTTAAAAAGTAGTTTCCTGAAAACCACTTTTCAGGAAATAAACACAGCCTAAACGTGAATGGAGGGCCAAGATTTAGATGGTGATGAGCGAAGCCCACCTGGGTATGTTATCACTGCTTTTCATAACATTTCTGTCGAAAATATTATGTTATTATTGATTTGATAGCCACACAAAAATGAATTAATGATGTTACTCTAGCTTCTTATCCAGTGACTGCATCAATTGCCACCACTTTTCCCCCCTTAAGTTCACTGAGAAATTGTGGTGTATATAGAAAGAATGATAAAAATCCACCAATGTGGTTGAAATGAAACAGGTTCAGGCTGTTTGTGAGTTTCGTGGAAATTAATAAGTGTCTTGTGGAATATTTTCTGATTCTTAATATCTACCAAGTCAGTTGCATGATCACATCGTACATCTCTTGTGGGTTTTATATTTTCTAAAATCAACTATTTTAAATGTTTTTTACCCGAATCTTGAGTATTTCTTGTGCTACAGGAATTTATTTCACAGTGTTTGCCAGGGCTAGTCGGTTGCTGCTTGTACATGTTGCTAAAACAGTTTCTATAACAAGTATCAGTGGATGTGTTCTATCTTGAATCTTATCCTTATAGTTTTTGTTGATGGATCATCTAAGGTTCACTCACTAGAGTATGCACTTTTCAATTACTTGATGAGCTTTTGTTGTTGGATTATCTAAGGTCCCATGTATTGTTTTTGACTAGTTGTGGTGAAGGAAAATTTACTCCCACCAGCCCAAGTTGTTTGTGCTCCTCTTTATTTATGTTCATCTCATGGTGATTGTCCATTTAGAAATGCGCTTATGAACTTTCTTCGCCTTACTGAATTACCCATCAGCAGTAGGATATGTCATATTAGCAGAACATTCATATTGGAAAATCATATTTAACCAACGAGCTTTAATGGATTGGTTAATGTTTCACTAAAATGTTGTCTTTTAAAAGAAGACAAATGCTTAGGGACAAAGAAAGGTTAGAAATGCTTACGATTTCATTTTCTTAAACAAGTTGTGTTGGTTATTGGGTTAGGTTTGGTCCACCCATGATGGATGAGTCTGATCCAAGTTTTTAGAGGAGTTACTAAAAAAAGTAACCACTTCCTCTAATTATATATAAAAGGGACATAACTCATATGAAAAGATTTAGTTTTTCGTTTATTGAATAATATTTTTGTCTTTCTCTTCTCCCATCTTAGACTCTCTATATTACTTTGACAAGATTTATAAAGACATTTGAACCGTGGAATATCAATTTGATTCTAGTAATTGAAGTGAACTGAAGTAATCGATTCGGGGATAAGAAAATGAATTCTCACAAGCAAGTTTTCTTTTTGATTTTACATTGGTATCAGAGCCATGATTTTTAATATTTTTTTATGCAGTAGATCTGTTACTATATAAATGTTAGATGTAAATTTTGTGTTAAAAGAATACTTCCATTGAATCTTGGATTTACAAAATTTTATGAAGTAATTTAGTTATGATTTTATCTTTTCTATCATTAATTAGAAAAGACCTTCTGCAAAATAAATGGTAGTTGTATAATTGCTATGTGTTTATTAAAAAATAAAAAACAATTACCAATTAATCGTGTGAATTGGTAATGGAAATTGTCATTTGGTAGTTGAAAAATAAAAAAATAAAAAAGGAAATTAATATTAATTTATTGTTAATATAAATTGTTTAATTGTGGTGCAATTTATTCATTGTTAAAATAAATTGCTTAATTTCCGTGTCAATTTGTTTTTAACATAAATGATGATACATGCCTTAATTAAATATTAAGTATAATATTTATGTACTTTTGAAGTTTTTTGTTGTAGTGGATAGATAATAGCAAATTGATCATTTATTGAGTTATGCCTTCAATCCTGTTCACAAAATTTAAGAGCACTTGATTATATATATCATTGGATGAGTAGACTAGCTATGAATGATGTTTATGAATTCTAAATGGAACATTAAATGTTATTCGTTCTCAATTCTCTGCATGAGGAATGGATGTCGGTGCGGCTATCGTTGGAATATAGGCTGAAATCCTTAGATTTCAACAATCTCGCTAATGAAATGCCACTTGAGAGGGAACGTTAGTATGCCGAAAAGGGTATACGACGCGCTAGAAGAAGCACAGGTCGTTTGGATGCTGCTGCTAAATTCATTGCATGGTTTGAGTATAATAAACTTGAAGAAGATGACTTTGATGAAGTAGATAACGTAATTGAAGACTCTACTTATGTACCTATAATATAAAATAATTCTGAAATTTATTATTCTTAATATTGTATTTTTTTTAGTTTTTCTTTAAGATAATTGGTTGTTTATTGTGAACTGTATATTTTATGTAATTTAAGTTTTAATTACATTATATGCATATATATGATAATATTTACAACCTGATTAGTAGGAGTTATTAGTTGAAACTAATAACTATAATTTTTCATTTATTTAAATTTTCAATAATAATTAGACCATACAAATGGAAATTGATTAAGTGTTTAACATTCTTTTCATTTATATTGTATGTGTTAGATTATTATTTGTTTAATTTAGAATGGAGTGACAATATATGTCATTTAAATTGTACTAGATACTAATATTTGTAATTGGTGTCTATAACGCTTAATATGGCTGCATCTAAGAGTATAATTGTTGATTTGAACCATGGACACAAACTAAGTGAAAATAATTATGATGTTTGGCATCGTAAGATTGCGTATCTCCTGGAAGAGTAAGAAATGTTGGAAACAATCACACGACCGATGACTGAACCTGAGTAAGGAAACACTGCTCAGCATAAGCTTGATATGGAAGCATATCAAACCCATAAACGCAAGGATCGTGTAACTCGCATTTTAATGCTGAGCAGCATGAGAAATGATATAATGCTGCGTTTTAAAAGGCATCTTTCAGCTCAATCTGTTTGGGATGCAATAAAGATTCAGTATGGAGGAACCTCTACTACTAGACTTCGTCAGTTAACCCTGAAATTTGATAGTTATAAGAAGTGCCAAAATCAGACGATGAGGCAGCATCTTACAGTAATGTCTAACATAATCAGTGAATTAAGGGGTGTTGGGCGTGATATGACTGATAAACAACAAGTCCATGCAGTTATTCATTCTTTGCCAAGCAATTGGAAGCACATGTATGTTAACCTTACCAACCATGACAACATCAAGACATTTGATGATGTTGCTTGTCATGTTGAGCTTGAAGAAGATCGACTTTACGCTAAGAAGCTTATAAACGAGGCTTTTATATTTGAAACTAAGATGCGTGGAGCATATAACTCTAAATATAAAAAAGGGTAAGGCTAAGGGTCCTAAATATGGCAAGAGAGGGATAAAAGTGAGTAGTAGTGGACATAAGCGCAAGCGTGGGAAACACGGCGGTAAGAAAGACAAGAATATGAATTATTTCAATTGTGGTAAACCTGGTCACTTTGCTCGTGATTGCACTAAGCCAAAGGTAATGTTTAACTGCGATCATCCTTCTAACTTGTACGTTAGCAATTGTTTAATGCTTGCTGAATCTGTTCCTTTCTAGATTGTAGACTCAGGAGCATCTGACCACATAGCAAGGGATTGAACAACCTTTATGGAATTTTGTTGAATTCTAAAGGGAAGTAGATACATATACATGAGAAATAATGCTTCTGTTGCTGTGCTTGGGATCGGTACCTGCAAACTAGATTTGCAGGGCGGTCACACACTTTATCTTCATAATATACTCTACGCTCTAGAAGTTTGATGAAATCTTGTGTTGTTCTTGCTTTACTCCAATCGGGCTTTAATATTGTGTTTGTTGGTAGTTGTGTAAAAATATCTGGATAATATTTTTTATGATTTTGGTTTTGTATTAAATAGTTTTATGGTGTTAGACACCGTTAATGTATCTATTAATTATTATGCTTTAATTTATGTTGTTCAAAATTCGAGCACTATTAATGATAGTAATATCATAACTTGGCAAGCTAAATTAGAACACATTGGGCAAGCTCGATTACATAGATTAGCAAGAGATGGTATTTTAGAATCACTTACCAAAAAGGAATTGCTCATTTGTGAGCATTGCCTTACTCGAAAAGCAAATAGATTACCATTTGGTAAAGCTAAATGAGCTAGTAGTCCATTACAACTTATTCATTAAGACATTTATGGCCCAATTAATGTGAGGCCAAGACATGGAGGAAATTATTTCATCACATTTATAGATAATTTACACGATTTGGTCATGTTTATTTGATTTCTCATAAGTCTGAAGCATTGGATTGCTTCATTCAATACACCAATCTGGTGGAGAATAAACTATGCATCAAGATCAAAGCTTTAAGAACTAATCGAGGACGTGAATACCTATTTGAACAATTTAAAAAATTTTGTTATGAAAGGATATAACGAGACAACTAATTATTCCTTATACTCCACAATAAAATGGTGTAGCAGAAAGGAGGAATAAAACCCTATTTGACATGGTTAGGTCAGTGATGACGCAAGTTAACTTACCATGTGCCCTCTAAATATATCTCATCCACCCCATATAAACTATGAAATAACATCAAACCTAATCTAGGTTATTTCCATCCATGGAGGTGTGCAACTTATATTCACAATACTTCTAATGAATATGAGAAACTTGGTCCTAGGGGAAGAAGTGTATCTTTATAAGATATTCTGAACATTCCAAAGGATTTGTATTTACTGGTGAAAAAACTAATGGAAAAGTGACGGAGATTGAATCGCATGATGTTATATTCTTAGAAAAGGTTTTTCCAATGACAGGTGAGGTTGAAAAAGATTTTTAATTATATAAAATAAAAAATCTAGATTATGGAGCTACAAGCCATTTAGTAGAGGACTTAGAAGAAAGTTTTAATCCTTCTAGAAATAGTGGGAGTGATCTTGTGTCTATTCTTACTCTCATGAAGCAAGATCATGAGCAATCTCAACCTTGAAGAAGCATTCATGAACCAATTCCTCGTCATCGATTTGAGATTGAGAGGGAAGCGTTATGATTGCTCTATAAGATGCTGAAGAGCCTAAAACATTTTGTCATGATCTATCTGGTTTTAAAGCAAGAGAATGGATTTAAGTTATGGAAGAAGAAATGGAGTCGATAAAAACTAATCAAGTCTAGGATATAACCCATATGATGGATGGACCTGATCAAAGTTTTTAGAGGAGGTGCTAAAAGAAGTAACCGATTCCTCTAATTATATATAAAGGGACATAACCCATATGAAAAGGTTTAGTTTTTCATTTGTTGAATAATAGTTCTGTCTTCTCCCATCTTGGACTCTCTGTATTACTTTGACAAGATTTATAAAGACGTTCGTACTGTGGAATATCACTTTGATTCTTGTAATTGAAGTGGTACTGAAGTAATCGATTCGGGGATAAAAAAATAAATTTTCACTAGTAAGTTTTCCTTTCAATTCTATAAGTTGCTTTCTGTAATTGTCTACGGACTGTGGAGATGAAATTAGTGACAATTATGCAAGTAATGTCAATCTCAATTCTAAAGTTTCGAACTACCAAGAAATAGTGTCCATGAACTTTATTGGATGGATTCCTAGCCATCCTTGACAAGTTTAGGAAACCCTACATATCATTAAAGGTGGGTTGATATTCTTCATCAGGCATTTTAATCCTTATATATATCAAAAGAACCTCCCTTAGTTTTAATCATTGTATAGAGAAGAGTTGTATTTGATAGTCATGTACATTAACAAACATGTCTTGTTTTCTTTACTGGTGATAACAAGTATTCTTGGACCACCGCAGAAGTTGCTAATGTAATTTACAGTGATGATCAAACTAATGCTCTTTTCTGTATTCTAGAGAAACCAATGTCCCTTGGTCCAAAAAAATTATGCATCAACAAAGGAGAATATCTTTAATGACGCTGGGACATGATAGCAAGCAATATGGAATAGTGTTTAGGAATCAGGATAGAATTGGGATAACTGTCTTAAGGAGATATTTATCTAATATAGTTTACCCATTTTAGTAAGGGCACATGATGTGCCAATATGATTTTGCAGTTCTTGTTGAATTCATTAGGGTTCTTATATCTCAAAGATGATTTTTGTTCTCTTAGTATATCACAAAAGGCTGAAGGGTGCTAGTCCATCTAGCTAAAGAAAGCATACAAAATAAAAAGAAGGGCTCTCCATGGATGCATTGCTAGATAAAGTGCAATGCCTTGGTTATCACTAATTATAAATCACCTAATTCTGCACTTTTTCATAATTCTGTTGCATTTTATAGTCTTTGCAATATAACCTCGTTAGAATCCTTAAATTTGAATGTTTAGCAAGAATTTGAGTGATAATTACATTTCTCTTGTTTTTTTTTTTTAGGTTTTGTACTTGGCATTGGGAAAAAACTAAAACTTCAATCTAAATGATCTTGATGCTGTGGGAAATTGTTATTCACACTTCCGAAGTTATCTTGGAAGGAGGATAGGGAGTTTGTCTCCATATTATTGCTTCTGTTGACTTGAAATAATCCATTGCTAAATTTCAAGTTCATAATGTAGTGATGTAGAGAATGACAACCTTATACAAACACTATCATATTTAATAGTTTACCGACAAAATGTTTCGTCGGTATTTACACTAACATTCCATCTATGATTATTTTATTAACGGAATCATGGACGAAAAATATTTATTTTGCCAGTATTTACACTAACATTCCATCTATGATTATTTTATCGATAAAATCACGGACTGAGAATGTTCGTCAGAAAAACAATCATCGGTAAATTCTAGTTTGTTGGTAAATTGAATAAATTTACCGATAGCTTTACAAAAGGACCATGCGTGCCAGAAAACAATTACCCGCTTCAGTTCGTTGGTAATTCCCTAGTACTATTTAGTATATCGGCAATAAGAGAACCGTATGTAATTTCATCAGTGAGTTGTAGTGGCATTTACAATAATTCTTCTTCAACTCTCTAGAATATACCGACAGACTGATTTTGTCACTGACTTAACAGTAGCATTGATATTTTTTGTAATTCTTTTCCATCTCTCTGAAATATACTAACGGAATAAGTCCGTCTGTAACCCCGTCAGTAATAATTTAAAAATATTTTTTTAAAAAAATCTATCAAACAGAAATAGAAAATAATTAAAAAAATAAATTAATATAAAATTTAAAAATTTAAAAATCAATTATCTTAATATAAAAATCAAATATTTATTACAAATTTATACATTCAAATACAATGAAACTAGAATAGAAGCTGCGCTAGAGGAGAAGGAAGAGGCTGGTCGTTCCTAGGATCGTGGGGCCAATAACGGGGTGCATATGTACCACTCATCTATGATCTTATATCCATTACCATTCAGTCGAGTTCTTCATAATCCGTAAATAGTTGTTTATATTTTTCAATGAGATGATCCGTACATTCTTATACTCCCTGATATAACAAGGTTATAAACTTCGGAGATTGAATGCTCAAGATTGATTGCGAGCATCCAATGATTGAAACACTACAAGCCTTCCAGAAGTTCTTAATCGTAGTGTTAAAGAGTCTATACACCCAATTTCTATCGAGTCCACCGAACAAATCTTACCTCCAAACACAAATCCGGATCAATATCAGGGTGGGTCAAAGGATTATCCTCATATCTCTCATTCAACCAGCTGTTATATGTCTAAATGAAAAATAAATTCATCAAATTCAAGTAAATAATAACTTAAGAAAAAAATGGTTGAAAACCAATATATCATAAAGTGTTGAGCTTGGCTATCCACGAACTGTTGCATCCCTTTTTTACGGTCATCACTTTGCACGTGCATTTTCACAAAAAGTTTCACCGGGCTTGGCTCATATCCAAGAGTCGTAACTTGTAAGATAAAAATGTTATCAGTATTTGGTGACATGAATAAGCTCTGTAGTCTAGGTATGATTGAGAAGTATCTAATTTTTTTATGTTCGACAAGAGTCCTTCCCCTGCTAGTTTTAGGTTTATAATGAGAATGCCCACACGTCATGCACTCGGTCAACTCTACATTTTCAAGGCAGTATAGCATGTAGAAGTTTGGACACATGTCAATTTTCTGGTATCCTAGACCAAGGGGTTTCATTATGGACTTAGCAGCGTAGAAGTTCTCTTTCAGCATGTTCCCTTCATATAAAATGTTTCTCGCCCATTCGACAATTATGTCATGATCGACCTCACTCAACCTATAATATGACTTAATAATAAATACTTATGCAACGACCGATAATTTACTGTGATTTGTGCAACCATCCTATAATGATTCATTAGAATCTTTCAAAAGATTAAAAAAAAAAAAAAAAAACCTGGTCACATTCGTGGAAGTTGAGTTGTGTTGAGATTGAGGGGGGGTGGTTGTTTGTTGCAGAAAAAAATGGACAAGGAAGAAGTAGAAATGGGGGAGGGGGGGAGAGTCGAGCGCCAGGTCATAAATTAAATATTACCAACAAATTGACCGACAGAATTATTCCAATGGTAAATTTGTCGGTAAAAATATCATGTCATCATATGATTTTCCTTCTTGAGTCCTTTGTAATAACCTCTATAATGTCGTTTGTATATATCGACGAAAGTTTTTCGTTAAGATATTCATGGATGAATTTTACCATCGGAATAATTTTGTCAGTAATGTTGTATGTAAAACTTACACGTCATCGTATTGCTTGTCTTTTTTTATTCCTTCTTTTCTCATTGCGATTCTCTCGGTATATACCATAAAAATATTTCTATTTGTGTTTATCGATGAATTCAACGATAAAAAAAATTCGGTCAGTAAATATTATTGCAATATACTACTACCAGAAAAATTTCTTCGGTTTTTTTTTTTTTTGTATTTATCAATTATCTAGCAGTGATAATCTTCTTATTTGTTTTGGAAGCAAATGTTTTGACCTGTCATTAATTCCAGAATGTGTTGGAGTATGAGATAGGAAATGATGTAGAGCTTTGGCAAATCATGAACTACGCAAGAAAATTAATTTTTCGTGTCCCATTGTTTCTCTTCTTCTATAGAGTTTTATGGTCTAAAATTGAAATGGCTGGACTTGGTGGCATACCGATTCCATCAGCTGCTACAGTCAGCCATTGCCCACTCTCTCCCCATGTTTTTTTCTTCAGTATTTTTTATGCTTGGTTAAATGTAAATTAATACATACATCTCGACACCCAGATGTGACATGGTGGAAGGTAATTTTGTAACTTTCTTCCCTGAAACATCTCCTCTTTGGATTTTTTACTGTCTGTGTTTGTTTCTTATATCTAAACCCAGATAATAGATAGACAGACCCGAATTTTCCCATATGAAAATCAGGACGCGTGGCACTTTTATCACCATCGATCTCATATACTCCCGAGCTATAAAAGACCTCAATAGTCAACACGGTGCATGTGCCGTAAACTTTCGACGTGTACTACTGCTCATTCATTTTTAATTTAAAAATAAAAAATTCCTTCAGCAGCATATGTGAGGATCCAATATTTGAATAAACATCCTGGTTAATTCAGCACTCAATATGATATCTGCATCGTTAGCATCCAAGATGAACAAACCAACACCAATTAGGGAAAGAAATATTTATTAATGATCATTAATTTGCATACAGAAGGATTCATTATATCAACTCTCCTTGCCAGTACAGTACTCTCTATTGCCCACTTGTGCTCGTGATTTCCACTTCCATCATCGACATGATATATATCCTGAAATTTATATGTAAGCGAAAGAGAAATTAAAAACATGGTCAGTCTAAATCCAGAGAGATCACAAGATTGTCAGAAATTAAGAGAAAGAAATAATTATAAAACAAAACTCAAATATATATAGTCTATATTGATAGGAGGTACTACAAGAAGGAAGGGAGAGTAGTATTTCTATGAAAGAAACATATCTTTTTCTGTATGTTCTACAGTTTCTCTATAAAGAAAAATATTAATGTGGTAAAAACATAACCATTTAACATGATACAACCACAAATCGCAAGATTTGAAAGAAGAGAATTATCAAAAAGTAAAAACAAAAAAAAAATTGCATTCTTTTCCTTAAAAAACGTACCGCGAGTGGACAATATTATGCATGAAACATGAATCTCTTGGGAGGTTTGCAGTGGCCCGATCCAGGCAGGAAACTGCAAGGATTAGGTCCTGATGGCTGAACGGGACTATTACTTTGTGAAGAATACATGCTGCTTGCTCGGAATTTTGGTTGCTTGGAGGTTGCAATCACAAGAGTAACACCGGCAGCAAGGATCAGAAACAAAACTATGGTGGATTTTGACACAAGAAAGAGAGGTCTCTTGAAGATACTCATCATGGTTCTGATTAGCTTTCAGTTCACAAGGATATGAAAAATATTGAGAGAGCAATGCCCACGCAGCAGAGCCGTCCGTGAGGCTCATTTAGTAGGCACCGAAAGAACTCTCAAAGTACGGTGGATTGTGACAAAAGAAAGAGAGGTCCCTTGATGAAGTTAAGAATCATGGTTCCGACTAGATTTCAGAGAAGGATATGAAATATCTTGAAAGTTGAAAAAAAGAAAGAACGAAAATCCACAGGCGACGTGAGAGCAAGTATAAAATGCGGCGCCGGAAATGAAATATCTTCAACAGAAAACCATGTCACTAGATTTTTCTTGTGTAAGAGACCCTTGGTGGGTAGGTAGTTGAATTCTTCGACAGAAAACCTGTGGCTGTCATTCATGGACACGGGGGGCCCTGTAAAAAAACACAGAACTTGTCTGTGGCTTTGATTTTTCTGTGAAAAAAGATGTCTCTCTAGGCTAGTCTACCCTTTTTGTCCTTTTCGTTTTTTGCCTCCTGAATACAAGATGGAACATATTACTACGTGACTAGTTTCATGTAATTTTGTTTGGAATAAAATTGTATTTTTTTTCTTGCTTCACAAAAATTATATATTCAAAACAAAATATTAAATCATATAATTGAATTCAATTATATCATTTTAAATTAGTAATCTTAATTATTTTATTCTTAATTCAAACACTACTAAAAACAAGGGTCATTAGCATCTGAATTTAGCAACGGATAATTCCGTTGCTAAATTCAATAACAGATTTGCAACGGATTACACATATATTATTTTTTTAATATTAGCAATGAAAAATCCGTTGCAAAATTTACGTTGAATTTAGCAACGAATTTTCCGTTGCTAATTGAAAAAATAATTATTTAAATTTTAATATAAAACTAAAATTACGAACATCTTTGATTACACTTACTGGGATAAAATCTCAGCCGTTTATTTTTCGTTGGCTTTGGTAAATCTGCACCAGTACTCTCCCACCACACCGAAATGCAAACAGAGACCAATTAACAAAACCAACAAATGAAAATTAATGATCTTCCACTCTTCCAGTCTCCTTCGTCCCTAATAACATCGATCCATAACTGTAGAAAAATCACCATCTCTTCATCGATTTGATTTCCCCTTATCCCAAACATTTCATCTTCTTCGTGTCTTCAGCACCCCTAATTTTTTTTCTTCATCTTCTTCTCCTTCATCTGAACAGTTTCAATCTTTCTCTGTAAACCACCAAAAACACAGACCCATGGCAACATCGAACCAGACCCATCATTATCACCATCGAACATGCTGATTTACCCCTTCTCCTTGTAAACGGGTTGGGTTTTTCACGCTCTTCTTCAATAGTTCAGGTAATTAATTTAGGGTTTTTGTTTTTCTTTGTTGCAATTTAACTTTACCCCTTCTCTTTGTAAACGGGTTGGGTTTTTCACGCTCTTCTTCAATAGTTCAGGTAATTAATTTAAGGTTTTTGTTTTTCTTTGTTGCAATTTAACTTACACTAAAAAATTTTCACCTAACTTTCCCAATGTCAGGTTTTTTTCTGTCCTGTAGATCCATCTCGGTCACTTGTAACTCAAGAACACAGGTAACATTTTTTTTTTGATACTTTGAATATTGGTTTTAGGCTATTAATTCGATAATATAAGGGTTTATGAAATGTTTTTATCATGATCTATAACCTAATTATGCATGTTTAATTGAAAATTTATCAAAACCTCCAATTTAATTTTTAGGGTTATGGTTCATAAATTGAATGGCTTTAGGCTACTGGAGTAATGCTGGTAATTCATGTGTCTA
>Ga0325410_1004635_pt1 | contig 15334 bp, 10 predicted proteins | sample PopdelMetagenome_16_FD_206182 | JGI IMG/M metagenome (GOLD analysis project Ga0325410, IMG submission 206182) | Populus deltoides microbial communities from Bellville, Georgia, United States - Xylem-PdIQD-R3 | ecosystem: Host-associated > Plants > Phyllosphere > Stem > Wood/Secondary xylem...
ATTGTGATTTATGGGGACCTGCCCCTGTTTTATCTATTGGAAAATTCAAATATTATGCTTGCCTAGTAGATGATTTCTCTAAATATACATGGATAATTCCTCTTCATAACAAATCTGATTTTCTAACAGTGTTTATAGCATTTGAAAAGTATGTTAGTAGGCAATTCAATAAACAGATCAAAGTCTTTCACTCAGATGGAGGAGGAGAATTTATTAACTCAAAATTATCAAGTCATTTTCGCTCCACAGGAATTGTTCACCAGGTATCTTGTCCTTACACTCCTGAACAAACAGGTATGGTTGAAAGGCGACACAGAATTATAAGAGAACTAGGTATGACAATGTTATTCCATAGTGGTACTCCTTTATTTTTATGGGTTGAAGCCTTCACAACTGCTGTTTATCTCATTAATAGACTGCCCTCTTCTGCTCTTAACTCTGACACTCCATACTTCCGCTTACATGGTAACCACCCTATTTATTCATCTCTTCGTATTTTTGGCTCCCGATGTTTCCCTTACACTTGGGACACAAGACGAAATAAATTTGATCCAAAAAGTGTTCCATGTATTTTTGTAGGATATAGTGATCAACATAAGGGATATAAATGCTTTCATCCAACAAGCAAAAAATTTTTTGTCTCACGACATGTGGTTTTTAGTGAATCTATCCTTCCGTATAAACAAAATAATATCACCACAAATATTGATCACTCTAATCATGTCCTTAGCATATTTGATTCTTGGCTAACTATCCCTGCTTCACGTTCTCCTGCAGATATCTCTGAAACACCAGCACCGCCACCATGCAGCAGCTCACTGCCCATACCCCTGCTTCCTACTATGACCTCAGATACACCAGCGTGCTTTACAGATATTTCTCCAGCTGATGTTGCTCTGCAACTCCATGGTGACAGTACTCCAGCCCGCCAACAGCTTCAGCAGCAGTCTGACACTCCAATTACTCAGCCGGAGACATTCCAGCAGGAGACAGTGCACACTTCTTCACCTGATATCACTAACTCTGCGGCTGTTCAATCCCTTCATGATCTCTCTAATTCTGGTTCTCCCACTGATCCATCTATAGAACCCTCTTCCTCACTACAACACCATAGTACGGAGAATGATATTCAGCAGGTGGCAGCTCCCACTCAGCAGGAGATTGCCCACAATCTCTGCCCTGATATTTCTCAGCAACCGCTCTCTGAGAACTTAACTACTCTGCAGCAGCAGGACCAACCAAATTCAGCTCCACACTCTATGGTTACTCGTTCACAACGTGCGCTACACCAAGCTGCACAACCTCCTTGTAGTGATGCCTCCGCTGACGAGTTTGTTCCCAATTCCTCTACTTCAGCTCTTCGCACCATGACCACTCGGTCCCAGCATGGCATCATAAAACCAAATCCCAAGTATGCATTAACATCTGTCATCTCTGCTGGAATACCGCATGAACCGCGATCTGTGCGAGCTGCACTAGCTCATCCAGGATGGAAAGCAGCAATGGAGGATGAACTTACATCCTTACACCAAAATCAGACATGGAAATTGGTACCTCGTACCACCGATATGCATATTATAGGTTCCAAATGGGTGTTTAAAACCAAACTCAAATCTGATGGCAGCTTGGAGCGTCTCAAAGCCCGTGTTGTTGCCAAAGGATACCACCAGATTGATGGCCTAGACTACACTGAAACATTCTCTCCCGTTGTAAAGCCTGGCACTATTCGGCTAATTATCACTATAGCTCTTGTTCATCATTGGCCCCTACGGCAGCTTGATGTGAAAAATGCGTTTCTGCATGGTTTGATTTCTGAAAATCTCTACATGGAACAGCCACCAGGACTGTCAGATCCTCAACGTCCACAACATGTCTGCAAGCTCCAACGTGCCCTCTATGGCCTTAAACAAGCACCTCGTGCTTGGTTTGATCGTTTTAGTTCCTTTCTCCTCAAATACGGTTTCCTTTGCAGCTTGGCAGATCCTTCTCTATTTACTTTTCATTCTGATCATGGTTCTCTTATTCTCCTACTTTATGTTGATGATATACTTCTTACAGGAACTATAGATACACTTGTTGCAGACTTCATTACTCTACTCAGTCAAGAATTTGCCATGAAGGACTTAGGCCCTGCTCATCATTTTCTTGGCATCGAAATATCGCCCACGCCAAATGGACTTCATTTATCACAATCACATTATGCCTTTACAATTCTAGAACGTGTTGAAATGGTTGACTGTAAACCCATGACTACACCACTTGAAGCACGAACTAAAGCCTCCTCCAATGCTCCTCCTTTAGCGGATGTCAGTTTCTTCCGGGGGCTTGTTGGCTCCCTCCAGTATCTCACCCTTACTCGACCAGATCTCTCTTTTAGTGTTAATTATGTCTCTCAATTCATGCATGCTCCTACAACTGTTCACTTAAAAATGGTCCGCTGTATCTTACGATATGTCAAAGGTACTATTAATAATGGTCTGCACTTCACTTCTAATACTAATCTTAATTTCTCTGCTTTTTCAGATGCTGATTGGGCTGGCTGTCTTACTACACGACGTTCTACCATTGGCTCTTGTGTCTTCCTTGGATGTAATCTCATCTCCTGGTGTGCCAAGAAACAACATACTATTTCACGCTCTAGCACTGAAGCTGAATATCGTGCTATGGCCAACACGACTGCAGAACTTACCTGGTTGACCTACATCCTTCATGATTTACACACTCCCTTGCTATCTCCACCGGTGCTCTATTGTGATAATCTCAGTGCGCTCCATATGACGGTTAAACCTGTTTTCCATGCTCGCAGCAAGCATATTGAACTTGATTATCATTTTATACGCAAACGCGTAGCTCTTGGGAAACTTATTACACATCATATTCCCAATACACATCAAATTGCTGATCTGTTTGCTAAGCCGGTGTCCAAAGCTACTCTTCTTCATTTTCAGCGCAAACTTTACCTCCAACCTCAACAACGTTTGAGGGAGGGTAGTAACAGCAACAACACACCTCTGCAGCAGCAGCAGGAGACAGCAGCAGCAGCACCACAGGATCCTCACCCTCGTCAGCAACCATTCTGAATTAACACCTCCAACGGCTACTATTCAGAATGGTAATTAACCATACATGGAAATCATAGGAATCAACAGCTACCTCAACCAACGGCTACTTCTCAAAGAAGGAAACTACAACCATGGCAGATCTTTCATAGAAGGAAACTACAGCTACCTCATATTAGAAACAAATCAATATATATAAATAAGGAATATTGTATTCATAGAAAGAAATAAGTGATGAAGTTAATTACTACTCTATATATAAAGAGTATCTTGTACAAATTAGAATTAGTGCTCACGTTTGTATTCTTGACAGTAAATGCAGTAAATTCATATTCTTCATCTACTGCGTTCCCTTGTTCAGCTTTCTTCTCTGCATGATCCTCTCCAATATATATATATATATATATATATATATATATATATACACACACATATATACACACATTACGCACTCAATTTTCTCCTGTTAGTTTTCTATCAAATTTTATACTGTCATTTAATTTCTTGCTGTTTGATCATAAACAAATCTAAATTCAAAACTTGTTCATGTATTGTGCTGCGCAGTTTGCATGAAAACATCAAGGACTTGTATTTTTTTGCTGATTTCTTTTCTTGTTTTTCTCTTGTCTGAGCTTATTACAAACTTTGTCGGTATAACTAGTGAAACATTTACTTCATAGATGTGCTTGCCCTTTAATTTTTCCTACCATGCCTGCTTCTAATGAAATGCCCTTCCTTGTGGGTTTTGAAGTGTTTCGGACATGTGTTTAGTCTGTTCATTTATTGCTTGAGCGGAGTTCTATTTGATTGTTTTAACTAGGCTGGGTTGATTTTTTATTTGTCTACTGCTATATATTACACCTCCTTACTAAATTCTATTGCCTTTTTCTCTCTATGTGCTAGCTCTTTTGAATAGGTAGTGTCTTGTTCTTGTTAATTACGGTAGATACAGGTTCTCTCTTTATAAAATATTCCTTTATTTTTTATTAATTTATCTTTACAGCAGAACAACACTTATATACAGGGTGGTAAGACAACATATTCTACACGGACTCCTTCTCCATGGACTCCTATTCTACGTAGGATAATACTCTGTACAAGGAAACTAACAGATTCCCTATAACTCTGGAATCTATAAATATCTTGCCAGCTAACAGTTCTAGCATCCCTCTCGCAGTTTCTTTTTCTTCTCCTTCTTCACTTCTACCCTTATCTTCATTCTTGGCTGGAGCCGCTGGTTCTTGGTCTGAAATTATAATCTTTTCGTTGTGATTTTTCATCCGTAAAACTAGTTCTTGTGCATATGCCATTGTCAAGTGTCAATGCTTATTTTGATGTTTACCTTGGCTGGGGTTTTGTTACTTCCATACTTCGTTGCTCTTACCTTAGTCCTTGGTTGTCTACTTAATTAGTTCTTCAAGTAGATATTTCTGGGATTGTTGAAACTATATAATTGGAGTCAGGTTGAACCTTATAAGTTTTATCAAAACCTTGAAAATAAAAATAATCAACTTATGGAAGAGATGGGTGAATAGGCCTCGTATCTGTTTATAGAAATTCTTCACACTCTGTTTCCTTTACAAAGAGGGAATTTATATACACACATCCTATTCTGTTTGTATTGTATAACAAACTAGAAAGAGAAACATAAAAGCTTTAAAAAGAATCCTCTAGCTAATTTTGGAGGCTAAATATACAAGTAACTGAAAAAAAAATACAAAACGTGTGTCATCTATCCTCTTGTGCATGTGATGAGAGAGCTGAACGACTAGTCTTCTTTCCTTCTTTATTAACAAAAATATTTATGTCCCGTAATACCTCCTACAAGATGGAGAATGTAGGTTGACAATCCCCAGCTTGACTAAGTGAGATTGCAAAAGAGAAGAGGGAAGTGCCTTCGTAAGGAGGTCAGCTTGTTGAAGGTAAGTGGGGACATGCATGGTGACAATGAATCCTTCCAAAATTTTATCCCTGATGAGATGACAATCCAGCTCAATATGCTTCGTACGTTCATGGAAAATTGGGTTTGAGGCAATATGGAGTGCAACCTGATGATCACAGTAAAGGGTGGCTGCATGAGGGTGCTCGACATAGAGATCAGCAAGTAGAAACCTAAGACAGGTGAGCTTAGAGACTGTGGCAGCCATGGCTCGGTATTTTGCCTTTGCAGAAGATCGAGATACTATGCTTTGCTTCTTTGATTTCCATGAAATAGGAGACTGTACCAGTAGAACATAGTAACCTGTAACTGAGCAATGAGTATCAGGGCATGAAGCCCAATCAGAATCACAATAAGCAATTAATGCTGTCAAATGAGACTGTGAAGGTTTATCAATAAACTGACTCAGAACTTGCACTAGATAACTAATGTCAGGCCTTGTAATGGTTAGATAAAGTAATCTGCTAATGAATCTTTGGTATGTAGAGGGATCAACCAAATAGTCACCTGCATCCTTGTTCAGTCTTGAATTCTGTTCCATAGGAATCTTTACTGGTTTACAACCCAGAATCCCTAAATCAGCTAGAATATTAAGGGCATATTTTCGTTGGCAGATGTGTATGCCCATGGGTGATTTTGCCCCTTCTATTCCAAGGAAAAATCGCAAAATACCTAAGTCCTTAATCTTAAACTTGTCATGTAAACAATCCTTGACTGCAACAATGTTGGTTATGGAACTGTTGGCAAGAATTATGTCATCGACATATACAAGGAGGGCTGTGAAAGAAGTGCTAGTGGACATGGTGAACAAGTTGTAATTAACCTTTGATTAAGTGAAACCAAAGTCTATCAAGCATGAAGTGAGTTTGACATACCATTATCTGCTAGCGTGCTTCAAACCATACAAGCTTTTAAGGAGCTTACACACATGTCTAGTTGTTCCTTTATTGTACCCTGATGGTTTTCTCATGTAAATCTCTTCTTCTAGGTCGCCATGCAGGAAGGCATTATTTACATCAAATTGATGCAAATGCCAACCACGAACAGCAGCAACTGATAGAAGGCATCGCACAGTGACCATCTTTGCTACAAGAGAGAAAGTCTGGTGATAATCGATGCTTTCTTGTTGAGTATACCCTTTTGCGACCAATCTGGCCTTTAATCTTTCCACACTGCTATCTGAATTTCTCTTGATTTTATAGACATACTTATAGTCCATAGCGTCTTTTCCAGGAGGTAGATCAGTGAGAATCAAAGTCTGATTCTCTTCCAAGGCTTGCAATTCGGCATCCATTGCCTTACACCAACCTAGATCCTTAACTACTGTAGAATATGAGGTTGGCTTAACCATGATAGAAAGATTAGAAGAAAAGGCTTGGAACTTTGGTGAAAAACAATCATAGGAAAGATAATTGGACAAAGGAAAAGAACAATTTATAAGAGGAAAAGATACCTATGCCATGGATTAGAAATCTGAAGTGAGTGCAACTTGTTAACAGTGAAAATCCTGCAAATAGGCAGGGGCAGTCTTGTTCCTGGTGGATTTTCGAAGAGTTATGTGAGGAGAAGGTGACGGAGTATCGTGGTTAATAAGATCATAAGAGACATATAAGTTTTCAAGATCGACATCCTTAGGAGTGGAAACAGGACTGCTAGATGAGGATGGACTGTTTGGTGAAGTAGAGGTGTTGTCTACATTTGATGGAGAACAATTAGAGTCAGATGAGTGACTGGGACAAGGAAAATACCGCATGGCTGGTGTGGAATGGAAAGGTGAATGTTCTTCATTGGTGGGAGAGGATGATTTGAAAGGAAAATGTGTTTCATGAAAGAGGACATCCTTAGAGAGAAAAACTACCTTACTACTCAAATTCATCAGTTTATATCCCTTGACTCCAAAAGGGTAACCCAGAAAAATACACTTTCTACCTCTCAGATCAAATTTCCTTCTCCTATTTGATATGGTTGTGGCAAAACAAAGACATCCAAAGATTTTCAAATGAGAATAATGTGGTTTAACATTAAAAAGGACTTCATAGGGAGTTTGATTGTTAAGTATAGGGGTAGGTGTTCTATTTATAAGGTAGACTGCAGTCAAGACACAATCATTCCAAAAGGATAGGGGAAGATTAGATTGGAAAAATAGTGCACGAACGACATTTAATAAGTGTTGGTGTTTTCTCTCAACTATCCCATTTTGTTGGGGTGTCTCGACACAGGTTCGTTGGTGAATAATCTCTTTCTCATTGTAAAAATCACTCATCTTGAACTCAATACCATTATCACTACGTATATTTTTTTATTTTACAGTTGAATTGTGTCTCTACAAGGTGGTAGAAAGATTCAATGCACTTTCTTGTTTCAGATTTGGTTTGAAGTAAATAAACCCAAGTTGTTCTAGATAAATCATCTATTAAGGTCAAAAAATATCTTGACACATCATAAGCATTGGTGGAACATGGCCCCCAAATATCACAGTGTACCAATTCAAAAATACTAGAAGATTTATGTGAGTTGATAGGAAAAGGAAGTCTATGTTGTTTGGCAAGAGGACAAATACAACAAGGAGAAGTTTTATTTATAAGCAAGTTGTCTCTTACAATAAGATCGTCAATCAAATTCATTCGTGAATAAAAAATATGACCAAGGTGACAATGCCAAAGATTATTCACATCCATACTAATTTTAACAGAAATAGCAACTGAAGGAAAATTTGGAGACAAACATGATAAAAGATCGGTCAAGAATGAAGGAGGGACTGCTTTAGGAAGGAGATGATACAAGCCACTTCTCACTTCAGCAATTCCAATCGTGGTCCAGGTGGAAAGGTCCTGTATAAAACATGTATCATTTATGAAAACCAAACAACAAGTCAAATTTTCAGTAAGTTTTTTAACATGGATCAAATTGAAGGAAAATGAAGGAATGCATAAAACATCATTAAGGACAACCTTATTAGTAAGTTGAATGTTGCCTAGATGTGTGGCTGATACGAAAGTGTCATTAGGCAAACCTACCCTATAAGATACCTTTGTAATGTCAAAAGTAAAAAAGGAAGGACTACATACCATATGGTCTGTAGCCCCTGAGTCAATGATCCAGGAAACACTATTTGGCTTTAAAAAATCAGCAGAAATGTCATTATAAAATATAATTTTACAGACATCTTTGAAGGTGTGGCACTGGTTTTGGAATTGGATGAAGTTGGATTTGCCGAGGGGATTAGCCTTGCATGTTTGTTGAACAACTAATCAAAAAGAAGGAAGAATGCATAATTTCGAGTTTCTTAAAGGAGGGGGGCGTTTTTCTCCTCTTGGCTAGCTGCTCCCTTTCTCTTCTCTCATTCTTTTTATATCCTAGGAAACCTTAGTCTCTATTTTACAAAATAGTCCTCCCCTAAGTAGACTGTTTACATTTAAGTACTTCAATAACTATTTTACTAAAAAAGGAGAAATAACCTTGCATGAAATCTTCAAGCTTTGACTTAGAAGAGCTAAATTGCTGAAATAAAAACTTGGATATCGGTTTACATGCTTCGGAACGTAATTTAGACTCGTTTATTCATGAAACCTGTTTGCTGGCAGAATTTAGTTGTCATTTTGAAAAATCATATCTCTCACATATGACATCTTTTTTGGCTGAAATTTGGATTTTTTTTATAGGCCTTTGAGTCAGGAATCCAAAAAAATTGAGTTTGCATCAATTGGACTTTTGTAGCTCCAGATATTCAAGTTGCAATGATCGAAGGTCACCATAGGCAGATTGCGAGATTTGACTTTGAAGGCTGAGATTTTCATGCTCTTCCTTATTTTATTTTCTTGCCTTAGATGTACAGAAAGGTATGGATGTTAGCTTTTTAATGCCACTGGAATCACTTCATTTCAACCTCTAGAGCTCACGCTCTGCACAAAACATCGACTGAAGGCCAAATCTGCCAATTATCTCAAATTTACTCCTTTTTACATCTTTCATCCAAAAGTGCCTTCAAAACATAAAACAAAGAATATCAAAGCATTTTATATATATAACATAGGCAAAACACTAGTTAAATGTGGGTGAAACCATCGAATAATATGGTTGCATCAAATACCCCCACACTTAGCTTTTGCTCATCCTCAAGAAATGATAGGTAAAATCAAATTGAAGTTAAATTAAATTAAATCACTAAGACTAATCTTCTAATCTCTCATCAACATCCAAGAATATATGCATTATAAACAAGAACACAATTAAGAAGGATAAAAAGTATAAATTTTCATGAATTAATTTACATGCAAACTTCAAAACTCAATTAATCGTCGGGATTTAAATGAAATCTATGCCATGCTAAAGTGATAGGTCCTCTCATTGATATACACTTCAACATTCATGTCTTTAAAGCTTATGTGTTTAGATCTCTCAAATTCAATCAATGAATATGTTCTACCATAAGCTTGTTCTTCAATCTCATCTCCATTACTAACATATTACAAACAATGCATAAATCAAAAGGTCTTATTTTTTGGTTGTGATGGGGCTAAGGTTAAGGTGAGGTAAAAGAGAGTAAAAGAAAAGGTTGAAACCAAAGAAAGTAGAGCATTCTGAAAAATGATATTTCAAACAAGATATTTCATCAAAGCACATAAATTTTCCATCTTTAATCACCAATGCTTAACTTCTTTTGATTTCAAGCTTTTTCAACATAAAATCTTAAGAACATAAATGAACATTTTTTTCTTTTTTCTTTTTCTTTTTATTTTTTTTACCTTTGGCAACTTTGCCCATCTTTTCATCAAGCATCACTTCTTTTTTCTTTTCACATAATTTCCAACCATAATTCCATGAGATATCATAAGTATATGCTTTACTAATCCTTGGCCAGGGGAAAAGGAAAACATATAAAAAGTTAAGGGTTATACATGAATAAAACAACGAAAAGATAAACAAGCTCAAAATGGGCTCACTAACGATAATATGCTTTAGGTTGGCTTTTTGGCTCAAGTGGTTAAAATTTCTAATGCCTTTATCATTGTCATGTATATATGTAATGCGAATGTAATCTCAACAAGATATGAAGCAAGTTCTACAGATACATATCATTGAAAGAATGCATAATCAAAGAATATAATGTTGAAGGCTCAAAAGCTTGCATTGGTATAACACTATAAAGTCAACATGACATATTCTCAATCCCTAAACAATTAAAACTTAAAACTTGCATGCACACTCCTTCATTCAATTTATATCTTCATATATCTTAATTAATTCTCATAGATAATACTCACATTCTCAAAAACCAATAAGAGTTCAAAAGATCAAACATATAAATTTTTTTTTTAGAACAACAAAGAAAATCAAAATAAGAAAACCAACATTCACCCAATACCCCCACACTTAAAACACGACATTGTCCTCAATGTTGAAATAAAAGAAAAGGAATATAGGAGAATGATAAAAATAAAATAAAATGCAAAAAATAAAAGATAAGGGAAAAAGAAAGCAAATCTGTTTTTTTGTATGTTGGGTTGCCTCCCAGTAAACGCTTCTGTTTTATGTCATTGGCTCGACATATTCCATGCTCATTCTTCATAGATTGGTTCAGTTAACTCTGCAGAAGCGGTGAGTTTTGTTGTCCAACCTTCATAGAAAGTTTTCAAGCGATGCCCATTGACCTTGATTACTTTGTTGGTTTTTAAACTTGTAATTTCAACTGCACCATAAGGAAAAACATTAGAAACAACAAAGGGTCCAATCCAACGAGAGTGCAACTTTCCAAGAAAAAGTTTCAAACGCGAATGATAAAGAAGGACTTTGTCTCCAACATTAAACTCTTTTCTTGTAATCATTCGGTCATGGAGACTCTTAGTCTTTTCTTTGTAAATCCTTGCATTCTCATAAGCATCATTTTGTATTTCTTCCAATGTAATTCCAATCTTTTTAGGCACCAAAAGGATAGGCGCCACCCATTCACTGTCCATGATGGGGTGAATGACTCCTGCATCATGGGGAACGGTTTGCAAAGCTTGCAAAGCCAATGTTGATTCATGCATGTTTTGAGGAACACATATATGCCTCTCCATCTCTTCTATCTTGGTAAAATCATAGCCATAGCTCAAAGCTACGCTTAATCCATCCTCACTATCAAAATCACAAACTTGCTACACACACTTATCAACTTGGTCATAACATGTGATAGAATAAACATTGCTATAAGGATATGTCATTATATCATGAAAATTAAATTCAATTTTTTCATCTCCTACCTCCATAGACAAAGTATCCTTGCCATAATCAATTTTTGTATTGGCGGTTTTCAAGAATGGTCTCCCAAACAATATAGGAGTGTTGTTTGATGAATCACAAGAATCATGTTTCATATCAAGAATATAAAAGTCGCATAGAATGACCAAATTATCAATCTTAACTAGGACATATTCTATCACACAAAGTGGGTAAACAAAACTACGATTCGCAAATTGTATTACAATGCTAGTTTTATTCAAAGGCTTAAGACTAAGAGAATCATAAACATGTTTAGGCATAACACTAATGCATGCACCTAAATCGCACAGGACCCTTTTGAAACTAGCATTACCAATAACACATGGAATAGTAAACACACCTGGGTCTTTTTGCTTCAAAGACATATTCTTTTTAACAATAGCAGATACAACTTCACCCATACTTACCATTTCATGACCTTTTAGTTTGAAAGCTCTCTTGGTAGTACACAACTCCTTCAAGAATTTGGCATACTTGGGAATTTGCTTGATAGTATCAAGCAAAGGAATGTTGAGTTTTACTTTCTTGAAAACTTTTAAAATCTCCTTTTATTTGTCATCTTTCTTTGACCTAGAAGAACTCACAAGAAAGGGTGAAATTGTTTTAAAACTGGATTTCATTGAGTGAGGAGTTACCTTTGGAGTGTTGGTCGATGTTTTAGTTTGTAGAGGAGGAGGATGTTCCTTCTTTGTGCTTAATTCGGTTTCTATCTCTTCTTCTTCCTCTATCTTAATTTGTTTCGACCTTTTCTCTTCAAGTTCTTTCCCACTTCACAGCATGATCGCACTAACATTCTATATTGGATTCAATGTTTGGGAGGGTAATTTTCCATTCATATGTGCTTCCAATTTCCCCACACTTGAAGCTACTTGCCCCATTTGCTTCTCCAAGTTGTGAATACTTGACCTTGTTTCATGTTGAAAAGACATGACATTTTGTTGCAAGGTCACGGTGTTAGAAGCAAAATTTTTCATCATCTCACGAAGATCAGCACTAGATGACGACCCCATAACAATGGAGTTTGTGAATGGAGGGGGTTGTCTTACTTGATAATTCTGTTGGGATTGAAATCTATGGGAATGGAATTGTCGGCCTTGATTGCCTTGTTGAGGTGGGTTCCCATAGCATAAGTTTGGATGATCTCTCCATCCGGGATTGTACGTGTTGGAAAAGGGATCATATTTACACTAGGGCTGTCCGTTGAATCCTCCATCAACTGCATGAACCTGTTCAATATAATCTTCTTGCATTGTTGGGCACATATCTGAGGTATGTTCTTGTAAGGAACATATAATAACAAAATTTCACTTGCTGTACATTTCCACAAGCCAAAGAACACACAAGAGAAGTAAGATCATTAACTTTATTTTTAAGGTTAGAAATACTTACCTCATTTACTTGTTTGTTTGTGAAGTCTCCACGCGTGCCAAATTGTTTCGAGTTGGCTGTTATGTTTGAGATCAATTGGCGTGCAGCCTCGGGTGTCTTATCTATCAATGCCCCTCCACTTGCAGCATCATTGATACTACGGTCAGTAGGCATTAATCCTTCATAGAAATATTGAATGAGTAGTTGATCGGGTATTTGATAATGAGGGCATTGAATGCATAGTTGCTCAAATCTTTCCCAATACTCAGAAAGTGTCTCTCCATGAGATTGTCGAATCTCACACATTTCTTTCCTTATGTTGGCAACTCGAGATGCTAGGAAATACTTTTCAAGGAAAATCTTCTTCATGGCATTCCAAGTTCCAATGGAACCTGGGAGAATAGAGAAAAACCATGCCTTTGCTGCCCCTTTTAAAGAGAAAGGGAAAGCTTTCAACTTAACCTGTTCTTCGTCAATTCCATTCGGTTTCATGGCAACGCAAACCATATGGAACTCCTTGAGATGAGTATGAGGATCTTCACCTGCAAGACCATTAAATGTTGGTAGCAAATGTATAAAACCAGATTTGAGCTCAAAGTTTACATCATTATCGATGTTTATGCACAATGACTGATTTTCCATGTTAGGAGCAGCAAACTCCTTGAGTGTTTGTTGTCGTGCCACAGCCATGGTGTTGAGACGAGCTTCCTTTCGTAACCTGCATGAAGTTTTTTCTATTTCGAGATCTAACTGCACTTGACTTTGGTTGGTAGAACAGGTTACTGGCATAAATCATCAAGGAAACTCAAAAGAAACCAACCACACAAGAGATCGAAAACAATGCAAATTGTACGAAAATCCTATGGTAGAAAACTAAAACTGCTTAAAAACCCTAGAAAACAGCGAAATTTGGCCTCTATAGGGTGGGGATAGTGGTTTACCACCAATCCTGTTTAGAACGTCGTTTCCTTTCAGGAAACAAAAGGCCGATACCTAATTCCACAAAAATATCTGTTTTGAACAGTACCGCATCAAGCAAAAATTCTGTTTTTTTAAGAAAAAGAAATAACAATCACAGAAAATAAAAATAATAGCACAAGAATCAACTAAAATTACTTCCCCGGTAACGGTGCCAAAATTTGTTGCGATGTTACGATCGCACAAATTAATTACCCTAGCTTCAAACACAACACACAAGATAGTATACAGCAAGCAAGGGGTCGATCACATGATGAAGATTCAAGTTAGATTTTTATGCTAGATGATATGCAATTTGGGGGGGGAGTTGGACGTTATCTAGGCTAAAGCAAAAGAAAACAGAAAATTATCAAACAAAATTTAATAAAATCAGAAAATTATCAAAAGAACAAACCTTGGTTGCAAGCACACATCCACCTACAGAAATCAGAACTGGTCATGAAAATGAAATATCAATTTATATTCTGAATATTTATCTCTTCTTAACATTGGTTAATTAACGGATCCGCCGTATAACTAACCCTAACCATCAAACAACCACAGTGTCCGCACTAGTAATTTAATCCAATGGAAACCTTAAGAACTAAATAAGTTGATTAATCAAGAAAACATAACTGCCTGCAGTCTATGTTTGATTTGATTGAATGTTCTCCCTAAGATTAATAACGTAGATCCGCCATAATTATTAAACTTAGTTGCTTCACAAGTTCATATACCACAACTCCGGTTTTGATATCAAACTTAGCAATAGATTGTCTATAATAATAACTTAGAGTACGCTCTAGCAATTAAAATAAACAATCATAGGGAAAATAAGCATAGGAGAACAAATATATTCATCATAAAAGCTGAAAAGAAAAGGTAAAATAAATCTTACAATTCTTGAAATCTGAAGGTTTCCATGTCCTTGCAATCAAGAAAAGGTGTTTAGCCTTGCATGTTTGTTGAACAACTAATCAAAAAGAAGGAAGAATGCATAATTTCGAGTTTCTTAAAGGAGGGGGGCGTTTTTCTCCTCTTGGATAGCTGCTCCCCTTCTCTTCTCTCATTCTTTTTAAATCCTAGGAAACCCTAGTCTCTATTTTACAAAATAGTCCTCCCTTAAGTAGATTGTTTACATTTACGTACTTCAATAACTATTTTCCTAAAAAAGAAGAAATTGTCTTGCATAAAATCTTCAAGCTTTGACTTAGAGGAGCTAAATTGCTGAAATAAAAACTTGGATATCGGTTTAGATGCTTTAGAACGTAATTTGGACTCGTTTCTTCACGAAACCTGTTTGCTGGCAGAATTCAGTTGTCATTTTAGAAAATCATATATCCCACATATGACATCATTTTTTGCTGAAATTTGGATTGTTTATAGGCCTTTGAGTCAGGAATCCAAAAAAATTGAGTTTGCATCAATTAGACGTTTTTAGCTCCAGATATTCAAGTCGGAATGGCCGAAGGGCAACACTGGCAGATTGCGAGATTTGAATTTGAAGGCTGCGATTTCCATGCTCTTCCTTATTTTATTTTCTTGCCTTAGATGTACAGAAAGGTATGGATGTTAGCTTTTTAATGCCACTAGAATCACTTCATTTCAACCTCTAGAGCTCACACTCTGCACAAAACATCGACTGAAGGTCAAATCTGCCAATTATCTCCAATTTACTCCTTTTTGCATCTTTCATCCAAAAGTGCCTTCAAAACATAAAACAAAGAATATCAAGGCATTTTATATATAA
>Ga0325410_1004636_pt1 | contig 15334 bp, 13 predicted proteins | sample PopdelMetagenome_16_FD_206182 | JGI IMG/M metagenome (GOLD analysis project Ga0325410, IMG submission 206182) | Populus deltoides microbial communities from Bellville, Georgia, United States - Xylem-PdIQD-R3 | ecosystem: Host-associated > Plants > Phyllosphere > Stem > Wood/Secondary xylem...
AAATTTGTTCTAAAGTTTCATTTTGATTAGTTTCATTTATTTCTTGACTCTTGAGTCTTTATTATTATAAAATAATTATATTGTTTTGATTTATTATTTGATAAGTTGGTAAGTTACCTTTAAGAACCTAAGTAAGGGAATAATGAGATTGGTAGAGTGAATGGCCAAATTGAATTGTGTGAAATATGAGTGGAATGACATTAAATCAAATGTAAATAGATGGGGAGTGTGTGGAGAAATTTTTCTTTGCTACTAACCTTTATTGTAGATATTCACAATTGAAGATGAAGAATCTTGTAAAAAGGAAAAATATGTAATATAAACCCCAATCTATATACACAATATTCCATGTATACATATTGTATTATCGTTGAAAGTATATGATTTTTTTTTCAATTTCTACCAAAAATTTAATAAAGTTTCCTCTAATTTTTCAACACCAAATTATCAGCTCAACTAATTTTCACAATCCGCAAATAAAAGTTTCAAAATTTTCCCATCATCCGAGACTTATTTATATTAAACCCAACATAATAACAACTTCTTCTTCTTCTTCAAGATTTACTCTAATGAATCAATTATTATATTATTCAAGAAATATTACATATAATGAGATGATTAATTTAATTATGACATAATTCAAGACACATATTGTCGACATAATTATAGTCACATGTTTTCAAAGGAAAACAAATTTAAATACATCCTTCATACTTAATTTTGATTCATTTACTTTTTTTAATATAAAGTTACATTACAAAGCAAAATATACATTTAGTTCTAGAAAAATTACAAATACAAGATCTATTACTTAACACGATGTTGCGAGGTACTTAAACATAAAGAATATTGATCATTATTATATCTACACACACACATATAAATGTCTTTTTTAGCATAAACTAGATATTCATTCCATTATTATTTTAATGAATTTGTCCAATTGACCATTAGTCAGGGTATTAGTCATATTTATTAGGGTACCATCTTATGATCAAGGGAATTATTATCTTCATTTGTCTATTAACCAAGACACTAGTCCCATTAATTAGAAAAACTAGTTTATCTAACAATTTAACATTTATCAAACAAGTTTAAGATACATTTAAGAAAAATTACATTCACAGTTAAATAATACTTTAGTTTTATAATGCCAAGCACCTTTGATGTCTCAACGTGTGAAATGGTCCTTTATTGCTGAGTAAGTCTTGTGACATCTCCTATGTTAATAGGAACAATTTCCTACTAAATCCTCAATTTATTTTGAAATTTAACTATATAGACAATAATTTTATTCTTGACTTAAAATGACATAATACAATTTCATATCATTTAAACTAATTGTTGCTACCCAAATTTCGATCCTATTTTTTAAAACTTTTTGAGAATAAATCAAAAGTAGTAAAAAAATCAAAAAATATGTTCTTAACGTATTTGTGTCATTTTGGTGTCTTTTCCAAAGAATTTAAAACAAAAAAAAAAAAGAAAGAAAAAATACATTTAATTTTAGATCAAGATAGTACCAATTTGAAAATTGAAAACCCTCTCATCAAGCAACCTATTGTTTTTTAATCAAATGGTTTACAATCATTCTTTTAATTCAGGGGTCCATTTTTGTTTCATTTGTCTCCAAGTTATCCAATAAATGGTTGAGATTTATTCATGAAATTCAGTTTACCTTGGTTTGCTTTGCTTTTAAGCCAAATAAATTTATTTACCTATAAATATGTGGTTATACCACACATAAAAAAAGGGGATGAGAACCAGAAACAAAAATAAAGGGAAACAAACAAAAAAAAGTGATTCTACACACACACTCTCCCTGCACCCACACTAAAAAATCCCTAATCCATTTTCAAAAAAGATAAGAACCACCAGCCACAAGAAAATTTCTAAAAAAATCCAACACCATTACCAGCCTATCTAGCCATACACCACTATCCTCCCCAACATCTTTACCCCTCCTTGTTCACACCGACGATCCTTTCCTCACCAACACCTATCTCCTTTTTCCCTTTAGCCATGGTCACTGCCAAAACCAGCAACCTACACTTCCAACTGAAACCCCTAATCTTCTCTACTCTGGCCACACACATTTACTTCCCTCTCTGTTCCCAAGACTTTCAAACTCAACACTGACCCAGTCACTACTGGAACGCTTCTCATCAACCCGATAGATCTCTTTCCAGTCGAAGACCTCTGTAACCAGCTACTATTGAAATCCTAGTAGGGAAAAGGAGCAATAATAAACCTTCTTTAGTCTTAATCTGTTTCCTCTGGTGTTGTTAAGGTGTACTGCCAATATAGGGAGAAAGACAAAGACATTGTGCATCTCGTGGATTGGTCCACTTGCCCTTGGGCCCCATCGTCGTATGTACTGATGCGCCAGCTTTTTCAAACCTCTTTGGACAAGTACACTCGACACACCATCAAAGACCGACCCACCACAACTAGAAATCATAGCCTCATCCTTTCCTCTTCAATGCCAATAATTGCTCGAATTGATTGAAACAAATTAAAGAAAAGATTGAATAAAAAATATAAACAGAATAAGAAAGAAGGGAAATAAAACCAATTGCTTGTATGTTTTTCTTTGTTACAGGTCATAGTGAGAGTCATCATCGGCACAAGGAGTAAGAATAAGAGAAACAGCTCTAAATCCTACCATTCTTTGGGTTTCGCCTACGGTGGTGCGTGAACCCACGTGCTGCTAGTGGCAGTGGTGCATGCAGAACTTGTGCCACCATTATTCATGTAATTTCAAGATTTTTTAGTGTGGTTGTTGAGTTTCTAGCAACCTCCCAAACTATCCTCGACCTTTGGAAGGTTCATTTTAGGATTCAAATGATTTTTTTTAGTTTTTTATGATTTGTGTTTAATTATAATGTTGTGTAAATATTTGTAATTGAATAGGTGTGGGTGTGGGGGTTTATTAATAAGAAAAAATATGTGTGTTTGTATTTTCTTTTATAATTTTGAATGTTTAAAACAAAAAAAAAACAAAAAGAATTAAATATTTGAATTATATAAGGCCAAGTTTATCAAAAATACAAAAATCATATCGTGTTTAAAAACTAAAATATGTGGTGTGTTTTATTTTTTAGCATGCATTTTGTATTTAATAATTAGTTTATTGAATCTATGAGAATTTGATTAATATTCCAATAATCACTAGAATTTTAACTCATAAGGATTAATGTTTAATATTCTTGTATAAATGTTGGACCTGCAAGTAAGACTGATATTTAAATATCAGGAGTTGACCAAAAAATTCTTAGAATTATTCCAAATATTCACCAATTTTAATTAGGAGTATTTTTCATCACAACATATAAGTTGTGGAAAACCCACTCATTTTTTAGGATAGGTGAATCTTGTTAGGGCACCTACATAGATCCCTTTCATAAGAATTTGTTTGGGCACATTAGTCTATAATAAAATTCTAAATACCTTGTTTATTCACACGAATAAATCTTCATCCTAAGCCATAAACAGACAACCGATTAGAATCCTATTAAAACCTTTAAACCACATTCAGACCACAAAATATAGTTTACCTTAGGTAAGGTGCGCTAAGGGTGTTAATATCTTCCCCATCCACAACCATTCCATTACCCTTAGAATCTCTAATAAAACCAGTATACTTGAGTTTCCTAGCAATCCTGAATCAAACAACTAGGCATGACCCTCGACATCGCACGTCCACATGTGACACTAATCATCATTAACAATTTTACCCATATTAACAATTTTATTCTTATAATCTCTATCATTTAGATCGTATATTAAGATCAATCCTAAACAAATTTTAAAGTTAGTTAATTCTAGCCAACTTAACTTAACTTAACTTAATCGTTCAAAAATGTTTGTCAATATTTTAACCATATTTGAAGTTCAAGAATTCAACTTCATGTATACTTTGTTTCTTTCAAAAACTAAGATGCATAGCTACAACTTTACAACATAGAAGATAACCCAGTTCTTCCGTCAATATATCTAACAAGATTTAATTTGACCCTGCCTTAGCTTTTAACCTAAATATGGAGTTTTATAACTCCAATTTAAGTGATGACAGTCTCAATAGAAAACTAACATCCCTAACTTCAACTTTTATGAAGAAACTTAATCCATTTTTCATGATTTTCAAGTTCTCTACCCAGCTGAGAGTTAGGTGATGAAGCTGTCCAGTTTTTCAATTTTTGCTTTTGACATACAACAAAGTATTTTCATTCGTTTTCTCACCATTCAAAGCAGTTATTTCTCATCCATATATCTTACAACATCATTAATCCTATCACTCTAACAATTAACTAATTTTTTTCTCACATCCTTCTTGAAATAACTAAAATTCCCTCACCGAAAGCACATTCACTTTCTCTAATATTCCTGCATCAATAATACTTAAACATTACATGAAAATTCTATAATTATCTTCAAACTTGCAATATTCATAATTCAAAGCATAACTAATCTTTTCATTACAAATTAAACATAAGATTTCTATTTATTTTCAATTCATTGTTCACATTTTAAGACATGCTATAATAATTACAACCAAACATCATTACTTCATTATTTTATTTTATTTTATTTTTCATTTTTCCCTCTTTATAGCTGGCACACCACCCTTCACAACACTAGGATTTTTTTCTTCAATTGTTCATTATTTTAATTTGCTTTCATCTATTTCCATCCCAATTACATTAAACAAGGCAAATTTCTCATTTTCACTCATTTTTCTCATGAACCCTAAACAAGATTTTACAATTTATACATCAAACTCATTTTCACTCATTTTTCTCATGAACCTTAAACAAGATTTTACAATTTATACATCAATTCTTAATCATTTTCAATTTAACTTATTTAATAGAGTCTAAAACCCCTTTCTTGGTGATAAATTGAACATCAATCCTTAACTAACAATTTTGTTTGACACCCCTTTCTTTTTTTTAGACAATTTCCTTCCCTCTCAAAATCCCTAATTTCTTTCACTTATTCTCCTCTGATTCTTGCCTTGTTGTTGTTTCCCTCACCACTTAGCCTAAATCTCACCCAAACCTCTTTAATTTGTAGGATTTCCTCTTAATTTTGTAAATAAGCTTGGAAATATTCTCCCACTCTTTTTTCTATTGTTGTCGACTTTAGAGAGGGAACAAATTAGGGTATTTATAGTCCAATCTCTTAATAATTACATATTGATCCCATGTTTTCTCTATTCTAACAATTAGTGATACATTCTCTTTTAATTTCATCCTTTATGTTTTAATTCTATATCCTTTATTTGATCTAACTCATTCTATCTTCGGGTTAAGATTTTAATATTTGAAAAACAAATTAATTGGGGTTTTACTTTTTCCCCCATTTAAATCAAAATTTCATCCTTAAAATTTAAACGTCGTACCTAAATCTAAGAATAATTCAAGATGTTTCCTCCTTATCTTTAATTCTCTTTCCCAAGTTCTTTTTAAATTTAGGAGCTTCTCCATAACACTTTTATCACACGAATCTTCATACTTCTAATTGCTTTCTCACTGTGATCTAACATTTTCTCCGACTTCACTTCCAAGGTCAATCCTTCCTCATTTTCTAGAGGAACTTATGGAAGATACCAGGATGGATCCACTTTAGCCTTTCTTAATATAGAGACATGAAACACATCATGAATCTTGGCTAGATAAGAAAGCAAAGCTAACTTATATGCCACAAGTCTGACCCTCTTAACATATGCTTTGAAGGGGCAACTTTCAAAAATACTTTATCTCCAATACTGAACTCAAAAGGTCTCCTCTTGTTATCTGCATAGCCTTTTTACCTAACATAGGCCGCTTTCATTCTATCTTTTATGTTCTTTATCTCTTTTAGGTAACCTATACCAATTCTAGCCCAATCATTTTTGTATCCCTTACTTCTTCCTAACACACTAATGTTCAACATCTTTTACCATATAAAGCTTTATAAGGAGTGTAAAATCCCTAACCTTTAAGTTTTAAAAAAGGATTGAAATTGTATAAAAGAAAAGTGTAAGGCTGAATTTTAGGAACAATATATGAGGGAAGCACCATAATTTGAAAAAAATAAAAAATCTAAGGACTAAAGAAAAAGAGGGGAGAGGGTACGATTATTAAAAAAAAAAAGAATAGAGACAAGAACCTAAACTTATTTTCTTTGTGGAAAAAAAAAACTCATATGTAACACCCTTATCCTCCGAAGGATGTTAACACAGAAATTCTACAATAATTACACATTTCAACCGAATATGAGTTTTGTATCTTCTTATCATGGCAAATTCTTTTCGTTTTTTTTTTTTGTCTATTTATACACATAATTATGCTCCTTTATATACAAGCAATTCTATTGAAAATTTGACAAAGTTTCCTTTATAAGTGGACATACTAAATTATCGGCTATCTCATCCATTTCACAATCATTATGACAACATAATCCACTTTTCTTAGACTTTATTCCATATCATTTCAACCAGAAGTCAATCCCAATCTTATATATACATATTTCACTTTTCAAAACTTTCATCATATCCATTTCATAAGAACTTAACTATAGATAGATGCTAAGAAATAAAATATATCGAATCTCATATACCTATTAACTTGAATTACATAGAAAGACAAGGAAAAATCTAAACACACATCTTAAGCTTTCCTTTCATAGTGCACATGTTATGCTACCATACTAGGTCTCAAATTAAATTCTCTTACTACCTATATATGCATTTTATTTTATTTGAATTTAATTTGATATCTAGTATAAAACATGAGTGTTTGATTTATACATACCATAAGAATTTATGCGAAGATATATATATCAACTTGCATAATAATATTTTACTTAAGAATTTCATTATATAAATCTAAACATAAATAGAACAATGTCATTAAGGAATGAGAGATAATAAAAAGAGCTTTTAGTTTAATTTACAAAATTATTTATATGTAAAACAAAAGTTCCAAATTCTGAAGTTCGCCTACCACCTAACTACTTGGCCCACCAATACACGAAGGTCCTGCAACAAAGATTTATTAAGCATAAGTTCGTATTTCAAACACAAATTTTCTTCTAAATATGTACGATGATAAGGGTACTCATCCTTCTTATCCAATCCTATAGACAATTTCACGAACAATAGTTACACTTCCACAATTACACCATATTGAGGTATTCGTGCTCAACCTATACTAACCTTAAAAATATCCTATAATTCAATTTATCATCATTTTTAGGGTAACTTGGGCAACAACACAACATTTAATTACACATTTATAAAACAACTAGAACATAATTAACCTTAAAAAATTTGTGAGGATTTTATAACATTGGTTTTACCTTGGCAAAACCATCTTCATCCCATTGATTTCCATATAATTTGAGAAAAAACACTCTCAACATTGAACTTTCATATATTATGAAGGCAACCCTAACACATTGGTTTTCAAAAATCTTTGAAAAAATTCACAACATTGATTATCACACGTTACGAAGACAACTCAACTACAGTAGTTCTCGAAAAGCTTCGGAAACAATCATTACATTGGCTTTTGTATGTTGCGAAAATAACCCAAACATATTGGTTTCTAAAAAATTTGGAAACAATCACTATATTGGCTTTCGTAGCTTGCGAAAGCAATTTAATTACATTAGTTTCTATAACTTTGGAAACGATCTCAACATTAGCCTTTGTACGTTGCGAGAGCAACTCAAATGCATTTGTTTACGAGAAGGATCTTTCTCAACCTTTCAAAGCAATGAGATATGTACTATGTCATGTATCTTGGCCAAATACAAGGACAATAGCAACTTGTAGGCCACTAGCCCAATTCTTTTTACAATCTAGAAGGTCCTAATATATCTCAATTTAACTTCATTTTCATGCAAAAATACATGATGTTCTTTTAATGAGCAACTTTTAAAAATACTTAATCTCCTATGTTAAACTTAAGACGTCTTCTTGATGTGGACACCTCCTAAGAAACACTAAAAGCATATTTAAATGGTTTGCAACTTGACCCAACAAGAACCTGCATTAGAGAACCAAAATGATCACCCCTACCCTAGGACTGTAAAAAGACAGGAACAAGTGGTATAAAATTATAACAAAGTTGATCAATCATTCAAAGAATTTACAAGTTCAATTCTGAACTTAGTATAGAAATCACTCAACCACACAAAAGATAGTAAGAATACTGATTTCTTTATGAAAAATAGTCTAACCTCAAAAAGTATTTACAAAATAGTATTTAGACTAGAAAGAATCCTAAGTATAATAGGATATATATATATATATATATATATATATAAACCTAATAAACCTAAAAAGTATTTAGATTATTTAGAGTAGAAAGACTCCTAAGACTAGAATGGCATTAAAATTTCTTTTGTAGCTTAAGTTGTGACCAACACAGTAGCTAAAGATCAAAACTTATAAATTTGAATCTTCTTATTCCAATCTTTTTATAATGTCTAAACATTTACTAACAAGTCCTTTTTTAATATGAATCGAATTAATAAAGGCTTGTTCTTTATTATTTAATATCTTTTTGAAGTTCACCTTAACCCATATGTCTTGAAGAAGTCCATTGAAACTCTTTTTAAATCTTTTAGGCCTAAGTCTTATCACTAGACAAACTAAAACCTTTAATGAATCCCTTGGTATTGTTTGGATTGCATCTTTTTTCCTACTATCCATATAGCTTTTTTGTCTATCTTGGGTTGCTGTTATTCCATCCTTTATAATTTTTCACCTTTTTCTTGGTAATTTGTACCAACTTTAGCCCAATCAACTTCATATCACCCATTTCTTTCTAGCACAAAGGTTGTCCCATATTGATTTCTTTTGATTAGAATGGACTTCTTCAAGCATGTAATGTAGGTTTTGGCTTTTAGTTATGAAAGAGAAGGATATTTATGGGCTCAAAGGGTGTTTAAAGCTTCTCAAATTAAGGATCACTAACGCTCGTTTCAAGCCTGCTTTTATTTTTATTTTCTTTATTATATTTAATGGTCTTTAAGACCTTAGGATTTATCTTGTAAAATGATCTTGTGATGCCCCTAGAGTCGGGCTTGGATTATTTGTCTTTGTAAAATTATCTTTAGTTTTGAGCATCATCATCATTTTTTATCTTTGCATGACATGCTCAACTTTTTTGAATCTTTGAATCTCAACATGCCCCTAGCTTTCTTTAAGCACTTTTGGTCTTTCTATTGATCATTGAGGATCATCTTGTATAGTTCTAAGGTTAAATTGCTCTTATATTGTTTATATTTTACTCCTAGTGTGGTGAATGATTCAAGTTAGGATTATTTTGCCAGAAAAAAGTTAACAGGCTCAACAAGGACTTGAAAAGGATATTTTTCATGTATTTTGAAGGGATTATCAAATATGGCCTTTCATCATCTCAAACGCATGCTTTTAACATTAATAAACTTTGATCTCATCCACTATAATTAGTTAGATATGCAAAATAGTTCCCATCAAATTAAATTATGCATCATTATCCAACCAACTAAAACTAAGTGTAAATGATTTTTTGTTCATTTTTTAGGTTTCTAAGTGTTTAGTCACCTTACTAAGAGATCACTTAAATTCCCAAAACTCGCTTGTTGAAAATAAACACCGATTTGACCTCTACATTTGTACTAAAATCTTTGATTTCCTAAAAACTTTTGATTGAACTTTGTTTTATTTTTTGTACAAACAATGTACAAACATAAATAATCTTATGTTTTGTACAAAAAATATCTTATGTTATTCGGAGTTTTTCAGAGTTTATAAAGCGTAAAATACACAAAATAATTCATAGCCAAACTTTTGATTTTTATTGATTTATCAAAACAATACTTTATTCATAGTACATCTTTACAACATTAAAGTTTACAGCCTTAGGTAAATCATGCATGTCTATTTTGGTCAAAATCAATGCTCATTAGGAAAAAACTTTCATCATCACATATGGTCCTTCATAGTTTGGCGCCCATTTGCTCCGATCTTCTCATTGGATTGAAAAGATCTTTTTCAATATAAAGTCTTTTTCTTTGAATACCACTGGTCTAACCCTCTTGTTATACACTTTAGCTTTTCTACTCTATTATAATTGCTAGTGACAAATGGTTGCCATTCTTTACTTACTAATTACATTCTTCTACTCAAACTTCAGCTTCACGTATTCTGATTCTTCTAGTTTTGCATCCTTCAGAATCCTTAATGATAGAATCATTACTTCTAAAGGCATCACTACTTCCATTTCATATACCAAAGAGTAAAGGGTTGCACTTGTAAAAGTTCTGATTGTAGTGTGGTATGCATAAAGTGTGTATAGAAACATCTTATGCCAATCTTTGTAAGTTACTAACATTTTCTAAATAATTTTCTTAAGATTTTTATTAGCTGCCTTGATATCACCATTTATCTTGGGTCTGTAGGGAGAAGAATTAAAATGCTTAATTTTCCACTTGGTGTAAAGTTCAACAATCAGTTTTCTATTAAAATTTTGAGTGTTGTCAGTTATCATCTTTACCAGCAAGCCATAGCAATAAATCAAATCCTTCTCAATGAATTTTTTGACCATCTTCTGTGTCACATATGCATAAGATTGGCTTTTACCCATTTAGTGAAATAGTTAATAGCCACTAAGATGAATCTATGCTTGTTTCTAGCCTTTGGGTTGATTGGTTTTATAACATCCAATCCTCACATATCAAAAGATTAAGATGAGGTCATATTAAATAGAGGAGTTGGAGGTATATTTATCTTGTCACTATATATATGACATTTGTGACACTTTCTGATATAGTCAATACAATCTTTTTTTATAATTAACCAAAAGTATCCAGATTGGTGCATCTATCTTGCCTATATGTCATTAGCATTAGTTGCACAGACTCCCTTATGGACTTCTTGTAATGTTTGTTTAGCTTCTTTCTTATTAAAAAATCTTAGCAAATTCCTATCGAATGATTTCTTATACAGGATTTCACCATCCAAATAATAATTCATCGCCATATTCCTCAAAGTTCTTGCATCCATATTGAAGACTCTTGGAAGGTATTCCTGGTGCTAAATAAACCTCTTGAAGTGAGCAGTAGTGAATTGGGAAATTTCTGACTTTAATAGTTATTGGTTAAGTCCTCCCCTCAATATCGATCTGTGTCATTGAGGTTAGGGTAGCCAAGGCATCAGTAAATTGATTTTGGTCTCTACTTAACCTTGTTGGTGCATTCAAATTGCAACTTCATTGAAAAAAGATATCACTTCCTTTCTAGGAAAATTATTATTGTTCCAACCTTATTTCCTGATACGTTCACAAATCCATCAAAACACATGGTCCATCGATCATCTATTCTACCATCATCTTGAACTACTAATATATCCTCATCAAGAAGATCAAAATCCAATGGTTTATAGTCTTCTATAACATTATCTACTAAATGATAAGCAATTGTGCTATCCTTTACGACCTTTCTTGTCATGTAGACAATATCATATTCTACTAGTAACACCTACCACCTTGTTATTCGGCTCAACAAGGCTTTTCTTAGATATATTTGAGTGGGTCTAATTTGAATATCAACTAGGTTGTGTAATACAAAACATACTACCTAAGTCCTTTTGCACTCCAAACTAAATCACAATATAACCTTTCTATCATAGTGTTTTGGGATTCACAATCATTAAGAATTTTACTTAAGTAATAAATAACTTGTTATTTCCTTCTAGATTCATCATGTTGGCCCAACACACACCCTATAGTTGTTTTTGTCACATTAGATATAAGATCAAAGGTTTTCTCGGCACAAGGGGTACTATAAATGTCTAATTTTATAAATATTTCTTAATCTTATCAAAAGCTTTTTGGTAGTCATCATCCTATATCCTGAGATTTTTATTTCTAAAAAATCATAATATTGGCTTGCATGTCACCGTAAGTTAAGGTATGAATTGAACTATGTAATTTAAACACCTTAGGAAACCTTCTATTTATTTCTCTGATTTAGGTGTTGGCATAGCCTAGATAACATTTACCTTGTTTGGATTGACCTCTGTTCCTTGACTGCTTACTATGAAGCCTAATAATTTCCTTGTCTTCACCTTAAATGAGCACTTTGTGAGATTTAATCTTAATTGAAACCTCTGCAACCTCTCAAACAACTTTCTCAAGGCTTGCACATGATCTTTCTCTTTTTTCATGTATATCATCTATATAAACCTCCACTTCTCTATGTATCATATGAAATAAGGTCATAATTACCCTTTAATTATTGGCCCCAACATGTTTTAATCCAAATGGAATTACTTTATAGCAAAAGGTTCCCCAAAGTGTAACAGAGGTATTTTTCTCTTTGTCTTCTTCAACCATCTTAATCTTGTTATATCCTAAAAATCCATCTATGAATCAATAAGTGGTGCTTGTTGCGGCATTTTCAACTAAGATGTATATGTAAGGCAACGAAAAATCATCCTTCAAGCTTGCCTTATTTAGATCTTTGTAATTTACACATATCTTTATCCTGTTAACTTTTTTCGGAACCACCACTATATTAGCCACCTATTGAGGGAAATGGACTACTTCTGAGAATTTTGCATCCCATAACTTCTAGATTTCAACCTTTACTTTAAGTAGCATGATTGAATGCTTCCGTCCTGACTTTTATTTGACTAGCTTTCTATCTTTTATCAGGCGAATTTTATGTGCCACAATGTGAGTATCTAAATCGGGTATGTTTGCATATGACCAAGCAAAAACATTCACACACTCTTGTAACAAGGAGATTGCACTATCCCTTTCTTCAACCGTTATAAGAGTACCAATTACTTTTAATTCCTATTTGGCAAGTCTCCATGTTTTCTTAGATTTTTAGAGTACCCTAGTAAACTCTTTTAAGTCTTCTTCTTTCCATTCCTCATCATCTATTGCAATTATATTATCAATGTTTGGTCATTTATTCTTAGTGTAGTGGGTTTGTGGATTGGTAAAAGATAATATGAAATAATAGGAATAAGCTTTATTCTCCAATTCTGGTATGTTTCTTCATCGGCCAGCTTCTTCCAGCTTCTTCACAAAGGCTTTTATAGGGATTTCATTGATGCTATGCTCAAATAATTATAACAGCATCTCAACTTTCATTTTAACTTTTACCTCCTCAATTTGTTCCTTATCTTCACATTTTAAAGCATTAATATTAAGGTCTGTTATCTTCAACACTTTATTGTTAGATCTGATCATCTGAGTAGGTTTTAGAAAGGTTGTTTGAAGTATTGGGATAATAAGTTCTCCCTTTTCTGGCTCTTGTCCTTCAAACTTTATCATTATTGTTTCTTTTTTTATCCTGATGACTTGCTTGTAGCCATCTTTCTTGGGCTTTTTTCCAAGCCTGAATCTCTTGTAAACAGATTTTAACTTCATCATATTGACTCGCTCTAGCATCCTAGTATTAGGATCCAATTGAAAAGGAATCCCATGTTTCAGGAAGTAATTGACATCATCCTTGCTGCTTCTAAAATTTTTAGCCTTCTCAGCATCATGCTTTTAGGAAGCCATTCAACATTTATGATTTCAAAAGCATGAATATTCTCAACTTTACAATCTTCAGCTTCAATGGCAGCCACATTCCTTATCATGGTAATTATTTTTGCAGCCTTGACAGTTACCAGCATCTCATTCATAATGTACTTCAAGCATTAGTGTAATGAAAAGGCTAACATTTTAGCTGTGTGGATCCATGGTCTTTCTAACAATAGACTATTGGAAGGGTGGATATCCATCACCTAAAGTGTCACAAAAAACATATATGGCTACATACAACTCTACCTCTAGGGTCCTCATTATTTGCCTCGGCAAGCCATCATATGCTCTCACCATCATGGTATTTGGTTTTATGTGTGACTCATCAATGAGTATTTCTTTTAGCATGTGCCTTGATAACATATTCAATAACGAACCATTATCAATCAGAACATTTCCTGTTAAGATATCTTTACATCATATTGTTATATGCAATGGTTTGTTATCCGGTACAATCAATGTCTCACTCATCTTCGATGAAGTACAAATAATTTAAAGTCTAGATTCTCCCTATTAGGTGGATCATGGTTTCCAAGTTGATATTTGAGGCATGTATGCCTCATTCATCACCTTTTGCAAAGCTTTTTAATGTGGTTTAAAGCTCAAAATTAATAACAACAATGATATTCTAATAAGATTTTTTTAAGCTAGTTAACAACATTGTATTCATTATGTCTCATCAATTTTAAGAACTCATTGGTGTCTTCTTCAGTGATGGTTTTTTTAATTTCTCCATTTAGTTGATAATTTTTTTCTTATTAGCCTTCCTTTTGTTTCTCAAGCTCTTCTAGGGTAAAGCATCTTCTGTTGCGGGTTAAGCCTCCAACTTCTACTTGGAAAACGAGTGTTCGTTGCACGCTATAGAAGAAGTAGCTGTAGTTCTGTGGTAAGACATTATAGTTTCCCTTACTTGCAATTATAGGTCTAGTTATAACTAATTTGGGCAATCCTTCAGTAGTAAATTGTACTCAACAAACTTCTTTGTTTTTGCTAAATTCATCTACTATAGACACCTTTTTGCCCATTAACTCCTCAATTTTAAGAATACCTTGAGTCAACATTTCTATTACCTTATTGAGGAAGCCTTCATATTGGTTGATCATATGGAATTCTTTATGCCTATACTTATAAAATTCCTGCTTGTTGATCCATTTTCACTTCTACCCTTCTTGTACCTAGCCTCTATTAATATTTTGTAAACCTTATCTAATGACACCTTTAAGCTCATTGGGCCTTCTCTCTCTAATGCATTTACTGGTCCATTACTCAAGGTATGAATAATTACAGAATTTATCCATCCTTCTTTGATCAATTATAAAAGCTTTTTTTCTATGTATAACAAGTGTTAATGTTATGCCTAGCTATGCCACATGATATTCGCAAGTGAGCTTTTGCTTATATCAATTTGGATAAGATGGTTTTAGTTGTGTGAGAGAGATCGGAGTTACTTGTCCAGTACTTAGTAGCTTTTTGTATATTTTATTTAATGGTTAGGTTAGTAGGAGTAAATGTTTTTTGGTTTTGTGGTGTTTCTTGTTAGGCGATTCTCAATTTGGTTATTTTGTGTTTTAGGTTTTTTAACGGAAAAAGATGAATTGAAGTTGACATTGGCTATTTGGGATGTAAAGGATTGAGTGTTGTAATTCTAGAAACTATTCTTTTTGCCTTTATATATGATTTTGGGATAAAATCTCATTGTTGTGCATAATTTTGGACTATTTGGATGCATTATTTTATTTGAATTCATTTGTGTTTTT
>Ga0325410_1004638_pt1 | contig 15331 bp, 9 predicted proteins | sample PopdelMetagenome_16_FD_206182 | JGI IMG/M metagenome (GOLD analysis project Ga0325410, IMG submission 206182) | Populus deltoides microbial communities from Bellville, Georgia, United States - Xylem-PdIQD-R3 | ecosystem: Host-associated > Plants > Phyllosphere > Stem > Wood/Secondary xylem...
GTTTTCAATCCAGAAAGGTTCTTGGAACCAAACATGGTGGATTACAAAGGTCGTCATTTTGAGTTCATACCATTTGGTTCTGGCCGTAGAATGTGCCCTGCCATGCCGCTCGCTTCTCGTGTACTTCCTTTGGCTCTTGGATCGCTTTTGCTTTCATTTGATTGGATTTTGCCAGATGGCCTCAAGCCAGAGGACATGGATATGACTGAAAAAATGGGGATAACACTTAGAAAAAGTGTTCCCTTGAAGGTCATACCGACACCTTACAAGGGGTCATCAAATCATGATGGGTTCTGAGTAGATATGGGATATTCCAAAATTTCTACTAGTATGACAAAATATAATTATAAAATGGGTACAACAAATCAATCTTAGTATCCCGTTGTTTTGAAACTTGATACAAATTATATTTCATTTTGAATTGGATTTTTTTACCAAAACCATATCATTTTATTAAACATGTTTTGGTAAAAAAAAAAGAAGAAGAAGAAAAAGAAGATATATAGACTCGCAACCTAAATTTGAGGTCGAGCCAGACCCAGGCTGGGTCTTATATCTAAGTTATAAAATGTTATATTAGTATTGTATTCAATTTAGCTGTTTCAGTCATATATTTGATTCTTAATTTGTATGAACGTGTATATTAATTTCTATCTATATATAATCTAGTTGGGGAGAAGTTTTTTATATTAATTTGAAATGCGGTTTAACTTATTTTTCAAACTAATTTTCATTTAACAAAATATTAAATTAATGTTTTTAAATGTTTTTCGATGGTTTTGATGTATTCATGTTAAAAATAAAATAAAATTAGAAAAAAAATCATTCTGATATATTTTTAATTGAAAAACACTTTTAAAAAACACTTTGCACTGCATTAACAAACGCGCACTAAAAATGTCATAATCCATTTCTAGATTATTCCCTTAAATTTACCTTTTTTTTCCTTTTTGAAAAATAAAAATAAATAATAATAGTAAGGAGACTGGCGATGAGAAAAAAGCAAGCTGAGAAAGGATTTTAAATATGCATTAAAATCAAGCTGCAATTTTGGACGAAGTCGAAAGCCTGATCGTGCCTCGTTGTGCCCAAAATTATAAAGACAATGCAGATTCAATGTCAAATTAAATGATTATTGGATGAATCTGCATAAGAATTAAGTCCAAGGACATAATTAGATTTTTAATAGGCTAATTTGATTTAATCATGGGTCAAATTAAGAGTTTAATTATGTTCAAGAATTAATTTGGGTCCAATTAAAAGATTTAATTAGGTGCAAGGACTTAATTATACTTTAAATGGGTCAAATTAATTTTATTAGAGGTTTCATTGGAGAAAACTTAAGTTTGAGAGCCTAATTTGAGCTTAATTGAGAAAGTTGGAATTTTAAAATATCAAATCTAATTTTTACCAAGTCAATTGATTCAAGTCAAGGGTGAAATTGCAAGAAAATAAAAAGTTTGGGGTCAATTAAAGGATAAATTGAAGAAATTCATAGCCAAGGATCATTTTGCAAAAGGCATCAAACTATAAGAACTAAATTGATTGAAATCAGGGGTGAAATTAAAGAAAATTAAAAGTTCAGTAGTCAATTAAGTGTCAATTTGTATAAATCCAAGACCAAGAACTAAAATAAAAAAGGTGTTGAAATTCATGGCAAACATTGAATTTCGGCAAGGGTAAAATTGCATAAAATTAGAAGTTTATGGTCAATTATGGGTGCACTTGAAAAAAATTAAAAGCTAGAGGATCAAAATGAACTTTGGCCAAACCTCTAAATTAAAACTCTAAAAATTCCAAAACGACACCATTTTGAATAGTAAAAAAAAAATCAGACGACGTGTTTGTCTGGTTATTGTTCGTTGTCTTCTTTCTCTTTAGGTCGAAAAGACTGTTTATATGACTATTTTTCATTTAATGCTTCATCACTCCATTGAATTTAATGTTTCGTCTCTCCATTAAATTTGACAAAACATATACGAAAATGATGGCCTGACCTTCAACCATACCCCGATATGGTTTTTTTCCTATTGATTTACATCATAATAGCTACGGTGCCGCCTCAAAGTGGCCAACCCGACCAGCATTTTAGCAGTTATATTGACAGTTCATGATGACCACTTTAAGTCAAAGATTGAGATCCTTCCGGGTCGAATCAAGGGGTCAGGATTTGACACCAGTAAAGATAATACCCCTCTTCCACCCCCTATAAATAGGAGAGGATTCCATGCAGTGAGATCATGAAATCTAAGGCCAAAGTTGGGGAGAAAAATCAGTTGTTTTTTTCAATTTTTTTCTCTATCAGCCTTTTTCACCTCTTTCTCCACCGCTTTTTCAGCCACTACTACCTCAACAGCACGTGATCAAAAGCGACCAAATCTTCTCCACCAACCCATCTGCTCACTGGTAACAGTGACAACCACCACCACCAACGCCAACTTCTTCATCTTCTTCCTCTCCATCAACCACCACCACCAACGCCAACTTCTTCATCTTCTTCCTCTCCATTGCAGTCTTTCTGCACCTCAGGACCACCACCAACGCCAACTTCTTCATCTTCTTCCTCTCCATTGCAGTCTTCCTCTCCATTGAATTTAATGTTTCGTCTCTCCATTAAATTTGACAAAACATATACGAAAATGATGGCCTGACCTTCAACCATACCACGATATGGTTTTTTTCCTATTGATTTACATCATAATAGCTACGGTGCCGCCTCAAAGTGGCCAACCCGACCAGCATTTTAGCAGTTATATTGACAGTTCATGATGACCACTTTAAGTCAAAGATTGAGATCCTTCCGGGTCGAATCAAGGGGTCAGGATTTGACACCAGTAAAGATAATACCCCTCTTCCACCCCCTATAAATAGGAGAGGATTCCATGCAGTGAGATCATGAAATCTAAGGCCAAAGTTGGGGAGAAAAATCAGTTGTTTTTTTCAATTTTTTTCTCTATCAGCCTTTTTCACCTCTTTCTCCACCGCTTTTTCAGCCACTACTACCTCAACAGCACGTGATCAAAAGCGACCAAATCTTCTCCACCAACCCATCTGCTCACTGGTAACAGTGACAACCACCACCACCAACGCCAACTTCTTCATCTTCTTCCTCTCCATTGCAGTCTTTCTGCACCTCAGGAGCATTAACTTCTCCACCTTACCCTCTCTAGCAGCCACACCCCTATACCAGACCTCCCAGCAATGGCAACACCACCTCCTCCATACCACGTAACCTTCTCCTTATCTCCTCCTCCCTTGTTTTTCTTCTTCTTCTTCTACATGCAAATGTGCAGAACGTGAATTATAAATCACGTTCTACAGTTTGTAAGCACAACTTAGTCACTGGGCTGAGCCAGTGACTAAGTTGTGCTGGGCTGGACCCATTCCGGCCCAGACCATATGGTTGGGCTGGGTCCAGCTGTCATAATCCAATTTTAAGTTTCTAAAAAAAAATGATGATAAAAGTATAATTCGGATTAATCAGTCATGCACAATCATTCAGAATGATAGGTGGATGGACAAGATGAGATCTAGTTGAAGAAACTTTGGAAAATGATTTGAGAATGTGATCAAAACAACACAAATTGAAGGTTTGAGGACTAATAAGGATAACATTATAAAATTTGAAAGTGAATTTGGCTAAAACAGGTAGAATTGACAAGTCTAGGGATTTTATTGAACTCTGAATTAGTTTGGTTGATGCAATCAGGAGCTTAATTGAAGAAATATCAAAATTCAAGAGCAATTTATGTCAAAATTGCAAGAAATAAAATTTCAGGGATCAAAATGAATAGGCTCTGATACTATAAGGGGGTTAATTGACTTTGTCAGGGGTAATTTTAAAAAAATTAAAAGTTTGAAAAGTCAATTAAGGATTGAATTGAAGAAATTTGAAATCAATGACTATTTTGAAAATAACGCAGAAATCCAAGGGTGCAATTGCATAGATCAAGGGTTGAAATTAAAAAAAATGAATTTTCAAAGACAAGGGCTTGAATGTAAGACTTCAAAACTTCAGGGGGCAAATTGAAGAATGACCCGTTTCGGCCTAAAACGGCATCGGTCCAAAAACTGTTCATTCTCTTCTTCCTCTGGAACAGGGGAAATCGTTCGAAGAAGCCATCCAAATGGCCCCTGCTAGACCCAATCGTCTCACCAAATCCAAGCCAAATCTTATACCAGATTGTCTACCACAGATCTCATAATTTGGTTCAGTGTTTCTCGTCCTCACAACTCTACTCTGACGTGAAGATCACTCAGGTTCAACAGTCCAACAATGGCAGGACTGTTGGTGTTTTCATTCCACCAAACAACGAGCGAACCTAAAGCAGTAGTTATCCACCACTCATTTAATATGCAGGCAGGGCTCATTTCCGCAGCTACTATATCTTGCTTCCGTGTCTGGAATACTAAAATGTAAACCTTCTTGGTTTGATGCTTGATGATGTATAACTTGTTGCTAACACCTGGACCTAATTGTCAGGTATATGCAAGTATTTCAGACATTCTGCTGGCTCCTTACCCATTCTTCAACAGCCAATTTGTTCGATTCCTTTGGGTACATGGGTTCCAAAAACTGGGGAACCAAACAGACGGCCATTTGCAATGTTGAGACCAAATGCTTCTCTCGGTGCTGCTCTGTCTTTGTTGGCTCAAGGTAATTCACACGTCAAAAGATTACCACAAGCAACAACTGTCCTCTTCTATCTGTTTCTGAGTGTGCGTATTGCTGATTGGTCTTCTTTAACCTCTCCTAACCTTGTGCTATAATACCTTCCTGATACAGCCAATGTCAGTTCAATACCAATTGTAAATGATAATGATTCACTGCTGGATGCATATTCTCGAAGGTAACTTGTGCATCTATGAGTGCATGTGCTTGCATGTTTTGGATCTTTGTTATTGTTGAATTGCAGGTTAAGCCAACTGTGACTTAAGTTTGTTGTTTCCTTGACAGTGATATCACTGCCTTGGCAAAAGATAAAGCCTATGCACAAATTCATCTCGATGAAATAAGTATTCATCAGGTAATTAGTTTTGATTACTTTGAGCTCTATTTACATGCAGTTGTATGCACATTCTTGCAATGGTCTGAACCAATCCGCAGCTCTGTATATGAATCTCCATTTGTGAAACAATAAATACATTCAACTAAATCAGGAGAAGATAAATGACTGGAAGTGATTAAGTAAACTGCATTTTTGAATAAAACATGCATGGCATGAACCTACTGTATTGATCTGCTCTTTCATACCCTTTTAGGCTCTGCAAATGGGTCAGAATGCAAATTCTTCAAATGCATTCTACAATGGACAGAGATGTCAGATGTGTTTGCGGACTGATTATCTACACAAAGTGATGGAGCGTTTGGCAAATCCCGGTACTCTTACAGCAATATGATTTTTTTTTCTACATCAACTTTTCACCATAAGTAGTTCTGACCTCGGGGTCTGGACTAGTAACACGTTTTCTAATTGCTTTGTTGCGTGGTCTTTTCAGGGGTTAGGAGGCTTTTGATAGTGGAAGCTGGCAGCAAGCGTATAGAAGGGGTTATCTCACTGAGTGATGTCTTCAGGTTCCTGCTGGGGATATAGCTTAGATGTTAAGCAATTTGCATGCTGTGGTGACATTGGAGAGGACCAGTCTTCACTCATTGTTCTCTTAGGTTGGAAGGGCCCCATGATTCTGACCCCCACACTTTTTCTTTTTTAGGATAAGGAAATTCAAAGAGCAAAAAAAGAATTTGTAAATTGTGAGTTCCATTGGCTCACACCCCATTTAACCTAAATTGTTATAAAAACCTAGTTTATTTTAGCTTTCCAAAAGGAATTTAAAAAAAAAATTCAATTTTTTTTATTTTCCATGTCAAGAATAATTTTTAAAAATTAAAAAAAATATTATTTTAATAAATTTCTAAATAAAAAACACTTTTAAAATCAAATACAAACACCTCTCATCCAGATAGACTAACCTACCACATTCTCACACACCTCATCCAGATGAACAAACCGCCATGTTTATTACTAACAGAAAATGATGTTCAAAGTGCATTGAGCCACCAAGGGCAACCCATGATGTTCTTAGAATGTTGGCAGGCTGTGCATGATATGATGTCAATGGATCAAAGAATAAAGATAACGAGCAAACTAATAATTGTTGAAATCAACATATTTCCACTGATACGGATTCACTTGTCAATGTTTACAAATAAGTATTTTAACTCTATCATCAAGTTTTCATGTAACAGTGATCTCTCTGATGAGTTTTTTCATGTTTTACAACAAATAGTTGCTTGAAAAACCAAGCATCTCTGAATTTTTGAAGTTCTCAAAACAGGAAACGTGTGTAGTAGCATCACATTTGTTTTCCCCTCTAACTGCTTTAACAAATATGCATAGAGCTTCATAAACCACTCGATGCCACCACAACTACCACGCACCAGGTGCATAATGCCCGGATAATTGCTGGCAGAGATAGGGAAGTGATTGAATACAGCAGCATAATTAGCAAACTGATCCAGTCCAGCATTATATCTAGGTCTCTAGTGTGAGTCCAATATCATCCTCGGAATTCTCAGGTGGAGTTGTCTCTGGGAAATTTTCTTCATTTGGATACATATCCTGAAAGAGCTGTCAAGTAGAAGCACTAGCATTGAATTTTCAGTCGGCCAAAAAGAATGAAAAACTCTCAAGTGTCACTGAACGATGTCAAATCACATAACGGGCTAGAGGAAACAAAAGAGATCATGAACCAATCAACGAGAGACATCTGTGAGTATACAATGTGATCTAGTAAGCATGCATATTGGCTTGTGGTTGTTGAATCACTGACATTCATTTTCCTATTTAACAACTTGTTGGACGGGACATAAAAGAGAAAACAGGAATACACTCAAGTGATGATATACAGAAATTAGGCATTTAGGATAATGGAACCTGAAGCATCATAAACGTTAAATAGAGGATAACATACCTTCAAAGCTGCATCTAATATATCGTTGTAATTCAGATTTCCATCGGGCATGGGAGCAAAGTTGACAGAATCAAATTGACCCTGAAACAAAAGAGATGGCATACCAATATCAACCTAAATGCATGCACATCTATATACATCACTTTCTAAAAAAAATTACATATTTACTCAAGCAACATTTAATAAAAGAATGTCAATCCAACTCAAGGTCATAGATTTACAGGAACTGAAGCAAGCAAGAGTTAACAACCTATTGAAACCATTAAAGCACACCCATTCATTCAGCTTAAAAATGATCATAGGATCTAGTTAGGAAAGTTAAAATGGATCGAGGCTGGTCTGTAATGTGAGTTCGGGATTGATTTGACTGATGACAGTGGCAGAAAAAAGAAAGATGAAGCAGGAGATCATTGAGCAACAGCTCATAGTTGAACTGAAGGGACTCGTAAGTGACCTGCTTAGACAACTTTGATGGACTCAACATACCCAAAACAAGTACAGGAAGAAGAAAATAGAGGCAGCTGGAACATGCAAGGAAGAAATTCAATAAAATCTAGAGAATAAATTGAAGGAGGGAGGGAGGTTCAAGAGAGGAAGAAGGGAACACGAGGGCAGCAGCAATCAGGTTCTAAAACTCCAGATAGGCAGGCACGTGCCAGCAGAGAAGTAACCTTAAGCTTTTATGATGAGGCACCCTATGTACTAAGCCCCACATGTGAGCTTAATGTAAGCTGAACTTGAAACTCAACCACATAAGATAAAACTAAACCACAAGTTCTAAACAAGAATTCTAATAACCCCCCACTTGTGTGCATGAGCACATACGTGCGCGCGTGTGCACACATGAGATGCTAATAGTAAGAGACAAAAGTTCAAGACGTGAAGCACCGTAGACATCTCCTGCATATACAACCCGCTCCAAATGACACTGGGTTTCTCTTCAGTAGTCTCACTCTGAACTGTGGAACTGCTTTCAGAATTTACAGGATCAGGAAAAGTCAGAAGGGCATTCATAGCCGCATTTAGTAACCTCTTCCCTTGAATGGCATCATCACACAAAGCCGAAAGATAGAGCACAAACCTGAAACAAATAATCAGAGAAATTGTTAACTCAAGGATCCCATATTCTTTTGAGAGGCAGGGGTTTACTGTACTATGAGAAGTAGTAGTTCTCAATGAATGAATAAGAAGTCCATTATTATCACCTTAATGATGCTACGGGTGTGGAAACATTTTGAAGAACAAAACCATAAATAATTAGATGTCTATTATCTCCTTGTAATGGTTTTCATCCCAAGCAGGATCTACAAGACATTGGCTAGATGTAATCCTTAGACCTCAAAAATCTTTGGATTGAAGCAGGACTTCCAAGGATAAATAGCAATAGCACTACAAAAGTTTCAAAAGACAACAAATTGAGATTCGAAATTTCTACTAGCTACCTTTCCAACTTGTCACGGTTAATATATGTATTTCTAAATGTACTAGTTATTTGGAACTCTCTCCAAAAGAGTCAATATAAATCCAGGAATGGGGTGAGCAAGGACAAGGTCTCCCTAATATTTTTCATGTTGATCTTGCATGATTACTCATGTTACAAATGCAGTCCTAACAGGTAGTCAGCAGTAGAATCAGAAGTCAAGGAAAGTAAAAACATAAAAGGAAGTGGCTGGTGGTAACTCACATGCCCAAAGGACAAACAGCCAAGTTGCCACTTATTTGGAGAGCTCGAATTGATGTAATCTGCTCAGGGTACAGGGCTAGACAAAAGGGATAAAAAGTTTGAACCGTATGATTCCTATAAACTCAATAAGGAACAGAAATGAAACTATATGCTGATCTTACATCGAGGGGGGTATACAACCAGAAGATTTGACGTATCTGGCTTCAAGGAATTTCGTGTGATGCATATCCCTCTGGCCACCTTCCCTTTAACATCTCTGGTGCTCAAAAAGTTAAAACTTTCATGCAGAAGATCGGATGGAGAGGCTGATGGTGAGGCAAGTGTAAAGGATGGATCCAGAACCAGCTTCTGGCTAAATATGTCCTGGCCAGAAGCCAATCGAACACCTTTGTAACTCCCACTATCCTGGAAAAAAAAGTGAAGGATAATTCATTTGCCCTAGGTGACTATATCATTTTATGCCGTCCATGTATTAATCGAATTATAAGCATATTTTAGCACCTTTTCCATAAGTAACGCAGTCACTGGCATTCGTAGAACCTGTATGACAGAAGTCTCGAAAGGAGGTGAGCATGTTAGCTTGACAAAGCAACTGTTTTAGTCCACTTTATAACAAATTTCTATAGTATGATAGGTAAAAATTATTTGCAATTTTTTTATGTTCCTGCAAAATATAAGTAAAAAATAGCACAAGTACACCTGTGACCATTCTTGTGAAAATCAAATAACATCCAAGTATCTAAAGCAGCAGAGCAGATCAAACAGTGTCAATCACATTTAGGAACAAGTTATTTACACAACACATGCAGAAAAGCAAATATATCACATTTAACTATTAACCAAAAATGATAGTTCATATTTCACCGAGAGAAAGAAGCCACAGTTTCTTTCAGTGAACTTACGTAAATGCAACCTTTGACAGCAGAGCGGCGGCTAAAGGCTTGTGGTAGTTCCCCTTGACCATAAATGGGATAAATTAGGGCCCCGGAAGCATTTGTAAACCTGAAAGGAGTAAGAATTATAAACGACAAACTTAAAGCAAATCGATGTGAATTGCTTAACTAATACAACATTCCAAGCCATAAATCAAGGTTAGATTTTTAGTTGCCAGTACAGAACTAGAACTCAAAACATTTTCTCTCTCTTTATCTGCTCCTACCCTACACTTTCTGTGGTGTTCAATAATGGAAGGAAAAATAATATAATCTTGTAGTTAACGCAATATGTGTTTCTGATCAAGATATCATACAAGTCGCAAGTGCAGCTCTATAGCACCCACCCAAATTTTAAACCAGAGAATAACTGCTTAACTATAAAACAGAATAAACAAGAATTAACCTCCCAACTGATGACTGGTATAGAGCCAAACGATCTATTCCATCTTTAGTCTTGAGCAAATTTTGGCAAACCCCCATGTCATCTTGATCATAATCTGCCATAGCAATAGCATACAGAATAATCCTGCAGACGAGCAGACATAACCAAAATCCAGTAAACTTTAGACCAAACAGGGAAACAAAACGCACAAATAACAAATAAACTCTTGCTAACTGATAGAGAAAGGCAACAGCAGTCTTTACGATCTAATCTTTGGAGGCAACCACATTTTTGACAAGTACTCAACAAATGGCCTCTCCAAATCCTCATCTGAAATCTTCGTCTTCCCTTCCTCTTCATCATTACCATTCCCATTCCCATTCCCATCATTACCAGAAGTACCTGCCCCCACTGTGGCAACCAAGTGCCCTTGCACCAGCTTGAAAAACCTCATCAACTGATTCTTTTCCATCAGAGTCAAACTCTTATCCTTAAATATGGCAGCTCTGGAATCTGGCACATTCCATAACTTTCCATTCCCATCACCAACAAAACTGGCATCAATACTCTTGAACTCCACATAATTACTTGCTCCAGATTTTAACATAAGATCAATTGACTTGTCGGCGCAAAATAACACCCTTGGTCCACATAAGTCCAAATTGAACTTCCGTAAGTTTTCTTCCATTAGTTCAGGATAAAAACAGGAAATCTCAACATCTGAATATACTGGCTGAGTGATGAGATTTACAATCGAGTAATCAGGGATGTCAGTTGTGGTTGATGTGGAAGATGGTGGTGGGGAAGCTGTAGAATTGGAAATAAGGAAAGATGTGAGTTCCGGGACCGAGAGAGAGGAGTAATGGGACCCATAGAATGGGTTAGTGTCAAGGTGAAGGACAGTTTTTCCAGAAGCAGAAGCTGCAGCAGCAACAATGCATTCTGCTAAACCAGTGCCCACAGCAATCAGGTCGAAGGTAGTTGGTTCAATTTGCGGGTATGGTGGGGGCTCACTCATGGTAGCACTAGAGAGGAACAGTAGATTTACTGCTGAGAGTGAGCAAGTGAGTAGCTAAGAATCACCTGGCACAAGAAGCAAGAGAAAAAAAATGTGTTATCAAGTATGATCAACAATTGAAGTTTTTGCACTTTCTTTTAATATTTGAACACCAGCAATAATAATGTGGAATTACTTCTATATCTTAAAGATCTGAGGTTTTTTACGGTGTTTCGTTGTTCATATTCATTGGATCAAATGACTTTAATTTTTTTCAAAAAACAAATTGTGGCGTCGTCCGCCCCATGTGCAATAAAAAAAATCAAGAGCCCAAGCGTGCAGGTCCTTGCTAAATGGGCCAAGCAGGCTAGCTTGGCTTGCGTCCAACAATGCCTGGCCTTTACCTTTTTCTTTCTAAATTTGATTTATTAATTGATGCTTTTTTTTACATGTATTTTTTCAAAAATATTTTTTTTATTTATATTTAAATTAATATTTTATTTTGTTTATATAAAATCTTTCAAATGACTATTATTTTTTAGTTATCTTACATATATTTTATTTTTAAAAAGATTATTCTAATTCATGTGTATTTTTTTTATATTTAATATAGATAAAAATATTCATAATTTTTTTATAGTGCGAGTCAAATAGGGATCACATGCTCTACTTTAGAGACTTTTGCTGCACCTCTTTGGTCTTGTAGCTCTAAGGTTAATCCCTTTGTCTATGGAAATTTCATTTTTAAGTCAGATTTTAGCCCATCATTTCATTTGCCCTGTTAGCTTTGTGCTTTCTTCTACTGCCCTTAATTTTATCGGCAAACAACTCCTTTTGTAGTGCACCGCCGCCTCTTCTTTACTGCCCTAAAACAGAGAGAGCGAGACGCAGAGACAGAGAAGACAGAAAGGTAACTGAGAGAGAAGGCAAGAAAGAGATGGAGATAGGAAAAGACAGTATGGTAAGAATTATTTTTTTAGTATTTGTGATAATTTTTCAGTATCAAGTTTGAGTTTTATTGACTAATCTGTGTGGATTTGTTTTTATAAAGCTTTATTACAGGATGTTAAGATTTGGGTGAATATATATGCATTGATTTTGATTTATTGTTCTTGAGAAATTAACGAGGACTCGTTATTCAGTAGAATTGATTGCTTAAAGATGAACTTGAGAATTGAAAATTTGTGAACCATTGATGATCTTAAGTTCAAAGGATATATATATATATATAAATTGTAGAGTTCTATCAAGAAGCAAGAAGAAACAAGAAACTCAAATCCTGGTTATGGCCACCGAGTTTAGAGGCTGTGAATCAGAGATGACGATCAAATTATATTATGGTCTCCAGTGTTTAAAAATGTTACTATCCAGTTCTTAATTTGATCGGATAGCAATATTTTTATAGAGGTTGTGAATAGGATAATAACATTTTTAGACAGGGAATAGAGTCTTGTAAATGCGTTTTGAAAACCAGTGACATGAAACAGATCAAATCTAGAAGGCATTCGATATGCATGAGGTGCAAGGTCTAGGAAAATGGTTGCAACAGTTAGGCAGCAATCAAAGATTAGGCAGAACCAATGAGAAAGAAGCAGCAGACCTTAACTCTTGACTTCTTTTTCAGTTGATACCTCATTCAGAAACCGCTTATTCACACTTTTTTTCCTTGTTGGGGCCATGGAGGACCTATCTATCTGAAACAATCAATGAACAAATTAGCAACACAAATTTGCTTAAAGCTTTAACTATGGACATCAATAACCATCAAAATTCACAACATACATTACATTAATGATAAAAATATAAAACACTTGGCAAAGCAAGAAGATCTTTCACCCCAGAATTTGAAACATAATACACAATCCAAATATTAAACTTTTTTCCTTTTTGTTTTTGGTTTTTCGGATACTTAAACTCGAGTTAGAGTTTACTAATCTGCACTAATTGTGGAAAATATTTTCCCACTCATATTATATTTAAAACCTCAGTTAAGACCCATCACAAGTATTCAACTTTTACAACATTACCAAAATCACATCATTTTATCAAAGTATCAAAAGAAGCAAAATACATATATGAAAAAAAAATTCAAATTTAGCAAATAGAAACAGAGGAATCACAACAAAATACGCAATCTATTAAAGAAACACTTCAAAAGAGAATCGAAAGGAAAAAACCACCCAGTGCCATTACCATATATCACAGTTTTCAATTAAAAAAACAAAAAAAGACCCCCCAAATTTCAAAAATTCAGAATTTTTTTTAAATGAGTTTCAGAAAAAACTAAAATAATTAAAAAATAAACCCCCCAAAATTGAAAAAAAAAATCAAATTCAAAACATCACCAAAACCCAAAATTTCAAATTTGACTAAAATTCAAGCTACAATTCAAAACCCATCTCCAAAATCCCCTAAAAAAAACAACGAAGACGAATAAAAATAACAAAAATCAAATTTTGAAACCAAAAAAAATAAAATTTTCCTTGTAAAACCCCCAACAAAAATCTCAAAATTACTCCTCTAAAAACCCTAATTCACAGATCCGAGACTATACACTTACAGATTCAGAGTAATTGATATCTGGGTATAAGTCATACAGTGAAACAAGGGGCTGTGAAGAGAGAAATATGCAAGCTTTATGTGTTATAGAGAAGGGTTTTTTAGAGAGAGAAATAAAAGAGAGTTTTCAAAGTTACGAAATAGAGAAGCGCTTTTAGAGAGAGAAATAAAAGAGAGGTTGCCGCGAAACTTGAATATAAGGGTAGGCTGGCCAATCAGATATTTTTCTGTATATTTTTTTTGTTTATTTTTCTTGTTTTGTACAGTTTTGTTTTTGTTAATCACCGTACACGTTGGTGAGTGGAGTATTGTATGGTATGATCTTGTGGTTACTGGTTGGGGTTTGAAGGGATAATTATAGCAGATTGAATTTGAAAATTTTTGTTGTTTGTTGTGGGAATGGCCCTTGAATTTATGGGTATTTGTATTTGGTTACCAAAAAGTTTGAGAATAATGGGCCTCAAAGTTTTTTTTATTGAGAGATGGTCCCTCATTGAAATCTCGTGCACAAAGTTTTTAAACCGGACTCTACCCATGACTTGCCTTTAGGCTTGGATCACAAGTGTGATAAGTTTATTTTTGGTCAATTTAATATATTATTGTTTCAAGTTTTTTTTTAAAAAAAATTAAATGACATCGTTTTAATAAAAAAAATTAAACTGATTTTTGACGAAGTAGCAAGTGAGCCCACTGGTTCGATCAAATTTTAATCGAGTCAATTTTTATGTGGTTTAATTTTAAACTTGATCAAGGCTAAGTCTCTTATTGAACTTGTGCACAAAGTTATTAAAATCAACCCGGGTTAAGATCCGAGTCACAAGTTAAGTGGGTTAACTCAAGTCAATTTAAAATGATGTTGTTTTAATTGTTTTAAAAAAATAAAATGAATTTCTTTTAAAGAAAAAATCAAATTGGATTTTAATTAGATTGTAAATAGACTTGCTGAGTCAATCAAGTTAATTTATATCCAGATTAATTTTAAATTTGATTTTAATTAAATCCTAAATTAATAATTTATCAAGTTGACGTCGGGATAGATTAGATGACATTGGTTATTCAAGCAATATGCTATCAAATTAACGATGTGTAATCAGTATGATTAACATGTGGATGATAGTGAGTTTATATGGTAAAATTTTATGACCAACACCTAGTTATTTGTGGTGAAGTTTAGGTTAAGTTGAATTCGGAAGATTAAGAGGCAAAAAAAAAAAAAAAAAAAACCCTTTCCATGCAATCCAAAAATGACAATCCTTCTATGAAATGTAAAGTAAATTGATTTAGTTTAAAAGGAAAAGATGCCATCAAATCAAAATAAAATCTATACTAATTAATGCAAGAATCTTGAAAATGTTATGTTTTATTTATTTTCTAATAGCACTTATTTCTCAACAATATGCAAACATATTAGTTCTAAAATATCATCTTGTTGTTATTTTATGGATGATATTATGATATATAATATTTTTTAGAAATATTTTTCAATTGAAAATATATTAAAATAATATTTTTTAAATTTTTTTATTTATAACATGAACACATCAAAATTATAAAAATTACTTCAAAATACTAATTTTTTTTTGAAGTGAAAGATAATTTTAAAAGATTTTGAAAAACAGAAACAAACGGAATGCCAAGCCAAACAGATCCCTGTTATTAAACTAATAAACTCTTCCCTAAATTTATTTGCCTTCAACATTTATTCTCGTTAAAGAAGAGAAAGGACACCAATTGCACCGGACTCAAACTCTTCACCCACCATCCTCGTTGTCAATGTCAATAGGAACCTGTTTTCAGGAAAA
>Ga0325410_1004641_pt1 | contig 15319 bp, 10 predicted proteins | sample PopdelMetagenome_16_FD_206182 | JGI IMG/M metagenome (GOLD analysis project Ga0325410, IMG submission 206182) | Populus deltoides microbial communities from Bellville, Georgia, United States - Xylem-PdIQD-R3 | ecosystem: Host-associated > Plants > Phyllosphere > Stem > Wood/Secondary xylem...
AAATTCAAAACAAAATTGAATGGTACGAGTAACTTATAAATATTTTTTTAACCAAGCTGTTATATACCTAAGAGAATAAAACAACAACTACCTCGCCTCTTATTAACCTCTCTCTCTCTCTCTCTCTTTCAAAAACTAAAAAAAATCATCTCATCATCTTTTCCCCTTTTAATATACAAATAAAACCCTTACAAAGCCTTTTTTTGGGCAAGAAAAAGGAAAAAAGCATAGCAGCTTCAACTTTCCCTCATTCATCACTATCAAAAGAAAAAAAAATAAAAAACACGTAAAGTCCCATTAAACAACCTAAACCACCAACTTATTCTCTTTGATTACTGAACCAAAGGATAAAAAAACCAAACATAAAAAAATTTCCCATCTTCATCTTCCATGTTTGACCTAAATATACAATACCCATCCACCCTTCATAGCTTCCACCATACCATCAAGCTTCAACCATCTCTATCACCGACTCCATCACCACTGATCACCATTAACGTTAGCAGAAGTGTTGTCATTCCATCCTTTATTGATCGAAGCTCCTCCAAAACAAAAACCAAATCATTCCCTCTTTTATTTGTCTTGCTTCAATCCACCCTAATAAAAATCTCCTTTATGGCTAGGTACCAAACAAACCCAAACCTTCTACTATGACCACGACCACCCTCATCATCAGCACACCATCATCCTATGACCACACTTCACCATGAACCTGCCTTCTCCATTATCTATGGTAGACCTAGATCTATCAACAACCATAAAACACTTTTTAATTAGTCGAATAACATAACAACACCTTTTTAATTCAAGTTGAACAAAGAAAAAAGAAGCAAATCTATGGAGAAAAAAATAAAACAAACTGATTATTTATGTGATTTTTTCTTGTTTTGCAGGTAGAGGTGACCTTAACAGTTAGTATAAGAAGAAGAAAAAAAACAGGAAGTTGTTCTTCAGTTCCATCTAGCAAACCCCCCTTCAGGGACAATGCATGACCACCACATATTAATAGTGAAAGTGGTGCATGGGTGTTCGGGTTGCCATTGTTCTAGCCAATTCCCACTATTTAGGGAGTTTCCGCTCTGTTTTCTTGGTTACAACAACCTCTCCAAACTATTCCCAACCTTCAGAAGGTCCATTTCGGGTTTTGAATGATTGTTAGTGTTTGTGATTTGTGTTTAATTATGCTGATTATAAATATTTGTGATTGTAGGGTGTGTGAGTTAATTAGTGAAAGAGATATGTGTGAGAGAGTGATACATAATTTTTATTTTTTATATGTTTTCGATAAATGGTTAAAAATAAGAGAAAAAGGAAAAAAATTAACAAATTTTAATTTGCATTAAGGCCAAGTTTCTCAAAAAAAAAAAACTTATGTTTGCATTTTTAATTAAAAAAAAATATGAAAGACAAAGAAAAAGAACACAAAAATATATTGCATGATTTAGCATTTCTTAAAAATACCAAAAATTAAAAACAAAATAGTTTTTATATTTTGCATACATCATGGACTTAATAACAAGTTTATTAAGCCCATGGAGAACTTGGCCTAAATTTAAAAAAAAAATCAAAAGGTTTTTTTATTAATAATATATTATAATTTATGAACTTATATGTAAGATGTATTTTCAATAAGTAAAAAAAGCGAAATAAGTACATAAATAAAAATCTTATTCTCTCTCACCTTTTGTTTATTTTTAATATTTGAGAATTACAAACTTATACATAGAACATATTTCTGGTATTAAAAGAAAAAAATATAATAAAATCTTATTCGACTTTGAAATGGCTAGGTTTGACCCATACAAATATTAGGGGTGTTCACGGTTCGGTTCGGTTTGGTTTAAACTAAAAAAACCAACCGAACTGAATTTCAGTATTTTGGAGAAATATTAACCTAACCGGACCAGAAACCGGTTCAAACCGGAACGGAAACCGGTTCAAACCGAATCGGTCCGGTTCGGTTAAATCCGGTTTTTTTGGAAAAAACCAAGAAACCTAATCCCATAATTAAATCTGGTTTTTTTTTGGAAAAAATCAGGAAACCTATTCATTAAATCCGGTTTTTTCATTCTAAAAACTGAATTTGAAGCGTAAAAAGCTCTTTCTCATGTTGCATTTCTTTCATATATAGGTTTTTTTTTTGTTTTTTTTTTAAAATTGGCTTAGCCTTACATTCAATTGAATTTTAAAATTTATAGAAACCTGAATTAAAATTTACATAAAATTCACAGCTTGACTGACTTTTACCTGACTCAATCTGAACATGAATTTAGACATGAATTCAATCTAACAGATACAATGCAATAAATCAATTTCAATATGCATGCAATGCAATAAATCAATTTCAATATGCAAGATGCATGATCAAATTTGAACACTTCAAATTAAAAGTTTGTTCGCACTAGAAAAGTTAACATTAACAAGCAAATACATTAGCAACCAGCATTAAATTATCATAAACATCCGGCATAGTTTGAAGAAAAAAACACAGCAACATCAGCATCCAAAAATTCCAGCAACGGCAGCATGAGCATCCAAAAATTTCAGTAAGGATAATGCTATAAAAAAACACTAGCAAATTAGCAACATATTAGAGTTCAACTATTGAAAGAATTAAATTAAGTATGCAAAATGTTAAGGGGAATTAACAAGGTAAAGTAAATTAATTACCCAGAACAAATATATTCCAAGATTGCACGAAGCCACCAATACTACTTACAAATAATCAGTTGAGATTTTTAAACTTTCACCAAATTCTACAAAAACATAAATTAAAATGTTAGATTAAACATATGTAAATAAACAATATTATAAAATAACTATATTTAAATTTGTAAGAGAAATTACCTGACTCAATCATCTCAAAATTTTCAATATAATCCATGAAGGTTCTAATGTTGATTGGAATTGGTGCTAAACTCAACCAATTCTGACAACAAACAAGTGTTTGCACTGTTGATGGAGATAAAAAGCTTCAAAATGGATCTAATATACGACCGCCAGTACTGAATGCTGCTTCAGAAACAACTATAGATACCGGGATGGTTAACACGTGTTGTGCCACCTTAGAAAGAATCTTGTATTTTGTAGCATTACACATCCACCAACCCAAAATATCTAATTTAAAATCATTAGGATCCTCACAATCATCATCCAAATACCTCTCAACCTCATTTTTTTTGGACACCGCCTTCTTTCTCTAAATGTTTTTTGAATTGAGAAGCTAAGTCATCCAACATATCATCATTTACCATCGTTAAATCAACATTAACATTTTCATTTATACTAGTTCCAACACTAGGAACAACCTCAACATTCTCATCAACATTCATATAATGCTCAAACAACTTTAACAAAGTATTTTTAACCTTAATTGTAAAATTTTCAACCTCTTCAACATCATACAATCTTCCAAAATAAAATCTCACATACTTCAATTTAAAATGTGGATCTAACACAATAGCCACATACAACAAAAAGTTTTGTGTATCTTGATTCCCCCAATATTTTTTATACTTTGTCATCATATTCTTTGCCATTTTACTTACATAAACATCTTCACTTCTACAAAGTTGAGATATGCTTATGTGCATGGAAATCAATTCATGGAAGAAAGAATTAGATGTCACATACAACGAGCCAGAAAATTTCAATGTAACCGTGTAAAATAGTTTCAAGAATTTGATAAAAGATCTAGCCTTTTCCTAATCTTCTAACGTAGGAGGACCTAAGTTTTTTTGTTTCCCATTTGAATCAACCTCAAAGTAACTCAAATACCTAGGATCGGTTTCTTCTAACCTCATAAAAACCACATCAAATTTAGCAGCCGTATTTAGCATCATATATGTAGAGTTCCATCTAGTTGCAACATCCAAGCAAACAGATTTTTTACTCCCAATTTTCAACCTCTCCGCACATTGGTTAAAAACAAGTTGTCTAGAAGGAGAAGATCTAACAAACCTTACTGCATTCCTAATTTTAACCACTGAATCATCAATATCTTTCAATCCCGCACATATAATAAGATTAACAATATTTGCACAACATCTAACATGCATGAAGTCATTGAAAATATATTAGTTGCTCACCCAATTGTTACTCTTTTCAGATATTTTATTGTCAAATTATTTGAACTTGCATTGTCTACAGTAACTGTTAAAATCTTATCAATTCCCCATTCCAATAAACAACTATCAATTGCTTGGCCAATTGTTTCACCTTTATGATTAGAAACTTGACAAAAGATTAGAATTCTTTTATTCAAGTTCCAACCTTCATCAATCCAATGAGCAGTCAAACACATATAATTAATATTTTGGATTGAAGTCCAAGTATCAGTTGTTAAACATAAACATTAATTCTTAAGAGCTTTCTTTAATTTCTCCTTCTCAACTAAATAAATCTTCAAACAATCTCTCCAAATCGTCAAACAAGAAGGAACATCAAATCTAGGTTGCATTACTTTACAAAATGATTTAAATCCTTTGTTTTCTATAAAGTTAAAACGTAGCTCATCAAGTATAATTATTTTTTCAAGGGCTTTCCTACACTCTTCATAATTATAACCCATTACCTTAACAGTCACCAAATTTCCCTCTCCATTATTACCCCCCTCTATTATAGGCTTAGGTTATAAAACTAAAGTTTTTTATTTTCGATTAATGACAAAAGGAAATTTTTTGCATGCACCTAAATGACTCCACATGTTACTAGTCCCATTAAGTATAGTATGACATGCATAGTCTTTTTCATAATACTTACATACAGCCCTAGGAGTTTTAGAATTACCATCTAGTTTTCTAAAGTGATCCCAAATTTGGGATGTTTTTCTTTTATTACATCTAGAAGGTAGATTACCTTCTTCAGTATTTCTATTTGTACTGGAGGTAGTAACTGGAACTGGAATAGGCAAAGAATTTGGTTCCAAATTTGAAGGATTTGACTCATTTGATGTAGAATCTTCCCCATTATCCATCTGAAATTAAGAAAACAACAACAACATCAATCAAGCAATTATTTTCAGTTATGTAGATACATTTTGCAAATAGCCTATGATACATTTTGCAATACATGCAATACATTCGGAAATAGCCTAAGATTGCCTTGCTTACTATTCTGCCAGTTAATGCAAAAGTAAGAAAAAAGCCTATGATACATTTTACAATACATGTAGATGCAATACATACGAAAATAGCCTAAGATTGTCTTGCCAACTATTCTGTCAGTTAATGCAAAAGCAAGAAAAAAGCCTGCATTGAAATTTATGCCTCATACGAAATATGCCTACATTTTGCAATAATTTATATACGTATTTTATCAAATTCACAATCAAATTAATTAGAAGCAATACATACATATATTTTTTTTATCAACAGTAAACAAAAGACTAATAATTTAGCATGAAATTGAAACGTATATTTACATCTGGAAAAGGAAATGCAATTTGGAATACACTAATACTATTAGTGTATTACAATAGAAGTCATATAATACTTGCTGCTAGAGAACAAGATAAAATCACCTTAAACTTAAACAATGCACTTCAACAACCTAATCTTACAAATCTTAGATTATCTAAGATCCACGCCTGAAAAACAAAGAAACAAAAACAACCCACTTTACAGAATTCATAAAACCAAAAAACAAACAAATAGATCAACAAAACTCATTATCTAAACAAAACATCAACAAAACAGAACAAAGATATGAATTTAAGCTTAAAATCACAGGGGTAGCAGTAGGGGCCCATTACAGTCTCTCAACAATTAATCTATATCGCTATGACAGAATTTCTAAAGCAATTAATCTATATCGCTTCTGTTGCTAATCAATCTATAGTCAGTTAGTCATAGAAGCAACTAAAGCTTAACAACCCATGATATTTATCACGTTATCCAGACTAAAGCAACATAAACAACTAAAGCAACAGTCAACAGATTATGAGTTTTTGGGTAGCCAATTAAAGCAATACATACAAAATAAATTAAGTACGCAACAGATTATTTGAAATGTAAAGAAATATATACGGAATAAAAGAAGTATGCAACAAAAATTTACCTTGCTGTTGTTTCTCTAATGAAGACGGTTTATGCAGAAGCAAAGAGAGAATAAAGATGGAATTAAATGCTGAAGCCTGAAAGATGGAGATGGTTTCTGAGAAAGATGAAGATGAAGATGAAATAGACTTAGAATAGAGTCAATAGACTTTCAAACCCACTAAACAAAAATGAGGATGGAATTTACCTTGATGTCGTTGCTCAAATGAAGACGGTTTCTAGGAAAGGAAGATTGGGAATCAATTATCAAGGAAGATTGTGAATTTTCTCTGGGAAGTGGGAAGGAAGGAGACGGCTTTGTGAGATGAGATGAGAATGAGATGTCAGGGAGGGAGGCCGATTAGGTTAAATTAAGTATTTATACTCCATTTTTTTAATTCTTTAATGGGTCCGGTTTGGTTTGGCCCGGTTTCTGGGTCAAAACTGAAACTGAACTGGACCTGTTAACATTTATGGTTTTTTAAATTGATTTAATTGGTTTTTCATTTCGGTTCGGTTTGTTCGGATAATTTTTCTTCAGTCTTATCGGTTTTCTCGGTTAATCTGTTATTTTGAACACCCCTAACAAATACGATTCATCTTATTGAGGTGGATTCATTTTAAACCAATAGACATCATTTGTTAGAAAAACACAACATAACTTTAGTAATAATCAAACAAATAAATAATGTAATTTCCTTTAAATAGAGTATATTAGGGGTGTTCTGTGTACACCTCCAAACCTGATCTAGAAAGACAGTCGTCATGACATTGTACATTGCGATAGAAGAAGTAATTTATGTTTTATTAGAATTACATGTTTTAAAGGATACAGTTATTGTAAAAATAAAAATAAAATTATAACTCTGCCCTAATTCACTTATCTACGTGTTTCGTCCTTTAAGGTCATGGGTTTTTAATCTTGTACTGAAGGACATAGAAGAAGGAACGAACGATATTTTATGGCAGCCTGCATACAACAAGCAAATCAGTCCATAAAAAAGGCGGCCCAAACCACAACTATTAGTTCGCCCAATTCCCTGAATAAGCCCGTGACGATTAGTAAAAATGAACTAACAAAATGGCTTCTAGATACTCGTATTAGGATTTTATATATATATATATATTATTTCTTGTTGAATAATATATAGCACTTGAATAATGAATATTCCCACCTCATGAATATCTAAATTTTTAACTAATAAATAATAAATGAGATATGTATATAGTAAAAGCTCATTTGGTGTCCTTCCTTTTGTTTTAAGGCATGACATTAACAATCCATGTCCAGGGAAATTGAAAAATTGAAAAATCAATATATATATATATATATATATATTGTGTATTTATTAAATAACTTATAATTTCCAAAACCAAAACTAACTTATAAATAAATTACAAGTTTGTAACATGATTTTGTTGAGAAACACATAAAGTTTGTAGTTAATTATTATTTGATCCTTGTGTTTTCAGTGAAATAACTACTAAATCATTTTGGATTATGAAACCCAATATAATTTTTTATATTTTCATATTTATTTGTAATTTACCTATTTGTTAGTTTTTCATAACAATGTAATAGTGTTTTTTTTTTTTTCTTTCTAAATAAAGTCTTTCAATCTGACATACGTACGGGACCAAATTAAAAATTAAAATTATAATAGTAAACTTTCATCAAGTAAATAACTTATAATTTTCAAAACCAAAACTAACTTATAAGATTATAAAAACACGCAAGGTAGCAAAGCCATCGTGCATACCAAAGGTTTCAACTATGGAAGAAGAAGAAGAAGAAAAAAACAACTCCGCATTTTTTTGCGGTTGATGGTTTCCTTAATTCTTCCCATTTTTATCATGTTTTTGTTCAATACCATATCCTATGGGATCTCTTCATGTTAGACCTAAAATATACTTGGGCTCCCCCTAGGTTATAGCCTGCCATGGTAGTCTAGCCCCCACCGGCCGTTGATCACACCTGGTCTGCCATATCACCTTTCTGCCCACTACTTTCTTGAAGAAAATAATTATAAATCGTGGGTCAGGGTTTAAATTATACTGTTCATAAGTTAAATCCACGTTACTTTGTACATCCAATCAAAATCCAGTCAGATTTTATTTTTTTATATTTTCAATCAAATTTTCATTTAAGATTTTCCCAAGTTTTGTATCGGGTCATGAACGTTACTAACTTTGCTCTCGTCTCATCTCCGCCCTCCATTGAATCTAGCATGAAGGTGTAATGCTGTAATTTTTTTTTTGGTGTCAATAATGACGATTAGACAAACAAGCATAATTAATTATTTAAAGTAGCTGAGATACTGATTTAATAACCTAGAGATGTATGTTTTCATGGGCTTTTTATCGTCTTGTTAGGCACCTTTAGGCTTTGTTTTTAGTTAATCATAAGATGATGCCCTAGAAATTAGAAAAGACAAATAATAGATCATTTTCATGATAAGTATATCTTTAGGGACAAGGAAATTAGATCGTAGGCATTAGCTACCTCTTTTCTCATCTCTCTCCACATCTGAAGTGGAAGTGTAATGTTGTAAGTTGTAACCCTTCAATTGTTGGCTTCAATAATGACAACCAGAAAAACAAGCTTTGATTAGTTAAAGTGGCTGAAATTTGACTAAATAATCCATGGTTTTATGCTTCATGAGCTTATTCTCGTCTTGTTAGGCAACATTTAAGTTTTGCTTTTAGTCAAGAATAAGAGCATGCCCTAGAATTTAGAAAAGCCAATTTAATTATAGATATTTTCATGACATACACTTCTTTGTCCCACCGGGCCAAAATATGCTGTTTAATAAGTATATCTTTAGGGACAAGAATTAAATTAAGTCTTGTTTTACTGATCAAACTAGATTTCTCTTTTAAGAAAAAATAATAAAAAATGTCATTTTTAAGAGGAAGAGAAACAATTTTTTTTTTATATTAAAAGGGTTAAACATGCCAAGAAATAAGTTTATCAAGTGGAAATGATTTTTTTTGGCTTGTCCAATATTTAAATTAGAATTCTCTAATTTAAAGTTACTAAAGCTATTATGTTATAAAGGGGAAGGAGAATAACTTTTTTTTTTTTTATTAACATGGATGACGTCTAGGTCAGTTTGTGCGCACCTCGACTAATCCCACGGGTCTTGAAGTTAACGATCATGTAAGCCTCCAATGATTATAAGGTTTGTGGAACTCGAACTGATGATCTTTAGAGAGTAAATTTAGAGTCTGACCAGTTGAGCTATACCTCTTAAAATTAGAAGAAGAATTTTTTTAGCCTTAAATGTTGAGGATCATTTATGTTTCTTGTATTCATCCTCCTAATATTTATTTTATTTTATTAAACAGTGATTAATTAAAGTGGCCGAAACACTAACTCATTAACCAAAGGTGGTATATTTTAATAACTTTATAATCGTCTTGTTAGTCACCATTTAGGTTTTGCTTTTAATTAATTATGTCAAAACTCGTTTTTGGTCCCCTTACCAACATATTTTAAAAAAGTAAAAACAAGAAATTGGAAAAATTAAAGAAAGAAAAAACAAGAAAAAAAAATTAGGGAGTGACGTGATTAATTATTAAAGAAAAAGAGAACCAAAATTAAAATAAGATTTTAAGTACCTTTTTACCACAACTATAGGATAGATAAGATAGGAGACCGAGAGATTGAAAGATAAGAATAAAATGGAATAAGTGATAAAGAATAGGTGAAAGGATAAACAAGGAAGAGCATGTAAATAGATTAGACAAATATATAAAGAAGAAGGAATATAAAAGATTCATGAGAGAAAACTAAAGAAGTATTTTCACACACGTATATATGATTAAAAAAGACTACATAAAGAAAAATTTAACAAAAAATAGAGTGAAAAAAAAAGTACATATGCACGTTTTAATCACACGCCACCACTACTGCTATCCTTATTTGTTCTAGCAATTTCAGCCAAATTTCAATTGATTTTGGCAACCTAGTAGGTTAATCTCAAATCCAAATGAATTTTTTTTTTTATAATATTTAATGTGATCTTTTATGTGAATATTTTATTTATGTGTTGATATTCATGTATGCAGGTGTTTGATTGCCATGTGTAGAGGATCTCGGTGTGGTTTTGATTTTTTTATGTAGGCACATTAAGTATGGATGTTTTTATTGTTTGATTTTTAATGATTTTCTTAAGAAAAAAAATGGTAGGAGTATTTTCACACACATATATAAAGGTTTGTGCAAATTCTTATCGAAAGATCACCCCCCTTTGCTAAATTCTCAAATGAGTCATGGATGTTAAAACTTTGTTATTTTTCTAAAAAAAAAAAAAGTTCTTTATTTGCTCTATATGATTTTTGTTCAACCTAGGGCCATGATCCTTAAACAAGTCATATCCTATGAAATTTGGAAAAATAGATATGTTTTTAAAAGGTGTGTGTGTGTGAGAGAGAGATTTTTTTTTCACTTTTCTATTATACAATAAACCACTATCCTTCAATAAAATCATCTTCAAGGTGACAACATTGTTTTTTTTTTAATACACATACAATGTGAATGTTGTTTTCTATTTATAAATATTTTTATCAATATATACAAATACTTGTTTCTATTTTTTCATGCGTTATGATATTTTCATTAAATTCTATAGTGAAGGTGCTTCGGCTCATTTTAGACATAATCAAGAAAAACAAGCCTAAAACCTAATTTACCATTCACAATCCTGTTAGATCAAACACCTTTATTCTAAAAAAACGGATTGAGCTTTATTATCAGTTCCGGACCCCAAATCATTTTCATAGATTTTGGTAGTTTTTTTTATTTTTAATAACAAACACATATATATTAGTTTAGGCAAACTTTAGAAATAACATAATAAGTACTTTTATTATATATAAAAAAAGTGACAATGCAACTTATTTTAGAAAAGATGAATTAGGTGATAACTATCTCTCATATTACATAACTAACCCCTTACTTAGAACTCTGAAGACTAGTTCGTGTTTCTAGTTACCATAAAACTAGATGGTGATTTCTATTTTTATTTTTTCCTGTAGTTCTCTAAGATGTCCCCTGTGAAAAATTATAGGAGTTTGTCTAAGAAATTAGAGAAACCAAATTATAGAGGCATCATTTAGGTTTTGCTTGTAGTCAATCACTAGTTTACTAGCTCGCGCTACACTTGCGGGTTGAATCAAACAAACTTTTAACGTAACAAAATATATTCAGGTTGTAGAGAACTATTTTATAATTTTATTAAACCTAGCCCTACGAGGCAACCTTGAACCTTCTAATCTGACTCCTTACCTAGAACTTATTTAAAATTAAATCTTGTGAAAGTTTTTTTGATGTGGCCCAGTTGACTTGACATGTCCAAAGGTTACCCGCTAACCGAAAAAGAAAAGTTTGAGAATAAAATTGACAGAAAAAACCTCTCGACCAAATTTCTTGCCTAGTCTAGGTTTAAAATTAAATTATGTGAAAGTTGGCTTAACCTGAACTTGTTGAATTGGTTGGTCCCAAGAAAACTCAGCTAACTGGTAAAAAAAAATCTAAGGAGGAAATTGAGAAAAAGACAAAAAGAAATTGATAGAAAAAACCTTTCAACCTGATTTATTGCCTAACTTAAGTTTAAATTTAAATTATGTACGTGAAAGTTGTTTTAATGTGATTCAATTGACTTGGCTACCCCAAAAGTAACAAAGACGACTGTTAAAAAAAGCTAAGAATAAAATTGAAAAAAATGGACTAAATTGAAAAAAAGAGGGAGAATAGAAAAAAAAAATGTGAATTGAAAAATAAAAAAAGAAACTTTATTGTTCATATAAACACTAAAGCTCGAGAAAGATTCTCATATTATTTAGTATAAAAGGTAATAAGAGCATGTTTAAAAAATTAGAAGCTAAATTGTAGATTAATTTCATGACATATCTCTTTGTCCCAACATGGGAAATTTTTTGTTTAATAAATATATCATTAGGGAAAAGAAATAAATAAGTTTTGTTTCAATAATCAAACTAATTTTTTTTAAAAAAAACAAGATTCAAATATATCATTTTTTAAAGGGAAGGGAGCCAATTTTTTATATTTAAAGGGTTAAACATGTCAATAAAGAAGTTTTTCAAGGGCAAACGATTAAATGTTTTGCTTGTCTAAGGATTAGATTAGACTTTTTCTAAATAAAAATGACAAAATCTACTATATTTTAAAAGGAAAGGGGAGAACTTTTTTAACCTTGAAGGGTTGAGGGCTACTTGTGTTCATCCTTCTAATGTTTATTTATTTATTTTAACATTTACACAATATCAATGATTATTTAAATTGGCTAAGATACTGACACAATAATCAATGTCATGAGCTTATTATCTTGTTGTTAGGTACCATTTAAGTTTTGGTTTTAGTGAATCATAGGAGCACACCAAGAAATAAGAGAAGTCAAATTATAGATCATTTTCATGTCATACTTCTTTATCCTAGCGTGGCAAAATTATTTTGTTTATTAAGTATATATTTAGGGACAAGAAATAAATAGGTTTTGTTTTAAGGATCAAACTAGTTTTTTTTTTGTTGAGAAAAAGTAGTTAAATATGTCATTTTTAAGGCGAAAATAGCTAATTTTCTACATTTAAAGTGTTAAACATGTCAAGAAAGAAGTCTTGAAAAATGAATAATTGTTTGTCCAAGATTTAAATTAGAACTCTTTAAATAAAATAATTAAATCTACCATATTATAGAGGGGAAATATAAAGTCCATATTCATTGAAGGAATACTAAAGGATATGGACATTCTAAACTTCTCCTTATCTTTTGTGCCAGGGTTAGCCATTGATTTCTTTTCACCTTACTTATTTTTAGATCATTTAAAATTTTTTGAATTGAATTTAATTTTTTAAATAAAATTTTATATTTAAAATTATTTTCCATATCAAAAATTAAAATTTAAATGAAATTTAATTTATATAAACAATACAAAGTTAAATTAGAGGTCAACTCCTCAACAAAATACCTTTCTAGCCATTTTGTTTTTTAAAATACTTGAATGAATAAGATAAAGTGATAATGTTAATATAGTAAACAAAATGAATTAAATTCTATCTTTTCCAAACATATAAATTTAATTTATTTATAAATTAAATCAAAACTTAATAGTATAATTGAGTTTAATTACAATAAAGAATTAATTCTAAATAGCATGATAATGATATCCGGTATATGAATTAAAGTTTAACAACTAAATCTTCCTCTTGTAGTCAGTATGGCAGGTGAAAGAAAGAATTTCATTTTGCTCAATCAATTCATGGTTTTAATTTTATAGTAAAGTTCATCCCCCTTAATTGCACATGAGATGAGAGCTGCTGGCTTGTGATTTTTTATTATTATTTACTTTTCTTTGAACCACTAGCTTTCATTTAGTTTTTTGTTTTATTTTGTGAAAAATATTTTTCAAGAACCTTGTTTCTTTTTTACAATTAAAATAAATACTATAAGATTAGTCCATGAAAAACAATTTTCATTAAGGAAAATAATTTTATTAGTACTACTAATTTATAATATTCACCAATATCATCATTTAACTATTTCAACTACTATTATTATCATCATCATCATTTTCATAATTACCACCAACGTGTCACCACCTCTGCCGACATTCAATTATTGTCTTATTATTAATGTAATCATTATTTTATCATTATCATCTTATTATTTATCATTCAACATCGTTTGATAAAAATAACTATCACCATCACCAACATCATCATCATTGTATTCCTCAACACTATCACCTCGTCATAATATAACCGCTTTAAAAACCAATAATTCATCATCATTTTAACAGTTAAAATTATCAATTTGACCATCCAACATCATAATTACCACAACAATCACTATTCTCGCTAGTCATTGCTATTATTTTCACCATTTTACTATTAAACAACCACCATTTATTATCATTGCTATTATCATAATAACCACCATCACATAACCACAATCAATATATTATTACCGTCACAATCATTATCACAAATATAATTTTTACCACAACTATCATAACCACCACCACCATCTATATAATAACCATAGAAACCAACACTTCATCACCATTTTCACCATTACCACCTCCACTTTGACTATTCAACACCACCATTACCATGACAACCACCATCACTAAGTTATCCCTACCACCACCGCCATTAATTTATTACTAAAATAACAATAATTGATATCATCATTATCATCACAAACACCACCATCTTACAATCACTATCAATATAATCACAAACACAATCACTATCACATCTATTACCACTACAACTATTATAAACACTATCAATATAATCACCACGGCAACTAACACTTTATCAACATTTCTACCATTACCATCACCATCACTACATTGATTATCTAACACCGTCATAACAATATCAACAAACAATTACCCATCGTTGTAATTGAAGTCATCACCACCATTTTATTATTAAAATAATTATAATTATAAAAATTATTTTTATCATCATTATTTATTACAACAACTATCATTCAATTATCTTCACAACCACCATTATTATTATTATCATAAATACTATCATCATAATTACCATAATTACTATTTCTTTTACTACCGGAATAACTTTTTTTCAAATTATTATCATCATTTTAAAAATAATTACTGAAAAGCTATTGATTTACTTAACATATAATAAAATTTTCCATAGAAATATTTTTCACAAAACAAACTCACTCTTCGTGATTCTTGTCTAAGGTTATTTGGTTTATACGTGTAAATTTAATACCAAGTAGTTTTACCGTTCTAAATTTTAAGGTTATTTGGTTTATGTTTGGATCATTTGCCTTCCATCTCTTAACAATATATATATTTTTTCTATATTCCTCAAAAAAACAAACCAACCTTTTATTTATTCTCATTACTCATAATTAACAATTTAATTATTTATTCTCTTTTTACAATTGAATTTGATAGTTTAGTTTTGAATTTCATAAAAAATAGTTAAAGATTTACTAAGACAAATGGGTTTTTCTCAAACTTTTATATTATTTTTCATCGATGCAGTTATTCATATGAGATAGATTCAGTTATTATTATTATTATTATTATTATTATAATCCACCAATTTTTAACCGTACACCTAATGCCACCTAAAATTTCTAAACTTAAAAATCATGGCAGAGCTGTCATGATCAATGTCTCAATGTTCATGTGGCGTTGAAAAGTCAGTAACAGGCCATATTTATGAAGTGGGCCCATTACTAGCTGTAGCTACGGATCGAGACTAGACACTCT
>Ga0325410_1004642_pt1 | contig 15317 bp, 8 predicted proteins | sample PopdelMetagenome_16_FD_206182 | JGI IMG/M metagenome (GOLD analysis project Ga0325410, IMG submission 206182) | Populus deltoides microbial communities from Bellville, Georgia, United States - Xylem-PdIQD-R3 | ecosystem: Host-associated > Plants > Phyllosphere > Stem > Wood/Secondary xylem...
TTTTTTTAATTGGAAAATTTCATAATTATGGTTGCTATGCTACTTATTATTCAGGAGTTCACTTTAGATTAATCCACTTTTGCTTGTTTATAATTTTGAAGCGGTAGAATTTTATGCTATAGCTGTAAGGGGTTGCTAAATTTGAAATGGTTCTTTCTAGAGAATTGCCTACCTTGTATAGAAAAGGAAATCTGTTGGTTTGCAAGTCTTTTATGTCCATATATTAACATTTTGGTTGAGTTTGTTTTCCCACAGTGTTTGCACGCTGTTAAATAACGTTGTGTCCTTTGATTTGTGTCAGCCTCCCAAAATTAAGTCCTTCATCAATGGTGTTATTACCAGTCCACTTGAGAATATAGAAGAACCCCTAAAAGGTTTTGTTTGGGAGTTCGATAAGGTAACTTTACATCCTTTAACTTACAAAGTATGAGGGTTACTTTTATGCAGATTTATGAATGGGTTGATTTAATTTCATTTCACACTGCTGCAGGGAGATTTTCATCATTGGGTTGATCTTTTTAATCATTTTGATTCATATTTTGAGAAGCACATAAAGCCAAGAAAAGACTTGCAGGTTGAGGACAACTTCTTGGAATCTGATCCTCCCTTTCCAAGAGAAGCTGTTCTTCAAATTCTTCGTGTTATCAGAATAATTTTAGAGAACTGCCCAAACAAGCACTTTTATAGTTCTTATGAGGTATTGTTGTTCCTAATATGAAATGCATCCTGTGTGTTTAATAGTTAGGCAAACAGTGCTGCTTCTGTTTTACTTTTATCAGTTAGGCTGTGGTTTTCGTGCAGTATCCTTTGTATATGTTTTTAGTGGTGATAAAATCCCGTCACAGGAATGTTTTAAGGGCTTCTATAACACTTGCCTTTTTTACCCTCAATTCCTTAAAAAAATTGCTTCTCTATTTCCTCTGTTGTTGCAGCAGCATCTTTCTAACCTTCTTGCTTCCACTGATGCGGACATAGTAGAGGCTTGCTTGCAGACTCTGGCAGCTTTTTTGAACAAGACTCTTGGAAGATATTCCATTAGAGATTTGTCTTTGAATACAAAGTTATTTTCTCTTGCACAAGGCTGGGGAGGAAAGGATGAGGGTCTTGGATTGGTTGCGTCTACTACACAAAATGGATGTGAACCTGTTGCTTATGAGTTAGGTTGCACCCTTCATTTTGAGTTCTATGCATTGAACGAGTTGTCAAGTCAGTTCAGTGCCATAGAACAGCCAACTCAGGGTTTACAAATTATTCATTTACCTAATGTTGATACTTGTCCAGAGACAGATTGTGAGCTTTTGAATAAGTTAGTTGTAGAATATAAAGTACCTCCCAGCTTAAGATTTTCTTTATTGACGAGATTGCGGTTTGCAAGGGCTTTTCGCCCTTTGGTTTCTCGCCAATTGTACACATGCATCCGTTTGTATGCTTTCATTGTTCTTGTTCAAGCAAGCAGTGATGCTGATGATCTAGTTTCTTTCTTCAACTCTGAACCTGAGTTTGTCAATGAATTAGTTTCACTTTTGAGCTATGAAGATGAAGTGCCTGAGAAAATTCGAATTCTTTGTTTGTTATCATTGGTCGCTCTTTCTCAAGATCGGTCCCACCAATCAACTGTCTTGGCTGCTGTCACATCTGGTGGTCACCGCGGCATCCTGTCCAGCCTCATGCAAAAAGCCATTGATTCTGTTATCAGTGATTCATCAAAATGGTCTGTCGATTTTGCTGAAGCTCTACTGTCTCTTGTCACTGTTTTGGTCTCATCATCATCAGGTTGCTCAGCCATGCGCGAGGCAGGGTTTATTCCTACTCTTCTACCCCTCCTCAAAGATACAGACCCTCAGCATTTGCATTTGGTAGCCGCTGCTGTGCATATTCTAGAGGCATTCATGGATTACAGTAATCCTGCTACCGCATTATTCAGAGAGTTGGGTGGTTTGGATGACACCATCTCTCGACTGAAGGTAGAAGTGTCTCATGTAGAAGATTGTTCAAAGCAACAAGGTGAAGATTCTGATTCAAGGACAAGGAATTTGCAAGTAGCTGCAAGTGCTTCCTCAGAGCTAGATAGTATGCTCCCACTGTATTCTGAAGCATTAATTGCTTATCATCGACGTTTACTGATGAAATCTTTGCTAAGGGCGATATCCCTTGGAACATATGCTGCTGGGAACACTTCTCGTATTTATGGATCCGAGGAGAGTTTGTTGCCCCAATGCCTATGTCTAATCTTCAGAAGAGCAAAAGATTTTGGTGGAGGGGTGTTTTCACTTGCAGCAACTGTCATGAGTGATCTAATTCATAAAGATCCTACCTGTTTCCCTATCTTAGATGCAGCTGGTCTTCCTTCTGCTTTTTTGAATGCAATAATGGATGGTGTTCTATGCTCTTCAGAAGCCATAATGTGTATACCTCAGTGTTTGGATGCCCTATGCCTGAATAATAATGGTCTTCAGGCTGTAAAGGATCGGAATGCTCTAAGGTGCTTCGTGAAAATATTTACATCCAAAACGTATTTGCGTGCCCTTTTCGGTGAGACACCAGGGTCCTTGTCTACCGGACTGGATGAACTCATGCGCCATGCTTCCTCATTACGAGGACCTGGAGTGGATATGTTGATTGAGATCCTAAATGTCATTACAAAAATTGGGACTGGGGTCGATGGTTCTTGCGCATCCACTGATCTGTCCTGCTCTGCTCCTGTTCCAATGGAAACTGATGCTGAAGAAAGGAGTCTGGTTCTGTCAGATGATAGGGGAAGTTTTGGGATGGAAACCTTGGAGCAGACCACTGAGCAGTCATCTGATACTTCAGCAGCAAATGTTGACTCCCTTTTTCCTGAATGTTTAAGCAATGTTGCTCGTCTTCTTGAAACAATTCTCCAGAATTCTGACACGTGTCATATATTTGTTGAGAAGAAGGGAATCGATGCTGTTCTGCAGTTATTTACTTTGCCTTTAATGCCTATTTCAACATCGATTGGTCAGATCATATCTGTTGCGTTTAAGAACTTCTCACATCAGCATTCTGCTTCCTTGGCTAGGGCAGTAAGTGCCTTCTTGAGAGAACATCTAAAATCAACAAATGAACTATTAGTTTCAGTTGCGGGGACTCATCTTGCTGTGGTTGAATCTGCTAAGCAAGCTAAGGTTCTGAGATATCTTTCCAGCCTTGAAGGTATACTTTCTCTCTCGAATTTTTTGTTGAAGGGGAATAGTACTTTTGTCTCTGAATTGGGCACTGCAGATGCTGATGTGTTGAAGGATATTGGGATGGCATACCGGGAAATAATTTGGCAAGTTTCTCTGTATAATGACTCCAAAGTGGATGAAAATAGAAATGCAGAACAGGGGACTGACCTGTCTTCATCAACTGCTGTGGTAAGAGAAAGTGAAGATGACGCAAACATTCCAGTTGTGAGATACATGAACCCAGTTTCTATTAGGAATGGATCTCAGCCCCTTTGGGGTGGGGAACGTGAATTTCTCTCAGTCATTCGTTCAGGTGAAGGCTTGCACCGCCGTAGTCGACATGGCTTGGCACGTATACGAAGTGGGAGGACTGGTCAGCACTTGGATGATTTAAGCATTGACTCTGAGATCCCATCAGATGAACCAGAGACATCTTTGCCAAAGTTGAAAAGTAGAACTCCTGATGAGATTCTAAACAAATTGGCTTCTGTATTACGTTCTTTCTTTTCTGCCCTTGTGAAGGGACTTACATCTCCAAACCGTCGAAGGGCTGATGTAGGGTTGTTGAGTGCAGTTTCAAAGACCCTTGGAACTACCTTGGCTAAAATTTATCTTGAGGCTCTCAGCTTCTCAGGGTATTTTACTGCTGGACTTGATACATCACTGTCAGTTAAGTGCCGATATCTTGGAAAGGTTGTTGATGACATGGCAGCCCTCACATTTGACAGCAGGAGGCGTACTTGTTATGCATCAATGGTCAATAATTTTTATGTACATGGAACCTTTAAGGAGCTGCTTACTACATTTGAAGCTACAAGTCAACTGTTATGGACACTACCTTACCCTTTTCCTTGCCCCTCAGTTGACCATGAGAAGGCAGGTGAAGGAAATAATTTGTCTCACAGCACATGGCTACTTGACACTTTACACAGCTACTGCCGTGTGCTCGAGTATTTTGTTAACTCCTCTCTGCTTTTATCTTCAACATCTGGATCCCAAGTTCAACTACTTGTTCAGCCTGTTGCAGCTGGTTTGTCAATTGGGCTATTTCATGTTCCTAAGGACCCTGAAGTCTTTGTTCGCATGCTGCAGTCGCAGGTTCTGGATGTCATGTTATCTGTCTGGAACCACCCGATGTTTCCAAGTTGCAGCACTGGCTTCATTTCTTCTATTGTGTCACTTGTAACACACATATACTCTGGTGTTGGAGATGTCAAAAGGAATCAAAGTGGCATTGCAGGAAGTACAAACCAAAGGTTCATGCTCCCACCACCTGATGAAAATACAATTGCTATGATTGTTGAGATGGGCTTTACAAGGGCAAGAGCTGAAGAGGCATTGAGACGGGTGGAAACAAATAGTGTTGAAATGGCCATGGAGTGGCTGTTTAGTCATGCTGAGGATCCTGTGCAGGAGGATGATGAGTTAGCTCGGGCACTTGCGCTATCACTAGGAAGTTCATCTGAAGGATTGAAAATTGACGATGAGGATAATTCAATAGATGTCGTGACAGAAGAAGGACAAATGACGGTGCCTCCTGTTGAAGATATTCTTGCTGCATCTGTGAAGTTGTTTCAGAGTAGTGATACGATGGCATTCTCGTTGACGGATTTGCTTGTGACCCTTTGCAATCGGAACAAAGGAGAAGACCGTCTAAAGGTGGCATCTTATCTTATTGAGCAGCTAAAGCTTTGCCCATTGGATTTTTCCAAGGATTCCAGTGCACTGTGTATGATATCACATATTTTAGCATTGCTCCTTTTTGAGGATGGAACTGTTCGAGAAATTGCTGCACAGAATGGTATAGTTGCTGCTGTAACAAATGTCTTGATGAATTTCAAGGCTAGAAATGCATCAGGGAGTGAAATTCTTATCCCAAAATGCATTAGTGCTTTACTGCTCATCTTGGATAGCATGTCGCAATCCAGGCCTAGAATCTCTTCTGAAACTACCAGAGGAACCCAGACAGTATCTCTGCCTGACTCGTCAGTTCTGGCATCAGGTACAGAAAAAAAGGTGGCTTCAGACTTTCCTGAGAAAGAATCTGGCACAGCACTTGAGAAATTATTGGGGAAGTCAACTGGTTACCTGACTATTGAAGAGAGTCGTGAAATACTACTTGTTGCCTGTGACTTGATGAAACAGCATGTTCCTGCTGTGATCATGCAGGCTATTCTGCAGTTATGTGCTCGCCTGACAAAAACTCACAATTTAGCATTGCAATTTCTTGAAAATGGAGGGTTAACTGCTCTATTTAGTATTCCACGAAGTTGTTTCTTCCCTGGATATGACACTGTTGCATCTGCCATCATTCGGCACCTCGTTGAAGATCCTCATACCCTACAAACTGCCATGGAATTGGAGATACGTCAAACTTTGATCGGAAATCGCCATGCTGGGCGTATTTTCCCAAGGACATTTTTGACATCTATGGCACCTGTTATTTCCAGAGATCCTGTGGTTTTTATGAAAGCTGCAGCTGCAGCTTGTCAGTTGGAATCATCAGGAGGGAGGACTTTTGTGGTATTATTGAAGGAAAAAGAGAAGGAAAGGGACAAATCAAAAGCTTCAGGTGCTGAAGAATCTGTCCGGATTTCTGAGAATAAGATGCATGATGGTTCAGGTAAATGTGCCAAAGGCCATAAAAAGATTCCGGCCAATCTTACTCAAGTAATGGATCAGCTTCTTGATATAGTTCTGAAACATCCTTTGCCAAAAAGTCCAGAAGGTTGTGTTGGTGATTTAAATTCGATGGATGTGGATGAACCTGCTACCAAGTTAAAGGGAAAATCCAAGGTTGACGAGACAAAGAAAGTGGAGTCTGAATCTGAAAGATCTGCTGGACTGGCTAAAGTGACTTTTGTTCTCAAGTTGTTGAGTGATGTTCTTCTTATGTATGTGCATGCAGTTGGGGTCATACTGAGACGAGACTTGGAATTGTGTCATCTGCGGGGATCTAATCAAACAGATAGTTCTGGGCAAGGTGGGATAATTCATCACATCTTACACCAGTTGCTTCTAATATCTACAGATAAATCTGCAGGACCTGATGAATGGAGGGACAAATTATCTGAAAAAGCTTCTTGGTTCATTGTTGTTTTGTGTGGCCGATCTGGTGAAGGGCGGAGGCGAGTGATTAATGAACTTGTGAAAGCTATGTCTTCATTCTCAAACTTGGAGAGCAATTCACATAACAACGTTTTGTTGCCTGATAAAAAAGTTTTTGCTTTTTCTGATTTGGTGTATTCAATTTTGTCTAAAAATGCATCCTCCAGCCACTTACCTGGTTCCGGATGCTCACCGGATATAGCAAAAAGCATGATAGATGGAGGAATGGTGCAGTCTCTTACTAGCATTCTTCAAGTGATTGATTTGGACCATCCTGATGCTCCTAAAATTGTCAATCTTCTATTGAAGGCTTTGGAAAGTCTGTCAAGGGCTGCCAATGCTAGTGAGCAAGTTCTTAAATCTGAGGGTCTGAACAAGAAGAAAACAACTGTGTCAAATGGAAAATGTGATGAACAGACAGCTGCATCAGCTGTGGAGACCATAGAGCATAATCAGAATAGCGGTGCCACACAGGAAGCCCCAGATGAGGAGGATACTGACATTCAGCAACAGCAAGGAACTACTCATGTTGAGGGTAATCATGCTGCACATCAAAATCAGCCAGCAGAGCAAGACATGAGGATAGAGTCGGAAGATACAATGCCAACCAATCCATCGGTGGAGATTGGAATGGATTTCATGCATGAAGAAATGGAAGAGGGTGGTGTGTTACACAACACTGACCAAATTGAGATGACTTTTCATGTTGAGAACAGGGCTGGTGATGATATGGGTGATGAGGATGATGACATGGGAGATGATGGTGACGAGGATGAGGATGAGGATGAGGGGGAGGATGAGGATATCACTGAAGATGGTGCTGGCATGATGTCTCTTGCTGACACTGATGTGGAAGATCATGATGATACTGGCTTGGCAGATGACTATAATGATGAGATGATTGACGAAGAAGATGATTTTCATGAGAATCGTGTTATAGAGGTCAGGTGGAGGGAGGCCCTTGATGGGTTGGATCATTTGCAGGTACTCGGTCAGCCTGGAGCTTCAAGTGGTCTGATTGATGTTGCTGCTGAGCCATTTGAAAGGGTGAATGTGGATGATCTTTTTGGTCTTCGCAGGCCTTTGGGTTTTGATCGTCGACGTCAGAGTGGCAGGTCTTCCTTTGAGCAGTCTGTCACAGAAGCAAATGGATTTCAGCATCCTCTGCTGTTAAGGCCATCCCAGTCAGAAGATCTGGTTTCTATGTGGTCATCAGGTGGGCATTCATCCAGGGGTTTAGAAGCTTTGTCATATGGGAGCTTTGATGTACCTCATTTTTATATGTTTGATGCTCCTGTTCTTCCATTTGAACATGTACCTAGTAGGATATTTGGTGATCGATTGGGTAGGGCAGCACCCCCACCTTTGTCTGATTCTTCTTTAGGAATGGACTCGTTGCATACACAGGTGCGGAGAGGGCCTGGTGATGGAAGGTGGACTGATGATGGTCAGCCACAAGCAGGTGCCCGATCTGCTGCAATTGCACAAGCAATAGAGGAGCAGTTCATATCACAGCTGTGCAGTGTACCTACAACCAATGCTCCCATTGAGAGGCAGTTCCAGAATTCAGGAGTCCAGGAGAATCAACCATTTCATAATCCTCCATCCAATGATGGTCAAGTAGTGGTGGATGATGATAACACCAGCAGTCAACAAAATGAAGTTCAGCAAGGAAATGGCAATGAAGTTACCCACTATCAGCCTAATCCAACAGCTGAAACCATTCCTTCCAATGAGCAGGTTGATTCTCGGTCTTCATTCAGTGATTCAGGTGAAGATTTACAGGTGGATGAACCTATGTTAGCTCAACCAATTTCTCTGAACAGTACACCAAATGGTCTTGACAACATGGAAATTGGAGATGGTGATGGCACTGCATGTGATCAAGTCGAGACAATGCCAGAGCATGTCAACTCTGCAGAACATCATGCTTCTTGGCAATGTGAAGGAGTCCCTGAAGCACATGCAAGTCTCAATGATGTGCCTGTTCAGGATGTCAGATCCTCAACAGATGATCAGTGCAATAATCCTTTGTTGGCCAATTCTGTTTCAATGATGCCTGATGTGGATCAGATGAATGCTGATGTTGAAATGACTGGTGCTGATGCTGAAGGAAATCGGCCTGGGCAATCCATGCCTGCTTCTGAACAAGGTGCTGACGAGACATCATCCAGGCAAGAGACATTGGTTGCTCAGGATGCTACTCAGGCTAATCAAAATGGTATAGATAATGAGACTCCCACTACAAGCGCAATTGACCCAACTTTCCTGGAGGCATTACCTGAAGATTTACGAACAGAAGTTCTAGCTTCCCAGCAGGCTCAGTCTGTTCAACCACCAACTTATGCTCCACCTTCTGTTGAAGATATTGATCCTGAATTTTTGGCTGCTCTTCCTCCAGACATCCAAGCAGAGGTTTTGGCACAACAACGAGCACAGCGGATTGCACAGCAGGCTGAAGGACAGCCTGTTGACATGGATAATGCTTCAATAATTGCTACTTTTCCTGCTGATGTGCGTGAAGAGGTTTGTTTTTTAACTTAGCCTGCAATTGCTTCTTGAGTAATGATAACCCTTTTATGATTGCTTTTGATCCAGGTGCTTTTGACATCTTCAGAAGCAGTATTATCAGCATTACCTTCTCCATTACTTGCCGAAGCCCAAATGCTAAGGGACCGAGCAATGAGTCACTATCAGGCTCGCAGCCTGTTTGGTAGTAGCCACAGGCTAAATAGTCGTAGAAATGGTCTGGGATTTGATAGGCAGACAGTGATGGACAGGGGTGTTGGAGTTACAATTGGACAGAGGGCTGCTTCTGCTTTTGCAGATGGCATGAAGATGAATGAAATTGAAGGCGAGCCACTTTTGGATACCAATGCATTGAAAGCTTTGATCCACCTGCTAAGGATGGCACAGGTAATTGGTGATCTCTGCATATTATGTTTCACTGGAAAGCATTCTTGCTATTTGGGGGATGAACATTTATTTTGTGCTTGTTCTTTTAATCTGGCAAAATGGCTTAGAATTATTTGATATGTAGTTTTAATTAATTCTGAATTTTAGTGTTTTGATTAATTCTAGAAGATTAATAGTCTAGTCAAAAGAATGAACGGTGACTGAATTAATCTGTTCAAGCAACTGTAGACCTCTGTTTCTGTGGTCCTCCATTAAGTAGTTCTTCATGATCAAAAACTTTACAAGTTTACATTTATTCAAACCTTAATGTTACGATCCATTTTATTAAAACCTTCATCAATGAACATTAAACTTTAGATGGACCCTAATAGTAACTTGTATCATGCCATTTTATACAATATTTGAAGAGTTTGTGTTTCCCTTGAAAGTTGTGCAGTTTTTCCCAGTTCAGTGTGTATTTTCTTAGAAAGCTAGTGATTCAAGGTTGTGAGAAAAGATGAATCTTTGTTTCTTGCTTCCGCATATTCAATTTTGATTGATTTGGATGAATGGAAGTAGATAAGGGATTTAATTTGAGGATTAATATTTGTCTGTGCTCAGAGCTCATAATGAGTCAGGGGTTTTATTATATTGGGGTAGATGCGATACTAGATAATATCTCTTTCTGGTACTGTGAGCTAGTAGGAGCTGAATTGCAAGTACTGCATAGCTTGACTGGTTCTGGCTTACTTTGTTGTTTCACACTAAAGTTCCAGTGACATTAAGGATGTGCTTCTCTTTTCCATAGAAGCTTGCATTTATCACAATTAGTTCCTCTTTCTGACAGTCAGTTATTAAAGGTTTGCTCTTAGAGCTCTTGGAGTTCATGTAAATTCAAAGAATTTATGTTTGAGAATGTCCATTGTTCAGACTGTTAATGCCAAATCTTTTATTTTAAGGTTTTTTAAAGATTTTTCTGCATAATGATCTTACAATATAGTCATGACATCTCTACTGCATCGTGATAATTTGCTAACCTGGGTTTTCTATTTTCAATCATTATTATTTCTATGATGTTAGCCCCTCGGGAAAGGCCTTCTACAGAGACTTCTGTTAAACCTTTGTGCACATAGTACTACAAGGACAAGTTTAGTTTGTCTCTTGCTCAATATGATTAAACCCGAGGCTGAAGGGTCAGTCAGTGGATTGGCAGCAATTAACTCCCAGAGGCTTTATGGTTGTCAGTCAAATGTTGTTTATGGTCGATCGCAGTTGATGGATGGTATTTTTTCCCCATCTGTTGTAATCATAATTTTTCCAATTGACTTGTGTTTTAAATTATCAATTCTGATTGTTTTCTTTACAGGTCTTCCTCCCTTGGTTTTGCGTCGAGTTCTGGAAATCTTGACCTATTTGGCTACAAATCATTCTTCTATTGCCAATATGTTGTTCTACTTTGATCCCTCAATTGTTCTGGAGCCTCCAAGTCCAAAATATCTGGAAACCAAGATTGATAAAGGCAAGGAGAAAATTGGAGATGGAGATAATTCGTTAAAACCTTTGGGCGATACTGATAATGTTCCTTTGATCCTTTTTCTGAAGCTGTTGAATCGACCACTTTTTCTACACAGCACTACTCATCTTGAGCAGGTATGAGCAATCTGGTTCGGAAGTGGTTTGACATCTCTTTACTTTTCTTGATCCAATTTGCATATTTAGTAGTTGGCTCATGTTTCGTTGTAGCATGTTTTCTCTATATTGATGGTATAATCTTGATCCTTTCTTCTAATGTGTTTCTTGATTTCACACATGAGACAAATTCGTTGTGGTGCAGGTCATGGGATTGCTTCAAGTAGTAGTTTTCACGGCAGCATCAAAATTAGACAGCCATGCCCAATCTGGACAGGCAAGGGAGACTTCTCAAAAACAAACTGCCAGTGAAGTTCCTGGTGGTGTTCAAAGTGTTCCGCCATTGGTAGCAGAATCAAGTCAAGAAGACAAGGCTGCCAGTTCTGGGTCCATTTCTAATGGAAATAAGAGCATTGATGCATGCAGTGCTTTCTTGAAGTTACCACAACCTGAGTTGAGCAATCTGTGCGGCCTTCTTGGTTGTGAAGGGTACTTTCAGGCTTTAATTCTTACATCTAACATTTTGAAAGTTCCGTGTCTTATCAGTCAACTTAACATGCTCATTTTTTTTGGTCAATCCATCATTAGCGATGTGCCCTTCATTTATCTATATATCTTTTTTTCTTTTAGTTATCTCCCTTCATATCTGTTTTTCTTGAGTTTTTTTTTTCATGTGAATTTGTCAATGAATCACTAATCTGTTCCATTGACTAAATTCAGGCTGTCAGATAAAGTATATATGCTAGCTGGAGAAGTGCTTAAGAAGTTGGCCTCAATTGTTGCAACCCATCGTAAATTCTTTACTTCAGAGCTTTCAGAATTAGCTCGTGGGTTGAGCAGTTCAGCTGTCAGTGAGCTTGTCACCTTGAGGAACACTCACATGCTAGGTCTAAGTGCTGGCTCCATGGCCGGGGCAGCAATCCTACGTGTGCTACAGGCACTCAGCTCACTCACCTCACTCAGCTCACTCACCTCACCCACAATTGATGAGAATATGGACCTTGAGAGTGGTGGGGAACAGGAGGAGCAAACTACCATGTGGAACTTAAGTATTGCACTTCAGCCATTGTGGCTAGAATTGAGCGAATGTATTAGTTTGACAGAGGGACAGCTCGTTCAGAGCACTTTCAGTCCAACTGTATCAAATATAAATGTAGGGGAGCTTGTACAGGGGGGCTCTTCTTCATCCCCTCTTCCTCCTGGAACCCAGAGGCTCTTGCCTTTCATTGAAGCTTTCTTTGTTTTGTGTGAAAAGCTACAGGCAAACCAATCCATTGTGCAACAAGATCATGTGACCATAACCGCGAGAGAAGTCAAAGAATCTTCTGGGAGCTCCTCCTTGACCACTGCATGCTTTGGAGATTCTCAGAGAAAGCTTGATGGTGTTGTCACATTTTCCAGATTTGCAGAGAAGCATCGCCGGCTTTTGAATACTTTTATAAGGCAGAATCCTGGCTTGTTGGAGAAATCACTCTCTATGATGCTGAAGGCTCCCAGACTTATTGATTTTGATAACAAGAGAGCATATTTCCGCTCCAGAATAAGGCAACAGCATGAGCAACACCGTTCTGGTCCTCTGCGGATAAGTGTTCGGCGAGCATATGTTTTGGAGGATTCATACAATCAATTGAGGATGCGACCTACTCAGGATCTCAGGGGAAGATTGAATGTGCAGTTCCAAGGTGAGGAGGGTATTGATGCTGGGGGTTTGACAAGAGAATGGTATCAATTGCTGTCAAGGGTTGTATTTGACAAGGGAGCATTGCTTTTCACAACTGTTGGGAATGATGTGACTTTTCAGCCAAACCCTAATTCTGTTTATCAGACAGAACATCTGTCTTACTTCAAGTTTGTGGGCCGTGTGGTAATGCTCCAGAACTTGTTTCTTCTGAACTAGATTGTACTACTGTTGTTGAATTAGGTAGTTTTCTGATTTTATTGCTTATGAGCTTGTAGGTTTCCAAGGCACTGTTTGATGGGCAACTTTTGGATGTTTACTTTACTCGGTCTTTCTACAAGCATATTCTTGGTGCAAAGGTGACATACCATGACATAGAGGCTGTTGATCCTGATTATTACAAGAATTTGAAGTGGATGCTGGAGGTTAGTGAATTTAATCTGTGATCCCCTCTTCTGAATTCAGTTGTGCTTTTGCCCACATTTTGCTATGGAGTGAGTTTTTCCCCAGTGCATGACAGTTATTATCCTCTGCTGTATCTCATCTGTTTCAGAATGATGTGAGTGATATACCTGACTTGACATTCAGCATGGATGCTGACGAGGAGAAGCACATCCTTTATGAGAAAACTCAGGTACACTCAGCATTTTGATACCTTGTATTGTTATCAATATTCTTGTTATGGGTTTATCCTCTTCCTGGGCATGAACATGGTTCTAAGTTTTATGTGGCTCCTGAACTTTGTATTTATTCGTGCTTTTTTGCTTGGAAAAAGGTTACTGATTATGAGCTTAAACCTGGAGGAAGAAACATAAGGGTTACTGAAGAAACAAAGCATGAGTATGTAGACCTTGTTGCTGATCATATATTGACAAACGCCATTCGTCCTCAGATTAATTCCTTCCTAGAAGGTTTTAATGAATTGGTGCCAGGGGAACTTATTTCCATTTTCAATGATAAAGAGCTTGAGCTACTAATCAGTGGACTTCCTGAAATTGATTGTGAGTTGGCTTTTTTGTTATCCCGTTCAATTTATGTGGTTCTTTTTTCTTTGAAATACCTGACCAGTAACACTGCTGTTGCAGTGGATGATCTGAAGGCCAACACTGAGTATACTGGCTATACTCCAGCATCTGGTGTTGTTCAATGGTTTTGGGAGGTTGTCAAAGGTTTTAACAAGGAAGATATGGCCAGACTACTGCAGTTCGTCACTGGAACATCAAAGGTGATTTGTTGTACTGTATACGTGGATATTCTATGAATATGTTTCATATGATGTATTCTAACATATACATAATTGGTCACTTCATTGTATATTTTGCATGATAAATGTTTTTGTTGAATTGGTGTTTAGGTTTGTGCATGGTTTTAGCAGATCAACTATCTGAAATTGGAATTTGGTAAAAACTAACTGTGGGTTTTCAGGTTCCATTGGAGGGTTTCAAGGCATTGCAGGGTATCTCTGGTCCCCAAAAGCTTCAGATTCACAAAGCCTATGGGGCTCCTGAGCGTTTGCCTTCAGCTCACACATGGTCAGCTAGAAGCCCTGTACTGTTATGGTTACTTAAAAGCCCAAAATTTGCTCCTGATATTGGAATTTTCTGTTGGTCCTTGTCATTTTTTTCATTTTTCTTTTTCCAGCTTCAATCAGCTAGACCTTCCTGAGTATACCTCCGGGGAACAGCTTCAAGAACGCTTGCTGCTTGCTATTCATGAAGCCAGTGAAGGATTTGGCTTTGGTTAAACGAGTTTAACATGTTGGCTGGGATAATCAACAATCTGTCTATAAGATGTGATGTATTATCTTATATTTATTCTTGTTTACATCATCTGTAAGTTTTCCACCACCTATTTTTTTTGGACAAATTTTGCAGATATGTTGTTTCTGTATCCCATTAACTCATCAGTAACTGTTTTTTATTCGATTAAATTTCCATGCAGCAGATTGAGGATCGACTCAAAGCGGACAAGGATTAGCATAATACAAAAGGCTGTAGTGGTGCCTCAAAATTGCATCAGCACGGTAACTGAAGCTCTGCTGTAACTATCAGCTGCGAAATACCTATCTTTTTTTGGGTTACTTGCCATGTCAGGCATATGGGGATAAGTCTCTCGTTCCATTGTTTATACAAGTTTGTTCATTATTGTTAATATTCTTCAATGTGCATTATATCTTGATGGATAACTTATCTAGTAGTAGTTTCATGTTTTCTTTCCTCACTGCCTCTCTCCTTGAAAGGATTCTTCAACTGGTGCCAAAACTCAATTCGAATGTTGGATACCTGATTTCTGTCAGTCGATTATACAAACTACTTCTGCAATCAGGCTGGTTTTTCGGTGAATTGAATAAAAAAAAAAGAAATTGAGGTGTAAAAGACTGCAAACAAGAGGCTAAGAACAAAAAGATTTGACAGGTTGCGAAACTCGATCAATCTGCAGTCAAGCATCGGCCATGGCAAGAATTCCAACGAACCAGGTCATGTCACTTCAGGCTCGGACACTTGTCAATCAATGTCAGCACTTTTACTTTCTTGTATTATATTGAATATATATTTTTATCAATGTTTTCCTATACATTGAATTAGATTTGAGAAATATAATGGTATAATTCTATTTTGAAGGGTGGTTGATAAGCTCACAAGTCCCTCTGCTGTTATAAATTCTTCTTTAATGTGGTTCTCCGTTTTTTAATTTTATTAACATGGTACTTCTACTCATCCCTCATTATAAACACTAAAACTCAATTATTATTTATGCAATTAATTTAATTTGATAACTTTTTAAAATTATAATTCGACTTCACTTTAATTTTTTTT
>Ga0325410_1004646_pt1 | contig 15310 bp, 7 predicted proteins | sample PopdelMetagenome_16_FD_206182 | JGI IMG/M metagenome (GOLD analysis project Ga0325410, IMG submission 206182) | Populus deltoides microbial communities from Bellville, Georgia, United States - Xylem-PdIQD-R3 | ecosystem: Host-associated > Plants > Phyllosphere > Stem > Wood/Secondary xylem...
CTAAGCCATAGTTTGGGGGTTTTAAAACAAGAAGTTGATAAGTGTAGAAGATTATTCTATGATCTTCAAGCTTCATGGGCAAAGGAGGTACAATGCTAAAAAAATAAAAGAAGAAGGAGAGTCATTATTTTTATCATTCAAAAGTATGTACGAAAGTGGTTAATACGGTGTGCTTATCTAAAATTCTTGTCAGTTACTACTTACATACAGTGTTGTTGGAGAAAGGTGTTAACAATAAAGGAATTTTGAAGGCTTAAACAAGAGGCTTAAAAAGTCACTACAAATACTATTCAAGATTTGAGGGTGAATCATCTTGAAGAGGGAGGGAATGATACAGTTCAGCCTTGTGAAGCAAGGTCAGATTCGGATTTTGGCATAAAAATTGTTACCGTCCAGTTTTACGCTATTAAGCAAACTCCAAATCCAACTGTTGGATCGAGTTAAAACTTTACCAGAAGATTCCAGAAGTATTGGTCTATGTTAAGGTAAGGTTTTAGGTGAATTAGAGTTCGGAAAGAACTTGCGATATATGTCAGAATAAGTTGTATGAATTTTGTTATTACTTTCTTTTGACTTGTGGACTTCTTATTTGACAAGGATCATTTTCCTACAAGGATGTGGGAGCTTGTTTTGGAAATTTCCTAGTTCCACAAGGATCTTTAATGAACTGCAATATAATCTCCAAGTGTGGCAAGGATTTATTAATGTTTCAGAATCCTTTTCTTATAAGGATTCTTTATTCATCCTAGCTACACAAGAAAAGAAGGACTAGTGGTATTTAATGATAGATTAATTATTTTTATTTTTTTTTTCATGTTTGGGCTTAATTAATACTTTGTTTTTCAGCTAGGATTCAAAGCTTGTTTAGATCAAGCTATGGGCTTTTGATTTCAGGGTTTTTTGGTCAGTTTTGTATCTGGGTCAATTCAGCCCACTAGGGTAGATACATTAGGGTTAATTTTTCAAGAACTATTTAAACTCATATAACCAAAATTTCAACAACTATTGATAAATATTATTTCTGAATTTTTCAGTTTTAACGTGTGAAAGTAATTCTTGCATTCTTCAGTTCCTAAACGAACTAAATCTGACTTATCGAAGATTAACTGGTTTCGAGGCGTCATTCTACTTCATTCCAATAGTGTTGATGCCTTGGGGTAGGTTTCTATTATGTCACATTCCTATCAGACCTATTTTGATTTTTCAGGATAAGATCTCAATCTTGATTGTGAGTTGCATGATTACATGATCACAAGCATCAATTGAGCTTTGAATTTATTTATTTTTCATTTTTATATTTATGGTGTTATCACATTCTAATTTAATTCTTATTTTGTTATTCAATAAAATCATGGAGACCTTTTAAGAATATTGAAAGGATGTATTTATATAATATTGACAAGTGTTTATTTTTTAGTTGATTATTTTTTTTTTAGTTTAGTTTATTTATTGTTGTTACCTTATTTTTAATTATATTATTAAATTAATTGTGGTTATTGAAACAAGTCCAGTCAATAATCAAAGTCTCAGATTTTTCTTGGTTATTTAAAAATGCTATTGTCGACTCAACATCCTTTTGTTTTTATATATATTTGGAGAATTTTGGTTTGGCCTGCAATGCAGCGTGAGAGCATTCATGGTGGGTTAGCTTATATTGAATATTCTAAGATCGAATATTTTTCATCTTCACACTTTAACCTTCTCTTCTCTCTCACCTTTCTCTATAAAAAATCACAGTCTCCCACCTCAAAAATTACTTTTATACTCAGTCAACCACCCTTTTTTTCTTCAAACCCACAACCTGTAACAATAATGGTTCTCTCATATCAGTAGACTCAGCAACCACCCATCAAAACCTGGGTGGTTGATGAAAAAAAGTCTTTAGCCACAAACAGTCTCCGCCGAAAATTTCACCAAAAGTCACAGCTTTTCTTCTCATCGAAGTCAATGTCGCGAGAACACAATCAATCTTTTTGTTTTGTTGAAAAGGTCAGCCCAATGAGAAACAATCTAATCTTTTTGTTTCATATGACCACACTGTATATTTTGAATTATTTGTTAATAAATCATGGTTGTAGCCGTGAGAAGAGCTGGGCCAGGAGCTAGTGGCTGTGCAGAGGGGGTGAGGGGAAGAAGATGGAAAATACAGGGGGCTAGGGTTTTATTTATTTATTTTATACAGGATTGTGTTTTGAGAATAATTGGCTTTTTTATAATTACTTTAAATGTAATAAATAAATACATTTTTTTTTGTTGAATTTTTTCTAGCTCCAACTCCTAAGAATGTAAAATGTTATTCCCCTTTAAATTGTGTAATAGTTGAAAATTTAGTTATAAAGTGGAAAAAAACAAAGCGAGTATTTTTTTTATTTGCTTTATATAAGCTTATCACATTCTCACGACTAGAATCGCAAGGTTGTCATGCAAATTTGGTTGACGTGGTCATTTTTTGTCTTTTTTTTCCCTTTATTATTGGGTTGTTTTAGAATTGAAATTCGTCATTTTTTTTCTTTTTATCAAACATTATTTTTGTGTTGGTCATCATGATAACTTTTTCTTTATAAATTCAATACATTTGTTATTGTTGTTGTCTTAGACAAGATTTATAGATTTATTTATTTTTTGAATTTTAAAACACATTAGTAGTATTTAAATATTATTTTTATATATTAAAAAAAATAATTCAACCTGGAATGAAACACAACCACCTATGCACTAAAATTGAAAACATGTGTTTGTAAGCTAGTAATTTATGTTAAATAGTAGATAAATATGTATTGGAATTTGATGCAAATATAATTGTTACATAATTTTAAAGCACTAGAATTAAAACTCAAACCTAACAAAATTGGAATGACCTGAAATTCAATATGTAGTATCCTGATACCTAATAAACTATAGATCATAGTTTATAAGTCATTTATCTTATGCCTAGGTATTAAAACCTGTGTATAATCAGTTTACGACAAAATTAAACCCCGAATTGAAATCTCAAGAAAAAAATATCTAAATAAGATTAAATTTAATATATAGACTGATTTCACCCCCAAGAAGAAAATGAAATAGAAATTATTTATGAGGTGATTTGCTTAGGGTTCTCTATGAGTTGTGTTTTTGCGGTAGAATTGCAACATACTTTGAATAACATCTTTTCTTTTCTTTTCTCTCTCTTTTTTTTTCTTTTATGCTATCGATATGTTTAGAGATAGTCAAAAAATAAAACTTTATTATATTTTTTAACTAGTATGTCGTAGACACAAAGAAAAAGAAAAATAAGATTAATGTAAACACTGAAAAAACTTAACAAACATTAGGAAAACAAAAATTTCAGAAGGCTATGACCTGTTCTCAGAGCTTTACTCTAATACTAACTGATGTGAACCTCGTGATCACGTGGGCATGCAACCCACAATTAAAATTGAGATATGAACTCGAAAAGTCGAAAGAGGTCTAATAGGAGTGTGACAAGATGGAAACTTGTCCCTAGGTATCAACACTATTGGAATGAAGTCGAATGATGCCACAAAAGTAGTTAATCTTTGATAAGTCAAATTCATTTCGTTCAAGAACCAAATAATATAATAATCTCTCTCACATGTTAAAGTGAAAAGTTTAAAAGTGTTATTCATCAAAGGTGCCAAAATTTAGGCTTTACATGTGTTTTAATAGTTCTGAGAAATTAACCTTAATTCATATAATATTATATTAATGAATCTAGAGTAAAGATAAAGTTCATAGGACAAAAACTCTTTGCAAAGAAAATTATAAAGTTGTTATAATTATAGGGTTTCTATTACATCAAAGTATTGTTCTTAAAATAATCATGGTCGATACTCTTTTAAATACTGCATATTTATTAGAGTTGTACAGATTGATACATATTGTGTTCTTTCATATATGAAAGGAAGCAATTGTTCTTATAAGTTAAGATATAAATGATACCTAAACTGATATGTAGGTGCTTGCCATAAAACATGTATATTTAATTGACCTGCATGAGAATTTCATATGGAGAAATCATTTATGTCTATAAAAAGGCTCATGTAACGGTTGTATAAGTAATCCTTAGACTTGATATCACTATGTTATCTTATATAGAGAATAATATGTTTTGATCTTGTTACATGTTATTTTAACCAAAGTAATGAAGGGGCAGACATTGGATATAACATGAACTATATGAGGGTACTTGAGTGATCAAGAGAGGATTCATCACCCTAAATGAATTAGGGAAAATGTTACATCTAAATTCAAATAGTATTTACTAAGAAATCATTGGCCAAGGTGGAATGAAATATGAAGAGTTTCAGATTTTATTCAAATGATCAATGACTATTATATAGAGAACAAACATGCTTTACATAGCAGATATATTTCATGCTTTAATGTTAAATTGAAACAGTATTAATGTAAAGATATTAATTACATTGAGAAACTGGTCACTGAAAGGTGAAGTCAAATCACTAATGAATTTTTTAATATTTAGGGGATCATAACACGTTGTTGGACGATGCATTTGATATTCAAATATAAATTAATAAATTGTTGAATTTATCATAAATTAATTTTTTTAATTTTATTTAATTAAAATTACAATTTATATTTGGGCTAACATATTAGAAACCGAATGAGTCACACACATTAAGAACCATTAGTCAAAAATTAAATTGGGATCATATTTCTAGATTTAGAAAAATCAAGTAAGGACTTAAATGAGCTAATTTCTAAAATTATCCTAAATTAATATATGAATGTTATTCAAGGTGCAAATTGATATTTTGCTAATTTATAGGGTTTTTCAAATTTCCCTATAAATAGTAAGTTATGCCTCTTATTTTTTAGTTGTTGTCTGTTAGAAAAACTATATAAGTCACATAATAAAGAGCTAACATTCTAAGCATAGCAATCCATCTCTTCTAAATAGGGATCTAGGAGATTTCTCACTGGTGGTTCGTGTTGATTACCATTGGAGGCTGGATAGTTGGATGACTTGTGGTTTGCGACAAGTGAACCCTTAAAGATTTATTCAAAGCCAAAGAAGATCAGATCTTCAAGTAATAAATCCATAAATAACTCTAGATCTGTCTAACAGAATCCTAGAGACTCTCGAATAATTTTGTTTTATTGTTTTCGCTGCATGTATGACATTAAGAAACCCAACATCATAAGCTATAAATACATCATGAATCCTTCAAACTCCATGTTCACAATCTTCATTCTCTATTGCATAGTTATTTTTAAAGTATATCTCTCTATAATATCATTGTCTTCTTTCTCTAAAATGATATTTACTTAAGTATCTAAGAGTCTATAAATCTATCAAAAGAGATTTTTTACAGGTATCAACCACTAGCTACTTTGGCCTATTAGGTACCATGTACCAACTACCGGCCACCATGGAAAAAAAAAAACAAGGATTAGAATGCTAAAATCAAAAGATTAATCGATTATCCAACATATATACTTTGCTCATAAGCTATTTGGGTTTTTTAGAACATGATTACTTGTCCATCAGTCATTGGTTTTATGAATTATAGATTATGCATAGCGGCTAAGGCCAATTGGTCCCTCTAAACATTATGTCTCGATTATGTCATTAATATGTTAAAGGTGGTGGGTGGGTCTTGCCCACCCACTACATGCAATGGTGCTAAAAAATATTAATATTTGATCCCAATAAGGACATCCATATAATGAGCGATTTACACCTTTCCATGCAAAGAATGATTAGTGTTCTGAATCTTGCCAATAATTTTTAGCATTATTCCTACCTTGAATGCTTGATGAGGGGTCTCAAAAGCGGGTATTTTATCAAACTAGCATGGTTTTAAAAAATATTATGAAATAGCACAAGATAGAAAAGTATTTGGAAAATATCATATTTTTTACTCAACCGTTATTCAAAAAAAAATGGTTTTATTAACAACCATTAATGGTACTAACGGTTATATTAAACAACCGCTAATGACAATAGCGGGTGTTTACAACTGTTAACCAACTACTATTATCAATAACGGTTGTGTCAAGCAACACAGCCCACCCCAACCTAAAATTTTACATAAAATAAAGTCTAAACTACAACAATCAAAGTCCAAACAAAACCACAAAGTCTAAACCACCACAACCAATGGCCAAACAAAACCATAAATTACCAAACGTCAAACATATAATTGAAAGATAAGCTATTTTAACATCATTTTTATTTGTTAATTATAATCCCAAATTAATGCATGTGTTTTTTAAACATTGTTTTTATTTATGTGCATTTTTTAAGTTGTTAATGGATGATTTGAAATTTTAAACAACTTGTTCACATGTTTATTTGTTAATTGACGATATTAAATCATGCTTATATAAACTAAGTATGGAAATGCATAATATATAAGACAATTTTAAAATCAACATGACAATTAACCTATAAAAAGTAACAAATACTTACAATATTACAGTATTCGTATCAGGAATAGTAGTACCATCATAACACAACATAAAAAAGTTTGAAGATATATTATGTAAAATAAAAATATTCATTTCATCAAAAACAAATTATCTCACAATTCAATACAAACACAAATTGTTATTAAGTAGACCATAATAATAGCAATAAAAAATAATTAATTTTAAAAATTCAATTACAATAATTTTTACAACTAATCAATTGAATAACTTTTACAATTAAAAAATAAGTTATGAGAATTGAATATTAAATAAAAACAAAATGATCTCAATTGAATAAAATCTACAATTACAATAATTTTTACGAAAACTTAATGCAAGCTCTAGTTTAATTGCATCAATTAAAATCAAATTTATATTAATTTAAACAATATAATTAAATATGAAAAGTAACCCAATAATCAATTTAAACTCTAATTTCTCTAATTCAAGCATGATTGATTCCATAAATCCCATCAATTATATTAAAACACATAATTGCAACATTCAAAACCTAAAATTATCTTATTATCAAACACAACCCAAATACCTAATTAAATCAAAAAATAAAATATATCAATTCAATAATTAAACCTAACAAACTAACAGATAATGCTAGTATTTTACCTTGATTTTGTGATGTGTAAGTGGCAGTTCCACCGGTTATGGCGACAGAGAGGCTAGACATAGAAGCTTGGGCTGGCGGTTTGCAACAAAAAAAAGTGGTAGAAATACTTGTGGAGACATGGGGAAGATGATTCTAGTGTTTTAGGCAAAGGATTGGATGGTGTTTTCTCTTGAGTTTTTTTTTTTTGTTTCTAGGGTTTTTTTTTTCAGGAGCGACGGCCATGGAGAAAAAAAAATGTTTATAAATGCATCATAAAGACGATTTAAAATCGCGATTTTGTTATGAAGGTGCTATTCTTAATCACAATGATTAAAAAACCGCTATTAAAAATAGCGATTACATTAAAACCACGATTCTAAATCATAATTTTTATTTAAACCATTATTCTAAATAACAGTTTTTCACCTATCATGATTCCTAATGACAATTCTTTATAAATTATTCTATTTCCCTAAAACTTTTTAAAACTATATCATTCCCTAATAACTTTCTTCAGACCGTGTTATTAAAAACAAATTCCTCAAAGGCAACATGGTATACGTGTCCTGCGGTCCAGTAGAGCCCAGCCAGGTACGTAATTATTATTATTTAGGGCACATTAACTCATGATTGAAGAGAGAGAGAGAGAGAGAGAGAGAGGTGAAGACAATAAAGAAGGTGAAGAAAATAAAGATGCTCTTCACCACCATAAAAGTTTGAAAATGACCCGTCCATACAATAAATGCAGACAGGGTGCCGTCACAGGCTAACACTAGGAGGCTGGCAGTTTCCTAATACCAGAAAACCAGATTCCCCAAATTGAAATTCATTTCTGCATACGACCAAAACATTTGAAGACAACGATGAATTTGGAGGTTCTTAAAAGACAAGAACCCTAGTTCTTCATTCTTGTTAGACATCCTAGGCTACGAGCATAGCCTTTCTTTTGTCTTCCCCCTCTTCGTTTTTCTTGAAATCTTTTCTTCTCGCTTTTTCCTTGAAAATTCTATTGGACAACAGATATAATAAAAAAGAATATATATATTTTTTTATTTTAGCAACACTCGATTTTCGTATTCCAACAACTTCCGAGTCAAAGGAAGGATACTAACCTGATCTTTTCATGCAAAATAATATATAAAAAGATGCAAAACGACCATTATATTATAGAATACTCTAAAACGTGTGGAATATTCACTGTCGTAGTAGTTTTCTTTTTTTTTTTTGTTTTTATTTTATTTTTACATGTTTTTTTTTGCTTTTTTTTTACCCAAAATTGATTTTTCTTCTTTTTTTCGTTTCTTTTTTTTAAAAATTTTTTTGTTTCAAAATTATATTTGCTAATTTTTTTAAATATTGAACTGGTTGAAAATTTAACTATGTAGTTTTTTTTTAAAACATTGTGGATTGTTATAATATTCTCATACAATGTTTTTTTTAATGATTTCTTTATTATTATTTTTTTCAAAATGATCTTTGTAGATTTTATTTTTTTTTATATTAAGTTGGTTGAAAATTTAACTTTATAGTTTTTTTTTAAAAAAACTAATATGAATTGCTACAGTGTTTCCCCTACATAGTTTTTGTTTTGCTGCAGTGTTTTCCCATATATTTTTTTTTAAATTATCTTTATCGAATTTATTTTTTTAATATTGAGCTGGCTGATAATCTAGCTTTAGCTTTCCCCATATGTTTTTTTTTTCTTTTTTCCAAAATTGTCATTTTTTACATATTTTTTTTTTTTTGTTTTTTTTTTCAGAATTATTTTTGTTGATTTTATTTTTTTACCATTGAGCTGGTTGAAATTTTAGTTTTTTTTTCTTTTTCTTTAAAACACTGTAGCTTTCCCCCACGTGTTTTTTTTTTCTTTTTTGTGCATTTTTTTTCATTTCTTTTACCCAAAATTGACTTTTTTTTTTTTAAGATAACCTTTGCCATATATTGAGCTGGTTGAGAGATTAGCTTTGTAGCTTTTTTTTAAAAAAAATACTATGAATTACTACAGTGTTTCCCTTACATGGTTTTTGTTTGGCTACAGTGTTTCCCCCGCATATTTTTTTTTAAATTATCTTTGTTAAATTTATTTTTTCAATATTGAATTGGTTGAGAATTTAGCTTTAGCTTTAGCTTTCCCCACTTTTTTTTTTCATTTTTTTAAATTTTCCCCATGTTTTTTCATTATAATTATAATTATAATTATTATTATATTGTATTATATTATATAACTGTTTTTTTCTTGTTTTTTCTTTTTATTTTATTTCATGAATTTTTTTTGTTTGATTTAGTTTATTAATGTTAATTTTTTTTGTTTGATTTAGTTTGTTAATGTTAATTTTTTTTTATTTAGTTATCAGATTTTTATAATACGAATCTCGGGTTTTATGGGTTAACCTGATTTGACACGTTATTTTTTTCATTTAGTTTAGTTTGTTAAAGTTATTTTCTTTCTATTTAATTATCAGACTTTCATACTTTTATGACACGTATCCTGGGATTGATAGGTTAACTTGGTTTAATGGATTAACCCGGTTAATTCTAAGTAAACCCGTCATTTTTTTTTCTATTTAATTATAAGACTTTCATGACGCAAATCTCAAGTTTTACGGGATAACCTGATTTAAAAGGTTGACCCAATTAATTCAATGTTTTTTTTTTCTTTTTCTTCATTAGTTTTTTCCTTCCTGTTGATTTTTTTCTTTGTTTTTTTTAATTAATCTATTTGATTATCACTTTTATGACACGACCTTATAGTCAGATCCACATCCAGTATTCTTGGGTCCGGTGTTACAGCCAGACTCACTTAAACTTGGGTCATGCAAGTTTAATTTTATTATTAATATTATAAATATTACTCTTAGATCAGGCGTTGCAGCCAAATCCAAGATTCTTGGATATAACTTTGCAAAAAAACCCAAGATTTTTAAATTTTAATTTTTTTAATATTTTTTATATTAAAAAAATAATCCGTGGCATCGGGCGGGTATCAAAGCTAGTAAGAACTAATTGATGGAGGCTGGGCTTGCTTTCTCACAATAAACCAGTCCCCCCTGTATCAGCCCCCCCTGTATGCGGCACTTGCACAAAAACTCATGCCTTCAAAATCTGCTCCTCTCACATGCTTGAAAGAGTTGAAAATCGTGGACCATGCAGACACATGCAACAACCCACAATAATGCGAGCAGGAAAATTTCTGATAAGATAGCTATTTTCACCTAGTCGTCTCTTACGGTGCTCGAGTACTCATTCCCTTCTTTTGGCGAAGTTATCCCAGAGGAAGCACTTGATGAGGAATCACTAAAGGAGCTTGATCCATTCTGAAAAATATTTGATGCTATAGCAGGGTTTCTCCGAGGATCTGTAGTCATGGGTTTCTGCCCCTCTGCTAGTCTTCTGATAAGATTCATAATAGTGGGAAGGAACTTCGTAGATAAAGAAAGAAGCCCGGGAAGCTGTGAAACATATCGACCACGAGTTTAGAAAGCACGCTCACAAGTAATTTGAACAAGCACGAAATTTTAAAAGCCAGTTTGGAAAGTTTGGTGGTCTCCGTTAAGATGCTAGTTTCAAGGGTTAAAGGAATTTGTTGAAAATAAGATGTGCGTGGAAGAGGGACCAAAAATGAGACTGGTTTGAAACTTACAGCACCATTGCGGAATTCGCCTGAAATGTCTAACTGCACCCATAGGGCTTTAATGAGTAGAAAAACAGCAAAGACGCCACCCACGTACAAAGGATTTCTGCCACCAAAAAGAATGCCAAAGTCAATAATATCAGCAAACAAGGGATATAATCTGTCACCAAAAAAATTAATTCCACAGACATGTTACCTCAAAAGAGTCATAAACTCGTTAAATCCCAGCACAACCAAGGCAACGATTGCCCATGGGGGTGGTAACCAGTTGTTATTATGTTTCTGGGCTTCCTAAAAAACAAAGGATAAATCAATGAAGCATCCACACAAACAGTGTGTTCATTTACCCATTTATCTCAACCATAATGGCACAATAATTGAATTCCAAGAATTAGCAATGTAACATTTACGACACATAAAACACTCGACGCCACACCATAAGTGTTTTGACTGCAAAGCAGAATGTAAAGCCATTAAATTGCTCGGTACAGTGACAATACTTTATTTCCAATTTTGGTATTTATACAGTTATCCAAGGCCATGATATGAAGTGTGGTCGTATATTTTTTGCACTGCACCTGCCACATCCTGTAGCATGTTGCTACCTCTGAACTCTTAAGATCCAGATATCACTAAATGTTCAGCATTTCATGCAACTGACCAATTGGGACTAGGATCTCAAATTTTATTTCTTTGGACAAGCCTTGTCCCAGGCACAATTCAGTATACATGAAGCACAGAAGTGCAAAGAGAAGAGTACACTATTTTCTGTCTATATGTTGACAATCGTAATCTGACCACCATGTAAAAAGATAAAAATACATTTACATACATAATGATACATGTAAGGATACTGTACCTGAGCAGAAATGGCCTGGGTGACAGCATGCTCTGTCTCAGACTTGAATTGCCTCCACAAAGATTTGCACTGGACAGGCGTGATCAATGTCCTTGAGGATGGAATCTGCAGTAGAAAAACCAAATCCAGGTATAAAACATGCTTTATGGTGAAGAAGAGGCCACTAGCATCGGCGCATGCAAATAGAGGGAGAGATCTTAAGCAACGATTAATACTCTGGTGCCAGTACGGGGGTATAATGCCCATCATGCAATTCCCAATTAATTTATCAAAGAGATGCATTTGTAGATATCCAACATATATCCTCTGCACCAGTATAGCAGACACCTTTGTGGCTATATATCTATGTGTGCACTATCTATGGGATCCACAATTACAAGTCCCACCACCATGTTCTGGGAAATGCAGAATTAGGGAAATTTTTTGATCAAATTACTAGCATAAAAACAGCCAATTAGAATTGAAGACCTAATTCATGCAAACACCATCTGTAAATTGATATAAAAAAGTTCATAGAGTTGCAAAAAAATTAAAAGAAATTTCGGGAGTTTCAAACAATTTATCCTAGAAAACTGATCTAGTATTTAGGTCTCTAAAAATTCATTTCCTGAATAATTGATTACATACCCTTTCTACGATAGTAGCAAGGAAAATTAAAGATATATTATCATAGGCTGCACCAGGAAAAGGCTCAGGAATAAGAAAAAGCCACCTCTTCCCAAGAGCTTGATGCTAGAGGGTCAGATGTTGTGATACTTCTGTCTTTAACAGCAGCATTGTTCTTTGTATCCATCAAAGCAGATGATAGTGTAGTCTCAATATTATCAACATCATCATCCAGACGGATTGCAGCCATTACAGATAACAACTTCAAGGACTGGAAAAGTTTAAAAAAATGAAATTAGTTGACATCCAAAAGCAAAACAAAACTTAAGATTCAATGTTTGCTGAAATATGTATTCATCATACTGCAGTGCAAGCAGTTTTGGTAATTGCTCGAATGTCTTCCTTTCCAGTCCAAACCCGTGGCATTGAATCAGAGTCATGGCTAAACAATATTGAAAACCTGCATGAAAAGTTTACATTCACACTCCAAAAGATGGATATGAAACAATAAAAATAACTTAATTGGAAAAAAGCAAGGGGTTGGTACCTTTCTTTCATAAGGATCAGGACCCTTCCAGCTTCTTCCCTTGCTTTTGCCTCAACTACACCTTTTGCATAATTCTCCAAACTTGTAAGTATTTTGTCCTTGGATTGTTTGTCCATGTCAAAACCAGAGAGTGCATTAAAGATCCCAGCAACAGCTGATTCTGTCTCACGCTGCAGAAGTTTTTTTATGGCTGGCCATGTCTCACTAGCAGCTCCATCTAAAAGAGCTCCCACAGGTCCTAATAATGCCTCATTTAGCTTAGCCTGCAGGTGGTCCAAGAATTTTATTTTAGCATTTATAAAATTTCTTTGGTGTGCAAGTCTGAACCATGCAACCACTGTCATCAGTCATTCCCAACTTCTTTAATAATAAGTCAGCCTCTAACAAGGTTTCACAACATATAAAATCCATAATGTGTGAAACAAAGTGACAAACATGAAAATTATTGACCTGCAAAGACTACACTTCAAACACAACTAAATTCCCTAAGCATTTCTTCATATTAGTTTTAAGATTTCCACTGTTTCCCAGCAGCTTCTCAAGAATCGTAACTTATCTTCAATTGAAGACAGTCACAGAATGAAGCTGGCACACACAGAAGGCTACTCATAGAATATTGTACCTCAAATGATGAAGTAAGTTCAGAGAGTTTGGCAGCACGGACAGAAGTAATATGTGCATCTATATCACGACGAAGCTTATCCCTCGCTTTAGATGTGTCCCAGTTTGCTTGTTCAATAACAGCATCTGTGATTATAATATATCAACAAGAAGATATACTTTAGTGAACCCAGTCAGTAAAGCTAATTTTTCAACAGTTACATAGATGGAAGAACCAAATAGCTGATCATTCCATCCTTATGCTTTTAGTCATGCGACAGCCAATTCAATATTTTTCCCCTAAAAAATAAAGAGTGCCAAAGTTTATTTCTGTTTGTTTGGAAGCTTTGTTTTCTAAGCCTTGTTTCTACATCATTCAAGCTAATAATCAAATGGCAAAAGGAATTTGAGTCACTTAGTCTTACCTGCATGCCCTTCATCAAATTGAGCCATGTAATTCTGAGTGCAAGCTACAGCTGCCAAAGAAAACCCTTCCCCTGCATTCAAAGCTTTCTCAAATGCTTCCTTGAAATTCTCAAGAGTTCCAGACCTTATATGACCCAACATGGATTGATGTGCTGGTTGGACAAGCTACCAAACAACAAGAAGAAAACTAATCAGATTTGTTATTTGTAAATTTGATATCAAGCTTGATAAGAAAAACAGTTGAAATTGCTACAACTACTGCAGAAGACAGAAATTCAAATCAGCACTAACTGAAACAAACCTCGGACCAAATTAATTAAGTGGGCACTAAGGAAGCTATTATCCATTATGTTAAGAGAACAAACAAGCTTTAATAGTTTTTAATACTATATCCTCTTTCAACTTTCACCTCTTCAGCCCACATCATTTTTTATCCATCCCTTCTTTTCTTTAATCCAAGGAATTGCAGCCAATCACCTTTCTACACCAATGCCTTTGTAGATCTATGCATGGCCAAACCATCTCAAACAGCACTCCCTCAATTTACCTCAATCAGATGCATCACTACCTTCCTCCCAATAAACTAATAGATCATACTTCGCATTTCACACATCCAATGTTCTTATGTGCAAGCAACTCTTAGTGACCAACATTCACTGCCATAAGGAATAACTTGACATGATATACAGGCCTCCCTGACAACTAGCTTGACTTTTTTTGAGTTGAATGCTTCAATGTAATAAGAGAGCAATCGCATAAAAAGGTTCGATGTAATGCCCTAAGGACTCCTCCAGCAACCTTTGGTGGTCCCTATGCAGTCACATGCATTGGCATTAAAGGTTTTCCCTCCATGCATTCTAATATACAGCTCAAATTAACTGAGCGCTAATGTAAATTAGTTTGAATCTGGTTCCAATATAAATGTGACTATTGGGGACCATTTCCCTGAACTATAAAAGGATCATGCTATAAATTTATACTCAATCAAAAGAATTAGTAACTTAAATATCAACATCAACATGCATTTGGTCCCAAATGGACAGGCATTGACTGTAATTCAACAATCAATATCCTGAGCTCTCAATTTTATGGCAATATCTCAGCCTTCTTCACAAATCAAAACAATTACAATAAATTTAATAAAGAACATCTTAAAAGATTGATTACTTGTAGCAATTTTTCCTCAAGCTGCTTTCGCTTTGCAGATCTTACTCCTCCGTCAAAATATATAGCTTCTGCATCATACCTAGAATTAGAAAAGCCATTATTGATGCTAACCAAATAAATAAAGTTTTTGAAAGGATATTTAAGTCATAAAACAAGTACTGAATAGAAGGTTCCCAGATAATAACAAAGTAGAGAAAATTGAAGATGCAGCAATAGATGAAGCAGAACTACCTTCGAACTTAAAATAAGTGATAGGAAATCTCCTATTCAGCCAAAAAAAAAAAAGACACCCTATTCCATTGCAAAAAAAAAAAAAAATGATAGGACCAACTTAAAATAACAAGATATGAAATCTGAGTGCAAGGATAAAAGAAATTCTGAAAGTAATGTATAATAACAAGATATGAAATCTGATACATTATAATCAAGAAA
>Ga0325410_1004647_pt1 | contig 15310 bp, 7 predicted proteins | sample PopdelMetagenome_16_FD_206182 | JGI IMG/M metagenome (GOLD analysis project Ga0325410, IMG submission 206182) | Populus deltoides microbial communities from Bellville, Georgia, United States - Xylem-PdIQD-R3 | ecosystem: Host-associated > Plants > Phyllosphere > Stem > Wood/Secondary xylem...
TGTTTTGTGCCACCTTTCTTTATTTTATTTTAATTTTAATTTGGCACGATTCAATTTTTATTTAAGCACTTTTAAAAATGCTCAGTCCACGTCGACGTGATCTTTTCAGATAATGTTTTCTGCACCCTACCTCTCAGGTTCATAACTTTTAGCTATTTTGACGTGATAGGATTAAAAATATTATTTTAATATATTTTTAAATAAAAAATATTAAAAAAAACAATAACTCAATATTAAACTATATCCAAAAAAAAAATAAAACAAGACTTTTAACTATTGCATCAGTTAGGAATATGATAGCTTTTTTTTTAATTTTATTAATGTGTGTCTCCAAATCAGTTTGTGTGTACCTCGATTATTCTCACGAGTCTTAAAATTAATAACCATATAAGCCTCCAGTGACCATGAGATTACATGTATTAAAAGTATGCTTTACTTTAAAAAGCATTAGTATTAATGTTTTTTTATTATTTTAATATATTGGTATTAAAATTAAAAAATCTAAAAAATAATTATTTTAATGTATTTTAAAATAGAAAAAAATTTAAAAAAATATCACGCATTACAACATCAAAAATACCTGTTTAAATAAGATATTAAAACTATTTTTTTAATTTATAAAAAAACAAATAAAAAAAAGGATAAGAGGAACAATTTGACAACATGTACCGAACATGTCGCAGGAATAGAACCATGTTTTACTTGAATGATTTCTATTTATTCTGATGAGCTTTAATTCATCAACCAATTACTTTTATTGGAGCGTCAGTTACGTAGCTAGGAGTTATTCCTTCATTTATCCTCTTATAAAATACGGAAACCGCGTATCCCTTTTCAAATAAAGATAATTTGAGATTCCAAGACATCGAATATTTTTAATATACAATTATCTCCAGCAAGGTATGATTCTTGTCGAATTTATAAAAAATTAAATATAATTACCACAGTAAAATGTTAATCATATAGATGAATTCATAAATAATTAAATATAATTACCAATAATTTTTATTTATTTATTTATCTAGGTATCGTCACACCCTTTTAAAGGGTGAGACGAGTCCAGTTTGAGGTTCGTTGTTGTCCCTCCCAATAAATATATTTTATGAGGATCGAACTTGTGTTCTCAACCTTACAGAAATATAGTAGTATTTTAATCGCTATATCAGTACTTCATTGGTAGAATGATCGATGCTTAAAATCTAAGAAAAGGAGATAAAAAACTTTTTTCATTCATAATCATTAAAAAAAAATAGATAAAAATATATTTGTTATCCTTAAAATTATTATTATTTTTAATTTATTTTCTTGTGTTTCTCTCTCGTTTATCTATGTCTCGTGTTATAGTTATTCATCATCACAATTTGATTAGAATCGCTCCTACCAATAACAACGAAGGGGAAAAAAACTACAAGGGTTTGTATATATATTCAATTTTTTTTATTTAACCCGCAATATTAGTGCTAAAATATATGTTTGGTATTGAAATTGAGTATATTTTTCATTAAATTTTATTTTATATCTTAAATTAATTATTTTTAAATTATTATAATATACTAATATAAAAAAATATTTAAAAATATTATTTTAATCTGTGGGTACTGATAAAGGACAGGTTAGTTGTATCAGATGTCGATGAATAAAGAGAGAGTTATCCAAAACGAGAAGAGTTTGTGGAATTCGTGACTGTCAAACGGCCACTTCTCTCCGTGTTCTCACACACCAGTCAATCTATCCCAACCCCCCCACGCCCACTCTCTATTAACCCCACCTCCAATTCAAATTCAAAACATTACAAAACGGTGCCGTCACACTACGGCTCAAACCAGCACCGTCACTAGCACGCGCTCAATCGAGACTGAGCAGTTCCCGCTAGTCCTTTTAAATTAAAGTCACAAGTTGCAGACAAAGCTAAAACTTCCTTTTGAAAATGGGACACGCGGCAAGACAGCAGGCTGCCGACTATGTATCTGGTACTGTGCCGCGTAGATGTCGGAACTGATGGACGGGACCCATTGCAGTGATACTTTGTCGGTTTTAGCGGGGGATTGAGAGGTGCTGATCATTGGGGGGCTACGTGGGTGACGACAGGGTATAAGGCGGCCCCATCAAAGCTGCCGCTGCTGCCGCTTATTTTTCCAGTTGGTGCATACAACTTACGAGATAAGAAAGAACGGTGCTGGTGGGATGCTGCCAAGAAACCAAAGGATAAATTGAGTAATCAGCACGTAAAATGCAAATAAAGAGTGGAATGGAATAAGCAAAAAGATTTTACCAAATAATATGTTTTTAGAAGTCGCAATTGTGAACTTGATAAAAATTTGATTCATATCAGGTTAGCAACGATGATATTTATTAAATTCTAGAATAATTAGCGATTAGAGTAATGATTTTATGCTATTTAACAGAAAATAACTTTTTAAACCCGTTTTAATAGTTGAATAAAAAATTATAATTATTTAAGTTATTATTTTGGTGTGGCGTGACAAGGCTTTACTTGAAAATAAAATTGTGTAATTGATTCTGATCCACGAATGCATTTACAAAACCATCTATATAATTGTCGAGGGTAAATCCCTGTCTATTTATGACAGATTCATTCCTGATTATTCAAATCACATGTGAAAATTATTATGTGAACAATAACTTTTAAAAATTTTATCTGGAATCTGTTTTTAAGATTACAAGTTTAATAAAAATGTATATTTTTACTAATAAAATATATTTGATTTTTTTATATATAAAATTATAGTTTTTGTATGAAACGATCGATCACTTATATAATTGTATCCAACCAGAAATGTGAGATGTTTAAATATCGTTATTGTAAAGCACAACAACTATTGTATGAACATTAACTTTTTAAGATTTTATTTAGAATATGTTTTCGAGCTTGCAAGTTGAACAAAGATATATATTTTTGCTCATAAAATATACTTGAAAGAAAAAAAATCATAAAATTATTGTTTTATGTAGATTAATTGACAGTTTTCATGTTTAAAAAACATGATATATTTAAATATCACTATTTTTCATGTTTAAAAAACATGATATATTTAAATATCACTATTTTGAAGTATGACAACTATCTTATCATGCTTGAAAATAACAAGATTAAATAAATATCATGTTTTAAAAACGTAATGAGATAAAAATATATTATTTTATTATTATTATTTTTTGTATAATGTTATTTTGCCAAACCTTAAATCCAAAATGAAAAGATAAAATTATAGATATTTTTTAAATCACCCTTAACCCCAATGTAATTTAATTCTTATTTATTTTATCTTTATTAAAAAAAATATATATTTTTTTCATTGTGAATCAGTATAATTTTAAATTTTAGATAGAAAAATAGATCTAAAGTCAAAACCAATCAAAGGTCCTTGGCCCATCAAGGATCGGGATGCCGATGCAATTCCTCATCTCCGAGTAATATGTTTTAGGAAGTGATGTACGATGGCGCGTTGTCTGTCTTTAAGGTGGGTTAAAGGTCCCCGGGGCCGGTAAAGGAGCTAACCGAAGAATGTGGCGGTGAAAATTCGTAGGCACCAGCACTTTATATTTTCTGCCGGGCATGGAAGATTGAGAAGGAAAAATGTTTTTTTTCCAAGAAATTAGGTAAAGCCTTTAGAAAGCATCCCCAGTACGAGCAAGGAATGCAGGGAGAAATTCTCTTTGAACAACTGCGGCAATGGCTTTCATGTTGTTGATTTTGATTTTGGTCAAAGATTAATTAAAGAAATTTGAAGCTAGCCAATGTTATTCAACCTCATATGATTTATCGAAAGAAAAGGAGAAAAGAGGGCGGCTAGGTCGAAGAGAGGTTTCAAATGCTAGTTTTTTTTTTTTTTTTTTTTTTTTTTTTTTTTTTTAACTTTATAGATTTTTTGTAATTTTATACTGGAAGTGTTTTTTTAGTTATTAATTAAAATATTATGAAAATTCTGTAAATAATCTAAATTTCTTATTGATTTTTTTACACGTATATAAAGGATTATAAGTTTATAAATTATAGAGTATAAACTACAATTGAGTTTAATTAGAAAAAAAATAAAAATAAAAAGTACCCTTGCTAAACCTACAAACATGAGCAACCAAGGTTATCTCTTCAAACTTGTTAATCAGGTTATTGACTCCATAAAATTTAATAACTAGTATTTTTTAAAATTATATTTTATCTACCTAATTTTTTTTTTTATAAAAATAGACCATACCATGATGTTATGATATTTTTTTGATACCAATCCGATGCTGAGATATTGTTTTTGATACTGTAATAACTATATAAAGATAAATTAAAATAAATTATCTACTCTATATCTCCATAAACATATCATATAAGAATCAAATTAAAAAAAAATCAATAACTAAAAAGAAAGAAGAAGACAAAAAGAAAAAAAACAAATATTGTGAATTATTATTGTAATCTGCGTTGTTAATGGATGCGGAAAAACAAGATTTTCCTGTTGGCGCTAATTCCTCAAAACTTTCTTACCCCATGTTAGTTTAGAAAAACACCTAAAATTCATGTTCGAGTCCTTATAAAAGATTCAATATCATGTTTCGTTCAGATTATTTTGATATAAATAATTTGTGGAGGAAGAATAACAGAGAAGAGTCAGGGGATTAGGATATAATTCTTCCCTTCTATTAAAATTAACGGTGGCATTTATAACCTTACATTGCATAACTGAAATAGCAAATAGAATCAACAAAACAATAAGAAAGAATTAAAGCATTGCTAACTGCCCACTTCCTACAGCACCCACTTCCTGTAGCACGTCCCACGTTCTCATTCATCTTCACGTTCATGTTCATATAGCATGCAGCATGATCCCCTGTCCATAATGTGTAGTGGATGTTATAATGGATAGTGGATGTTGTAGTGGATGTATCATTCCCGCCCACTTAAGAATCCTTGGCCGCAAGGATGGCAGAAGGATAAGTCTTAGTAAAACGCCATTCATTCTCCCACGTTGCATCCTCGATAGGAGGCCCCCTTCCACTTAACCAGAATTTCAGATTTAGGCCGATACTATCCCTTGTGAATTATACGTCGATTTAAGATAGCCTCAGGTTCTGGAAGAATGGTATATGTATCAGACACCAAAGGAAGATGGGTTGATGGCTGTGTAACTTGCCCATGATGCTTCCTTAATAGACTAACATGAAACACATCATGAATTAATGAACCCGATGGCACCAACCGGACCAACCTTCCCTACAATTTAATAAGGACCAAAGAAACGTGGAGAAAGTTTCATAGAAGCTTGAAAGGCCACCGAGGACTGTCTATAAGGCTGCAACTTCAAATACATATGATCTCCCACTTCAAAGGAAATGTCACGCCTGTGCCGATTTGCTTGACACTTCATACGGTTTTGGGCCAGTGAGAGATTATACCGTAATTCCCTTAAAATTGCATCACGGTCACACAAACTTTCATCCACGGCCTGGATGCGTGAAGTTCCTGGAACATATGTTAGAAAAGTTGGGGGAGGGGTTCCATAAACAGCTTCAAAGGGGGTTGTTTTGATGGAGAAGTGAAGAGAAGTATTGTAACTGAATTCTGCCCATGGAAGCCATTCAACCCATTTTCTGGGTTGGTCACCAGCAAAACAACGCAAATACTGCTCTAAGGTGCGATTCATTACTTCAGTTTGGCCATCAGACTGGGGTGATAACTAGAACTCATGCATAACTGGGTACCCTGTAGCTGGAATAGTGCCTGCCAAAAATAACTAAGAAATACTTTGTCGGTCAGTAATGATGGACGCTGGAATCCCATGCAGACGAACCACATTGGCAATTAAAACCTTAGCCACAGTTGCAACAGTAAATGGATGTTTTAGTGCAGCAAAATGAGCATATTTTGTTAAACGGTCGACAACGACAATAATGACAGTATAACCATTAGAAGGTGGCAGACCTTCGATAAAATCCATGGAGATATCAATCCATATTGTTGTAGGAATTGGCAGAGGTTGCAGTAATCCGGCAAGTTTCATGCAATCACTTTTGAACCGTTGGCAGACATCACATGCCTTCAAGAACTCCTTAACCATCCCACGCATTCCAGACTAAATGAAGTTTTTCTTGATGCGGGCGAGAGTTTTATGATAGCCATAATGACCACTTACTGGTGAAGAGTGACCATAGTCTAAAATTTTAGGGATGAACTGTGAAGTGGGATTTAAGAAAACTTTGTTATTCTTAAACCATACCCCATCCCGCTGAAGCAGTGGAGCAGAACCCTTCGTTAGCAAATCATCATAAAATGAATCCTGCTGTATTTCTTTTTGAAGCAAAGACCACCAATCTGCTGATGGCAACGAAAGAGACATGAACTGAAATTCAATTACACGGGATAAAGAGTCTGCACCTTGGTTTTCCACTCCCCGTTTATACTTAATCTGGTAGTCATATCCCAGCAACTTGGGCAGCCAACGTGTCTGTGCAGGAGTAGTAACGCGTTGCTCCAACAGATACTTAAGGCTTTTCTGGTCTGTGCGAACAATAAATGATCTTCCCAGTAAGTAAGGGCGCCACTTCTGGACATCCTTGACAATGGCTAACATCTCTTTTGCATAGGTGGATAATGCTAAAGCTGACCCCTTCAGTGCTTCACTGAATATGCCACTGGACGACTATTCTGGGAAAGAATTGCTCCAAGACTGATACCACTTGCATCGCATTCCAACACAAACTGTTGGGAGAAGTCTGGAAGACATAAAACTGGAGGTGTAGTCAATGCTTCCTTGAGTTTTATGAAGGTTTGCTCCGCTGCCTCTGACCAATGAAAACTATCTTTGGCTAAAAGTTGTGTCAGAGGTGCTGCTATACTGCCAAAATAACGGATAAACTTTCAATAATATCTAGCTAAACCAAGGAAGCCACGCATGCCTTTTACTGTTGTAGGCTTCGGCCAATCCAACATAGCTTGTATTTTTATGGGATCCACCGATACACCTTGTTCAGAGATTTGATGCCCCAAGTAATCCACTTGTAAAATGCCAAAATGACATTTTTCTGCCTTTGCAAATAAAGAATTAGTGGACAAGATTTAGAGTACAATTTGCAAATGTACAAGGTGATCTTCCCACGTTTTTGAATACACAAGGATATCATAAAAAAACACCAAGATAAACTTTAGAAGATGAGGACGAAAGAGTTCATTCATGAGACTTTAAAATGTTGATGGTGCATTCGTGAGGCCAAAAGGCATCACTACAAACTCGTAATGACCTTCATGAGTATGAAAAGCTGTTTTAGGAATGTCTTTTTCTCTTACTCTAATTTGGTGGTAACCCGATCGTAAATCCAATTTGGAGTAAATTTTTGATCCATGGAGCTCATCTAATAATTCATCAATCACAGGAATAGGATACTTATCTTTGATTGTGATATTATTCAGAGCTCAGTAATCGATACAGAATCTCCAAGCGCCATCCGGCTTTTTTACTAACAACACTGGTGAAGAGAAAGGACCGCGGCTTGGCCTTATCAGACCCGACTGTAATAACTCCTGCACCATTTTTTCAATCTTATTTTTCTGATAGTAGGGATATCGGTAAGGTCTCACACTTATTGGCCCGGTTTGTGGCTGCAGGGGAATGTGATGGTCATGTTCCTATTGAGATGGTAAACCAGTAAGGGCTGCAAAAACAGAAGAATATTGCTCCAACAGTGAGCTAACTGTAGACGGGTAAGATGGAAAATGGTTACTGCTTCCAACTGATAGGATTTGGAAGAACAACCCCATGCCATGCAAGCCATAAATTTCTTTACCAGATAAAGCCGTGAGGCTTGTTGGCTTAATTCCATGAAAAATATGCGAAGTATCCCCCTCTTTGAATGATATGGTCAGCTGTTTATAATCCATTTCTACATGACCAAGAGTTTGCAGCCATTGTACCCCTAATACTAGCTGACATGCTGCAACAGGTAGAATGTAGAAATCGACGAGGACTGGATATCCCTCTATGTGGATGGTGAGTGCCCGACATTGTCCCACACAATCGATCTTCTCCCTATTAGCCACCGTAACTTGAAACTTCTTTTCCCGGTTAACTGGTAATGCCAACTTAGAGATAATGGCTTCATCAATAAAATTATGAGTGCTACCACCGTCTATGAGCAACGTTACCTTTTTAGTTTTTTAGTTAACCTATGACACGCATAGTCTGTGGATGCTCCGTTCCTGTTATGGTGTGGAAAGAAATCTCTAGGATGACATCTTCCTCTACCGATTTGAGCAAGTCATGCATACTGTCCTCACTGCCCATGATAGGAGAATCTCAAATCATAAACAACTGTGGCCGCTGACAACGATGTCCTAGAACAAACCTTTCATCATAATAGTAGCATAAACCTTTCTCTCTTCGTTCGCATCCTTCCTGATTAGTGATTCTATGAAAAGATGTATTAGAATTGGCAGGTAACCGAGGACCTTGTGCCAGCCCCAATACTCCAGCTGTGGGGTTGGCTGACGCTTTTGCTAACACCGAAGCTGGTGTTGGAGGTGGGGCAGATCGTATAGGAAGAGGGACTCTCTTCTGCAGTTGATTCCTCTCCTTTATTAAACGTGCCACACCTATAGCATTTGCCAAGGAATGGGGCTGTTTGATTTTAACATCCAAACGAATCTCATCATGGAGTCCTGCAATAAAACAATCGATTAAAAAATTTTCTAGTAGACCATCCACCTGGTGTGAAAGTCTTTCAAAAGTCTCCTGGTAAACTGCTACTGTAGTGTTTTGTTTAACGCGAGTTAAGGCTTCTGACGGATCCTCATAGTCGATTGGGCCGAATCTTTGCTGTATAGGCTTGGTAAACTCCTCCCATATTAATGGTTCACGAAACTTAATTAACCATCTATGCCACTGTAATGCAATACCCTCTAAATGGAAAGAGGCCAGCTGAACCTACTAGTTTGGCATAATATTTTAAAACTCAAAATATTGCTCTGCTTTGTAGATCCACGCTGTTTGATCATCTCCATTAAATTTTGGAAATGATAACTTGAGACTGTGGTGTTGATGGCTATTTATAGGATGACAATGAGGGTTTTGTTGGTGTGAAGACTCTTTATTAGAAAAGGGGTTGATTTCAGGAGAATTGGTGTTTTCGAGATGGTTGGTGTGAAGAGCCTGAAGTTCTGTCAAAACTACTTGTAAGGTAGCATTAACCTGATCAAAGCTTGTTTCGTGCCTACCTAGGATTTCATTGACTTCATTGCAAAATTCTGCATTTGATTTGCCACGAGTATCCATGGTCGTAACCAAGAATAACCAGGCTCTGATACCATTGATACAAAGAATTTGTGGAGGAAGAATAACAGAGAAGAGTCAGAGGATTAGGATATAATTCTTCCATTCTATTAAAATTAACGTTGGCATTTATAGCCTTACATTGCATAACTGAAATAACAAATAGAATCAACAAAATAATAAGAAAGAATTAAAGCATTGCTAACTGCCCACTTCTTGCAACACCCACTTCCTGCAGCACATCCCACGTTCTCATTCATCTTCACGTTCATGTTAATACAGCATGCAACATGATCCCCTGTCCATAACGTGTAGTGGATGTTGTAGTGGATAGTGGATGTTGTAGTGGATGTATCATATTTATTCCCGTGTCTGATTTGGACAACAATGTTTTTCATAAGTTAATATTTTCTCTAGTTAGAAATTGATTTATAGGTCTATTATTTTTCTTTGTTGCTATCACAAGTTTATGTTTGAGATTGTTGACTTGGATAATATCGCAGGTTATATTAATTTTCTAATATAAAAAAATATATATTCTAATATTTTTATAGTTAAAAAGATTTTAAAAGTGTGAAGGTTGATCCCATATTACTTATTCGACTTGATGAGTCTAAAAATAACTAGTAAAAATATAATTTGATTTACAAAATTCAAGACATCATTTTTTTTTAAAATAATATTGAAATGACAACATATTTTATCAATCCAGACCAACCTAGATTAACCTGTCAAATCTACAACCTAGATCATGAGATCATAGTAACCCTATATAAAGTAAATCAAAACAAATTATGAAACTGAATTATCAATTAACCCAATGTTGAAGAATGAAATTGAAAAAATTTTTTTTTTTTATCTTAATTAACTTGCTAAATCTGTAACTCGGATCATGAGATGAGGATAACCTCATAAAAAATAAACAAAAAAATAACTTGAGTCAACTTAGGTTAACTTGTCAAATCCGTGACAAAGTTCATGAGATTATGATAACTTTATAGAAAACAAATTAAAACAAATTATGAAGCTCAATTCTCAATAAACTCATTGTTAAATGTTGAAAATGAAAAAAAATCAATTTAAAAACATAACATAATAAAATAACACGAGTCTACTCGGGTTAACCTGCAAAACATGTGACCCGAGTCATAAAATCATGATAATCTCGTAGAAAGCAAAGTAAAATAAATAATGAAGCCTAATTTATAATTAATTCAATGCTAAATGATGAAATTGAAAAAAAAACCATTTAAAAAAAAACAAAAAATTGAGTCAACTAGGTTAACTCACTAAACTTGCGACCCAAGTCATAAGACTAAGATAACCTCATAGAAAGCAAACAAAAAAAATCATAAAGCCTAATTCTCAATCAACCCAATGTTGAAAGATGAAAAAACACTTGTTAAGTAAAAAAAAAACTCGAGTCAAACCCATGATACGAGTTATGAGACCAAACTAACCACGTATAAAGCAAATCACAATAAATCATGAAGTCTTATCTCAAATAAACTAAATATTAAATTATAAAATTAGGGAAAGAAATATAGATTTAGAAGAAAAAAAATTATTGAAATGAATAGTGTTTGTGAGGTGGTGAACAATATAATCACCACCTCTTCTAGTTTATATTGGTTATGTGACTTGTACTCCACCACGGGTAAGATATTTTTATCTCCTATAAAACAAATTTGTATATGCAGGTTTTTTAACAAATTTTTGTTGCTAATTTTTATAAGTGCAAATAAAAAAGTTTATGCATACATGTGATAAAATAAATTGAGAATTATGTGTGCCAATAAATTTTTAAAAAAATTAATGATCAATATATTGAAATTTATGAACCCTGAAAATATGATTTCTCAATAACCAATATATTGGAGAATCAATATAAAAAACAATAATGTTATGCCTCTTTATAAAGTATGCAAGTGCCATACTTGTAATACAATTTTATCTAAAAGAGGGGACTTAAGGTGGAATTGAATAAATTAGAACATAGTGAGCTTCCAAATTCTTTGGGCCTAAAAAACCTTCTAACAAGGAATGACATAAAACATTAGCCACAATATAAGTCATTAAATTAAAACTCAATAATGAGAATGACAAGTTGGTTGACGATCACCAACATCTCTTAAACTTAGAAACAAGATAACCAATCATGGCCTAAAAAAGTTAATGTATTGGTTAAACATTTTAGTAGGCCAAATATCAATTATTTAGTGGCCATAACGTTATCAAAAGTTTTTCATTCTTTTCAAAGATAGGAAACAATAAAGAAGCCAATGACTTGACTAATTAAGGTTAAGATATAAAATGACCTTTAATCATTATGGTATCATCCTTATAAAAATTGTCGATCAATCAACTATTGCCAATATCCAATAGGGATGTAATGATGCATAATGTAGTATCTATTCTATGGTTGAAAACATATAAAACAATGAGGATAAGATTATATTGATTCTTATACAGGGGATGCAATGAAAGATAGGATTTCTAAGAAAACTAAGATATCAATATGGAAATCATAAGCATGAAGCTGCTTCATATCTGTATTATTTATACTTTGTGCTTGATAATTAAGCTATTGTTAAGTATAACTTAATTTTTTTTTATCTATTTCAGTATGAGTATGACAAGGAAATATGCTTTCATTTGTTTAAAATTAATGAAATACTATGGGTATTGTTTAAATAAATAAAAATAAAATTGATCGTGAACAATGGAATTGACTAGACTTTAAAAGTCCCAATTAATCAAGAAAACAAAAAAGCAGTTGACTAGAGGATCAAAGTCAACAAAAGGAAATGATCGATCATAGTAGCAGTAGTTCACATAATTGAATAGAATGTTTAATTCTATTCAGAATGAGAGTTCTCAACATATTGAACTAATTAATGTTCTAAATTATTGAGAATTCACCTGGTTATTAGTAAGGAAATGTGATATAGTTTGTTTTTGTACGAGGACTTATCATGTATATGAATGAGTTTGCTTAAAATTAAATTTAAGTATTTACATGAAATTCTTTCACTATAACAATATAAATAGACCATATTAGTTACTAGAAAAGATGATAGATAATGTATTTTTATATTTATATTTCTCCCTATATGGTTTTTAATGTATTTTTATAGCCTACCTTAATTTTCTTGCACTTTATTTTTTGTCGTTTCTATCTCTTCTTCTACGTAAACCTTTCCTTTTCCTTATGTGATGTTGTTTTAGAGCAAATAACCTTTTATTCAAGGTTTGAGGTTTTATATTCCTATGATTTGCTTGATTTTGCAAGATTTCTACCTATATTTTCTCGGGATTAAGTTCATATTGTGTAGTTTCTTCTCCTTAGAAGATATAAACTATCAGCTACTAACTTATTGATAAGATAAATATTTGAGTGATCAACACACCTAAAGCTTAATCTATTTAGACTTTTACCAATGCTTACCTCTTCAACATACTCATTCCTAGCATTGCTAGCTATTTATACCATACCTCTTACTACTTGTACTTGTTTTACTTAGTCAATGTATTGCTACTTTTATAAGTCATAACACCAGCTTTTGTATTTTAATTGGACAACTGATCAATCATTTACTTGTTCTTAATAACCATAACATACAATGCTTAAGACTTATGATTATTTTTACATATTTTTGGAATGTTATTTAAGTTAATTCATAATTAATCTATCACGTGACATAAAAATATTATAAATATATCAATATAATACATTGACTAGATGATTGGTTGTGCTATGTTATATCAAGGTAACCTTGTTGAAAGAGAACTTAATAAAACTATGATGCTCAATTACTAAACAACCCAATGCTAAAGGACAAAACTGAAAAAAAAATTAATTTAAAAAAAAGCCAAAAAACAACCCAATTTAAAACAAGTTAACTCAGTTACCTCGCGAGCTTGAACATAAGATTAGGATAACCCCATAAAAAAGAAAAAAAAAAGCACAAAGATCAACTCTCAATTAATCAAATGTTGGAAGATAAGATTAAGAAAAAAATCAATTATAAAAAAAATAAAATATTGAAGGATCTTATATGATAATGAAGTAAAAATTAAATGAGAATGTGATAACCCTATAGAAAATAAAATAAAGAAAAAAATGAATCTCAATTTTTATCAAATAAAATATTGAAGGATAAAATTGAAGAAAGTTTTTTAATTAAAACATGTCAATTAAACCTGATCCAATCGTACTGGAGTTAGCATACAAAATCTATAACCTAGTTTATTGTTCAAGTGTTAAGGCAATTATAACACCTAAGAGGGGATGAATTAGATTTATCACTAATATTAACAAAATAATGCAAATTAATTCAAATAAACACAATAATCAACAATATAATTAAAATGCTTAAAGTAAAGAAATAAAGAAGAGAATTTGCAAACCTGTTTTTAATGTGGTTCGGCAAGCTTACATCCATACCTTAAGTACCAAACTGTACTTGAGTATTGTATTCATTCACTAGTCCAAGTTCAGGAGTATAATAGTCATTTGATGAATCCGCACCAAGATTTTTGACACGACCAAAAGATTGATATCTTCTCTCAAGTGCAGGAGTGTCGAAGTAATAAAAAAACTTGGCAAGATCGGGGTCGAACCACAAGGAGGTGAACTATATAAATTACAAATAATATATATATTTAATAAAACAAAGAGTTTATGAGAATTTTATAGGGTATTGATGTAATGATTAAACAAGGATAAAACAATTGTCAAGGTTAGAGGATCCACTAATATGATTTCAAATCAGGGTTATCAATTCCGTTTTGTTTCGGCTGGAATGGCCGGAACATCTCGTACCAGTTCAGAAAATGGAACAAAACAGAACAATTTTCACCTCGCATAAAATCTCGGTCTATTCTGAATTTTCCGGTCAAATTTCTACTGGAATGTTCCGGTTGAATTCTATGTGTTTTGTTTCGGGTTAAAGCCACTGAGTCAAAGACTCAAAATTAAACCCGGTTCAATTTCATTAACTATATAGTACACCTACGTATAAATGCTCTTTTTCTCTAAAGTCTAAAGTCTAAACTAAAAACAAAATCCCTAATATCTCTTCCTCGCAGTCTCAAGTTCCCAACCAAAACAATTACAATCAGCATCTTGTCTTTCACAACCTTCCCCTCCAATCTTCCCTCTTCTCTTTTGTTGTCTTGCTCTTGTATACTGCACTGCTACAACCTGACTTCCCGATCAAAGTGGCTTGATCGACAAAAAAGAGAAGGAGCCTCCAATCAATGAATTTTGATGAATTCTCAACCTCCTAGTAAAGATTATATCACACAGAAGACTCATACCAGACTCCAAAACATCTAATCTCGCTTTATGGCCATCCACTCCCTTCTCGAGTAATTGTCTCTATTCTCTTCTATCTAAGGTGTAATCTTTTCTCTCTCTTTAAGTTCAAATTGGAAATGGAATACACATAAACTTAGTTCTATTACACTGCTGGAACGTTAATACTAGATACCTTTCTCATAAATTTTGTATTTAATTTGGTCTTTCTTCGTATCTAATTTTATATTCTTTTTGTTTGTATAATCTTACTGTTGGGTTTGTAACTTTGAATTGTATTTATTGTTTCACCGGGCTTGGCTAGCTAGTTTGAACTTTGAAGCTTTATCTGAATGCTATTTTATCTTTGATTTGTGCACAAGCCTATACAAATCAAGTTAAGGCTCTTTAAGTAAATGAAATTGATAAACATAGTTAATGATCTGTTTTATTTATACTGCATACATCAAGATTAAACAGAGTTAAGCCTAGATAGGAATATTACATTTAAAGGAATAAATTATACTACACGTCAAGATTAGAATTCAAGAAACAAAGAACAAAATAACCGAATTAATTGCTAGGCTGCTAGTAAATGAAATTGATAAACATAGTTAATGATCTGTTTTATTTATACTGCATACATCAAGATTAAACAGAGTTAAGCCTAGATAGGAATATTACATTTAAAGGAATAAATTATACTGCACGTCAAGATTAGAATTCAAGAAACAAAGAA
>Ga0325410_1004648_pt1 | contig 15309 bp, 9 predicted proteins | sample PopdelMetagenome_16_FD_206182 | JGI IMG/M metagenome (GOLD analysis project Ga0325410, IMG submission 206182) | Populus deltoides microbial communities from Bellville, Georgia, United States - Xylem-PdIQD-R3 | ecosystem: Host-associated > Plants > Phyllosphere > Stem > Wood/Secondary xylem...
GAAAATTTGCCTAATAATATTTTTTCCAATTTTAAATCATTATATTTCTTATATATATCTATTTTAATTAATTGCAATAAAATTAAATAGACAAATGGAATGTAGCTGTAGATTACCTTATTTTTTCCTTTTTCCTTTAAATTTTTTTCCTTATCTAGGCAGCAAGACAAATACTTTCAATTTTTTTCCTTTTTTTATTTGTTTTTTTTCATAGGGTACAGAGGAAATAAATTGATGAGACTTTTTTTATATTGTACAAAAGTTAAGTGATGATAATATTTTTTTTCATTCGAGATTGGGATGAATTTCTTTATTAAATTGTTGAACGTGTGCGGCGTCGCGGCAATCATCCACCCTCTCAGGTATATGTAATTCTATTTGGCAAATATGGAGAGATAAGAAATTCTTGTCTTTATCAGTGAAAAATTTGAATGGGAGTCGCCACCTAGTATTCTGGTCACTAGGAACCCTAATTGGTCCTAAAGACCGGGTACGAAGACTGGTTGCATAAAGGGAAGGTATTAGCACCCCAAATATGCCCTACCTAAGGCATTGTTTTGTTGTCTGATAAAATCTAAGGTCTTGTTGTGGTTTCTAATTGTCAGCCTGTCTACGATTTAAGAAAAGTCCTCCTCTATAAGGAGATCCTTATCTTATCGGGTAAAAATCTAATTGTTTTATGTCGTCAAAAGAAATATCTTTTTAATATCGGGAATATGTTTTACATATAAATTCGTAATCCCTGATACTAAAACAAAAAAAAATATTTTTTTTGAAAATTTTGAAATATTGGCCAAATTCTCGAGACTTTAATAAACTGGTTATTAAAGCCAAAATATATGCTAAAACATATATTTTTTTTAAGTTTTCTTTGTTGTATGAAAATACAATATGATATTCAGGTTTGAAAGACTTGGCCGTATGCATGAAACAAAATTTTTTTTTATGTTATGATGAAAACTGGATATTTGAATACCAGATTTATATTTTTACAGTGTAAAATATCAACCGATATTAACCAAAATGGATAGAAAAATACGCGAGAAAATCACTAATTTTTTTTTGGTTTTGGAATGGGCCAGCACCGGCCCAACATAAAAAATGAGCCAGCACCAGCCCAAAAATTATAATTAGCTGGTTACTGTGCACAACACAGTAGCCAACTAATTATTTTCATTTGCTGCAAAATGTGAATTGCTCACGTTCTGCATGCAAATGAAAGAAAAGGAAAGACGAAGCAGAGAAGGAGAGAAGATTACCTAGAGTGAAGGGGCATGCTTGTTGTCGTCTGCAGTGGTTTGCGGTGGCGGAGACGGTGGCTGGACCCGGTGGCGCTACTATTTTTCTTCTTCTTCCCCGTGCAGAGGTGCCAATCCCTGCATCTTCTCCTTCTCCTTTTCTTTATGTTTTCCTTCTCTTGGTTCTCCCCTCTCTATCTTCTCTCTATTCCTTTGTTTGTTTGTTTTTTTCTTTCCTTTCCTCTGTTTTTTTTCTCTCTCTCTGTTTTCTTTTTTTTGCTTTCGATCTCCAGACCTTTTTTTTTCTTTTCTGCTCCTTCCTTTTTGCTCTTTTCGGTATTCAGATCTTTTCTCTCTTCTTCTTCTTCATTTTCTCTCTTTTGTTCTTCTTCTTCCCTCATTCTTTTTTTTCCGTTCGCTCTCTTCCCCTGTATTTATAGGAAAAACAGGGAAGAGAGAGGCAGGGGCGGCTATTGTGTAGCTGCCCCTCCACCACCCGAGGGAAACCTCTCCTCCCTCTTCTCCAACACGTGGAAAGCTTTGGGCAAGTGGGGGTCCTTCGTCGGCCTTTTTTTGACAGAACAAATGGTGGAAAACAGGGGAAGAAGAGGACCCACAGTGCCGCAAAACAGCACCGTTTCGGGCTTTTTTTTTTATGAAAAGTGGATGAAACGACGCTATTTTGGACAAAATGCGCCATTTCATTTAAAAGAAAAAGGAAGCAAAAACGTGTCAAAGTCCAAATCAGTCTTCAATTTATGATTTGTTCAATCAAGTCCTCAATTGCAATTTTGATTTTAAAAATCAATTCAATTGCATCCCTTTCAAATTCAATCGTCAGCCCTGAAGTTGTCCGCCATTTCCAAATTGGTCCTTGGTCTCTGATTTATGTATTTTGACCCTCAATTGATCAATAAACTTCTAATTTCTTCAATTTGGCCCCTGATTCGGTTTAATTAGAGCTCCTCTATTTGCACGCCTTTTCCAGTTTGGTCCTTGGTTTCATATTTCTTCAATTAAGTTCCTAATTGGCTATCAAACTTCAATATTTACGCAATTAAGCCCTGATTTGACCAAATCAACTCTAAAAAATTATAATTTGATCATAGAACTTTAATTATTCCCAATTAAAGCCTAAATTGACTTAAAAATCCATTTTTATTGCAATCAAACCCTTCTTAAATTTAATTAAACCTTCAATAAAATTTAATTGAGTTCATAAACATCTGATTTTGGACTTTTCTTCCTCAAATTGAATTTTCTTTATCAACAGAACTCTCATCAGTCAACAAAATACTGTCAAATTTCAATCTTTGTATTTTTGAACCTCCTTAACCAAATTCTAGTAATTTTCAGGGCACTCCTCTTCTCATTGTTATTATTTTTTTTTATTTTTCTTCCTAATATATTTTCAATTTTTTTTTCATTTTCTTCTTTTTTGTATGGGGACCCAAAAATGGGTTACAACATAAAGCATGTTTGTTTTTGCGTTTGAAAAATACTTTTAAAAAAATTAATTTTTTTTATTTTTTTTCTTTACTCTAATTCATTTTTTTTCCCTCTTGATTTTTTTTTATTTCAAAAATACTTAAACCACTTGTCATTAGTTGGTTATTAGTAGCATACTAATCCAAGATGATTAATATATTAATGTCAAAAATAATTTTTTAAAAAATAAGAAGTATATTATTTTGATATTTTTAAAGTAAAATATCTCCTATACTTCTAAATAAAGAGACATTAAACATACATCTATTTTTATAAAATCGATGACTGTACAGTCTAGAGGAAAGTATCAATCAATCAATAAGATCAAGGGACCATCCATTGACAACACGATTACATTAAGATTATCATCACACGGCTATTAAGAACAAATCCAATTATTTGATTTTATGTCTAAATCTTTCTAACTTGCTCTGACATAACCAAGAGGTCAAAAAAATTAAGACTATATAATCATTTGAATTCATCTAAATAAAAGACTATAATTATATATGGATCTCCTGTTGTTACATTCCCTTTGGGATTATGCATAGGCATAAATAATCAAACTCACATATGGCTTTTATTGAATCGAGAAATATATTTGATTATTTATTTTTATATTTATATAATATAAACAAGTTATCTTTCAAATAATTCAAATTAAAATGTTTGAATGTTTGAATCTAGTCTATATAATATGAGCGATTAGTAAAAATACTCAAAAACTCCAACTTTGTCATATATTCCACAATCATATTATATAGATATCATGTTCATGGAGTATAATTTACTCTCAAGATGTTTGGATTGTGCAATGTATACAACGAAAATCAAAACTGGTGCTAAAAAGAATGGAGGTTTGACTCCTCTTTCAAAGATAATATTAAGAATGCTTATTGAATGAGAAATTATTTTAAAGATCTTAGATTAAATAAATTATTGATAACAGGTCATGAAATCTTGTGATCTTCTCTATGTAATGAACGAGGAATCTTCTTTGAAATAACTTGTCTTAGAATACGTGTCAGGTATATATATGTCTCCAACAAAAATTAAATAAAGGCAGATTGATACAATAAAAACCTTTAGAAAATACCCACTCATAACCCAACAAATAAAATACAATACATTTTCACTTATCTTACCATTTAGTGAATATGGCAGCTTAGGTGAATTTAATAAAATACTTATGTTAAAATACTTTTTAATGGTTATCCAAAAGAGAATCCAATACTTTTTAATCATGAATAATTTTTGTTTAAACAATTCATACTATCCATACATAGTATTTTGATCTAAGATCTCAATTCTTTCATATTTTATGATAATATATTATTTCTAGTCTAAAATATGAAATACTATGTCGATATTTGTAAATACAACATAATGAAAGAGAGAAACATAAATAAACAAGGAAAGGAAATGAAAAGTATAAGCAAGAGATTAATATAAGCAAAACTTAAGCATTACAAAATATAAAGAGAGAGCAAGAGCATGATCTTGATCTGAAAACCAAGATGCCTAAATACATGGCAAATGCCTCCTTTTATAGGTGAAAATTCAGAACTATTGATTTGTTGACTAATTGTTGAGTGGGTGGCCACATCTTGACTTGTAACTATCCTTATCTTCTTGTCTGCCAAAAACATCATTGATAACATCATAATTTGAACCAACTTAAATCATGAAAGTTCTAGGAAATTGTCTCAGCTTTCCAAGAAAAAAAACTAGAGGTCATTTGGACTTCTAGAACTCGAGATATGGGCTAAAAATTGAACAGTGTCTGGGCTACAGGACAGATTCAGACTTCTCTGTTGTTGCTACAATTTGGACTTGAAAACGGCCTTTTTAAATCTTGGACTCCCATGAAAGTTTTAGGCCTATGTCTTAGCTTTCCATCCATATAAATCAGACCTAAATCCAAGATCTACAGCTCCAGATATGACCCGATGACCGAACAATGTTCTAGTTTGGACTGAACCAGCATCTCTTTTCTAAGTTTGACCCTCTCTTTGTCCGTTCAATTTCCATACTTGAACTCATCAATCAATCCTTTCATTTATGTGATAGGCCTGCATTTAAGATGAACATTTACCATAAATTAAAGGTATCTTATGGTATCAGACTTGTTATTATAAAACATGCTTTAGTTAAGGAATTATTGATACTTCAAGTGCAAAATGATGATATAAAACCTTGATAAAAATACACTTTTAAGTACTAATCAGTTCTTTGCAGATGGGGAGAGTTGGGATTAGGAAGAAGAAGGAGAAATAGGGGAGGAAAGGGTCGGCAGAGCTGTCATATATTAACTTTTTCCGACGGTTTCACCGACGGAGTTTCCATCGGTGATTATGTCGGTGATTCTGATGGAAACATCGACACGTCACCGTACGAATCTGCCATTTCAAATCCCTCGGTGAGTCTGTCGGCAATTTAAATGGCGAACCGGTCACGTCACTATATGGCTGTCGTTTTGAATCCATCGGAAAAATAACCCGCCAAAACCTCCACGTCAGCGACCCGCCGTTTTTTTTAATTCGGAAACTTTTCCGTATCCGTTGCTATTTAGCGAATTTCTGGTAGTGAAGATACAATATGATTTTTTTAAAAATAAATTTAGAGAGACTTGGCCGTATGCATGAAAACAAAATATTTTTTTTATTTTATTTTGTTTTGATGAAAACCAGATATTTTAATACCGGATTTGTATCTTTACAGTATAAAAATACAAACCAATATTGTGCAAAATTGATACAAAAAAATATATGGGAAAATCACAAATTTTTGAAAAGATTTTTGAAATTTTTTGATTTAATGTTTTGAAATTTTTTTAGGGGCTGGGTCCAACGCGACCTATGTGGCTGGGCTGGACCCAGCGAACCCGGCTCGGTCACCGGTTCAAACCAGTGACCTGGCTGGGGAGCTGAAGGCACACATGAATTTATTCACGCGTGCATGAACAGTACGAAGGTAATTTACAGTGCGAAGGTAATTAAATTACCTTCGCACAGTAGCAAAACTCATTTGCAAAGAAAGAAAGGAAATGAGCGTCCCTGGTGCTGGAGAAGGAGAAGCCGATGGTGATGCCGAGTTTCATCTGTTGGTTTCTTATTTCTCTGACCTTGTCCCCTTTCTTGTTAGTGATTCCTTATTCTGCCGCCTCTGGTCCAGGAGGATGGTGTTGTAGAAAGGTGATGTTGTTTTAATTCTGTGCTTGTTGGACGTTCCCATGCCGGGTTCTTCTTGCTCGATCTGGTTCCTTTCCAGTTCTTCCCCCCTCTGTTTTCTCTTCCTTATGCTCCCCTCTCCCTCTGCTTTATTTTTTCTTTCCTCTCTCGTCACTGTCACCTCTCTGTTTTTTTCTTTGATGTCTTGTTCTCCCCACTATTTTCTTTTTCTGTTGTCTCCTTGCTCTTTCCCCCCTCCCTCTGGCGACGGTTCCTCCTCTGGCTTTTATAGCCCAAGGAAAGCATTGTGGTGGTAACGGTCGCCGGGATAGCAGCCATAAAACGTGCCCTATAATTGGAGCAATTTGCTGCAAAACATATCCCTGTTTTAATGCTGAAAATGACTTTCTTTGAAAGAGACAATGAATAGTGGAAATGACGCCGTTTCAAAATTTCAAAATGAATATTTTCCATTCGGTCCTTGGTTGTTTTGACTTGAAGATGGTTATACGAAAGGTTCAGGACTTGAAGAAATGTTAAATCTACCAATTACGGAGGAATCCTTCCAGCAAGCAAATTTGAAGAGAGATCCAACGGTTCCAGATTAGTTAAATTCCCCAATGATGGCTGGATATAACCGATGAGGCTGTTGTGAGAAAGGTTGAGCTGTATCAGATATTTAAGCTTCCTGAGGGACTCTGGAATCTTTCCCGTGAATTTATTGCAGGATAAATCAAGTGGATTGAGGGCAATTTGAATTTTAGAAAACTCAATCTCTGAACCTTTCCATTCCAATGTTACAGAATAAACATAAGAAGTAGATAATTTTTTTGCCCTCATGTAATCCATATACTGATCAACGCTCATCATGGCTTTGAATTTGTTGAAATACTCTGTTGGCAAAGGACCACTCAAGCTGTTGTTGGAGAGGTAAAAAATCTGTAATTTAGAAAAAGAGTCCTGGACAGGTGGATCCTCCAAAGAACCATGGAGTTTATTTGACCTTAGAATAAAAACCTTCAACTTTGGAAGCGTTTCTAAAAAGGAAGGGAATGTGTCATCAATCATGTTGTTACCGAGATCCAGAAATTCTAAATTCACACAATTGATGATAACTCAAATCGTTCCCCTCTGCATGGATTGAAGGGATATTGCCTTGGAGATTGTTGGCACCAAGATGCAACACTGAGAGTACATCACTGAAGTTTCCCAAGCATTGTGGGATGAATCCAATAAAGCCATTGTTGGACAAGTCTAAAATCTCTAGGAAATTCAGCTCGCAAATGACAAAAAAGATGTTCCCAATCAGTTTATCATTGAAGGAAAGCATAAGAGCTCTCAAATTTTCATTCTTGAAAATAAAAGGTGGAATCTGGCCATACAACCTGTTATGACTGAAATCGATATAATGTAATGAATTATAAAGGAACGGACTTATCTGGCCATACACTAGGTTATTGGCATAATTTCCCCTTTCCTCGTTGTTTCTAAAATTATTTAAAAAAGAAATCATATAAATATATCATCAAAATATATACTGATGGGAGAACAAAAGTCTAGCCAGAATAAAATTGAAAGCAAATTCCTTCACTGCTGCAAAACAGACTAAAAACGAAATGGAATTTGAAATGTTGCAGTATCAGCTAATTAGCACCAAATTATATATACAAGTAGACTTCTGAATTCTAAAAGATGGCATGTGGACAGGAATTTGAAACACCTTAGTAAATTGTTTATATTTATCTGATATTATTTATCATGTCAATTATCAACAAAATTATTAACAGATTAAGAAGTTATTGGTATTATTTTGGAGGTTTTTAAATAATTGCAAACACCATACTATTATTTTATAGTTGCAAAACTTGCTAGTATTTCTTTTATTTCTGCGATCCTTATTTTAGAGAAGAAACTTGTTAAATTTTAAATGATAACGTTGTATTGACAAAATATCTTTATATATAGTGTCCGTACATACCTTAGGTTTATTTATTTTTTATTCTTCATTGTATTTTCTTACAACAAGTGGAAAACTTGGTTTATTCTTGGTTTTTTTTTTTTTTTAGAAATGAGATTTTTTAATTTATACTTAACGAGAAAAAAATGTTTGGCCACCCAGATAAAATGTTTTGAATTTATACTTAATTAGAAATATAAATGTTTGGCCACCCAGAAAATTGTAAGGTGGAAGACTTGTTGATATGGCTTTCCCTGGTCTTCTCTCCAAATACAACGCAACTTGACTTGATATTCAAGGATAGTAAGGTTGTGGAGGTCCAGTATTTGGCTATTGATGTGTATTTGGCAAGTATCATCCACCATATGATCATGGAATGTAAGAACAGTATGATAGCTTCGTTCCGTGTTTGACTAGCATAGACTGGAAGATTGATCCAAATGCTTGTTTCCATCTATCATCCATCAATTGATGCTAATTTAATCGAAACAGTAAGTTTTTTACTGGAAAAAAATGGTTATTGAATCTGACCTAGGTGAACCGAGTATTATTAGTGTTATTTATTTAATTTTTTATATAAAAGATTGTAATAGTCATTTTAACAAATGGAAACACCGAGAAATAAACTTAAGTATTTTAAGAATTTTCAAATATTTATGGTATTTTTTATCTTTGAGAGTTTTGACTTATAACAAATCTCTTATCTTTTGTTTCCACTTAGATCATGATCTTTTTTTTTAAGGGTTTTAAGAAATTCTTCACCAATAATTCATGTGACGTGGGATTCCTGTTAAAGAACAAACACTTAAATGACTTATAATTTGCAATAATTTGATTTTAAAGAAGTTGATTAAACTTTATAAATAAGATTTAATGTTTAGGTAATCTTTTCTCGAACTCTAAATGACACTATATCATTTAATTATATGCTTGAAACTCATAAATATTTTTTAAAAGTTTTTCATTACTTACTATGGAAAAGTTCCTTTGGTAAATGGTCTTTGCAAATGAATGAGTGTCAGAAGGGATCTTAGGTTAACCCAACCGCGACACCGATATCAACTTTGGTTAAAGTGAATCGCCAGATGGGATTCCAGGTTGACCGAGCTACAAAAATAGATTTTTTGGTTTTGGTTAAAGGAGGTTGCCAGAAGGGATCTCAGGTTAACCCAATTGTAACACTGATTTTAGATTTGGTAAAAGGGAATCGCCAAATGGGATTTCAGGTTGACTGAGCTACAAACATAGATTTTTGGTTTTGGTTAAAGGAGGTCGCCAGAAGGAATTTCAGGTTAACCCAACTGCAACACTGATTTCAGCTTTGGTAAAAGGGAATTGCCAGATGTGATTCCAGGTTGACCGAGCTACAAACATAGATTTTTGGTTTTGGTTAAAGGAGGCCGCCAGAAGGGATCTCAGGTTAACCCAACCGTAACACCGATTATCAGCTTTCGCTAAAAGGAATAGCCAAATGGGATTCCAGGTTGACCGAGCTACAAACATTGATTTTTGGTTTTAGTTAAAGGAGGTCGCCAGAAAGAATCTTAGGTTAACCCAACCGTAACACCAATATCAGCTTTCACTGAAGGAAATCGCCAGATGAGATTTTAGGTTGGCCAAGCTACAAATATAGATTTTTTAGTTAAAAGAGATCACTAGAAGAGATCTCGGATAGAATTCCAGGATAATATAACCGAAGTTAGAATTCAGAGGATCGCCAGATTGTGATCTCAAGATGACTAAGTTTTGATCTTAGTTTCGAGTTGAAGAGGATTGCTGTAAAGATAAAGTTTCAGATTGATCAAGCTTCGACAAGAACAGTTTGGAAGTTCAGTTTTGTTTATCTTTATAAAACTTACTACACAAAACCCCTGCTCCGTAAGTATTATAAAGAGGGGCATTTGTTGTAACCTATTTTTGGGTCCCCACACAAAAATAAAAATAAAAATAAAAAATAATTAATAAAATAATAATAAATAATAAAAATAAATATAAAAATATATAACCGAAACAAAGAGAGGACGAAGAGGATAGAAAAGGGAGTGTCGCATGGGTGCGGCATCGCGGCGAAAATATAAGTCCCACTTTAAATCTAAAATGTAAACCTATTTGGCAAATATGGGGAGACAAGAAATTCTTGTCTTTTATTAGTGTGAAATGGAATGGGAGTCGCCACCTAGTATTTTGGTCACTAGGAACTCTAACTAGTCTCAGAGATCGAGTACGGGGACTGGTTGCGTAAAAGGAAGGTATTAGCACCCCAAATACGCCCTACCTAAGGTAAGTTGCATTGTTTGATTGTCTGATAAAAAGCTAAGGTGTTATCGTATTTCTAGTTGTTGGTCTGTCTATAATTTAAGAAAAATCCTGCTCAGTAAGGAGGTTCTAATTTTATCGGGTAATTATCTTATCAGATAAAAACCTAACCATTCTAACGTCTATAGGAAAAATATATATATTAATATCAGGAATACATTTTACATATAAATTCGTAATTCCCAATACTAAAGGAATTTTTTAGAATTTTTGAAATATTGGCCTAGTTCTCGTGGTTCTAACAAACTTGTTGTTAAAACCAAAGTGCATGCTAATACGTATATATTTTTTTGTTATATGAAAATATGATGTGATGATTTTATTTTTTTTGTTAATTTTGGAGAGACTAGGCCGTATGCATTAAAACCAAAAATATTTTTTTATGTATTTTTTTTATGTTTTGACGAAAACCGGGTATTTTAATACTAGATTTGTATCTTTACGGTATAAAAATATAAACCAATATTAGGCAATTTTGATGAAAATATGCCGAAAAATCAACCATATTTTTTAAGGATCTTTCAGATTTTCTGAAACCAAAAACATATTTTTTTTTACAACTTTTCGATGTTTTTGATACTGGATTTGTATCTTTACAGTATAAAAATATAAACCAATATTAAACCATTTTTTGATAAAAATATGTAGGAAAATCAACAATATTTTTAAGGATTTTTAAGGATTTTTTTAATTAATTTTTTTCTATATATATCTATATAAAAATAACATATAAAACATTATAATAAATAATAAATAATGGTAGGTGGGCTGGGCTGGGCCGGCCCAACTAACTGGGCTGGACTCAGCCCAAAAAGGGGTGGGCCGATCTCGGCCCATCAGGGATTTGGGCCAATCTCGGCCCAACAAAATCTTCTATTTCCGTCTGAGCCAGACCTGGCCCATACAGCCGGGCTGGGCCAGAGTCAGTCTGGCCCACAAACACATCAGAAATAGCCAAGAACCAGCCTGGCCCAGTGAAAGGAACCCATCAGTGCTGGGCCAGAACCGGCCTGGCCCAGCATTGGAAAATCAACCAGTGGGGGGAATTATTTTCCCCCCATCCTCCTGCATGCAGAACGAACGTTCTGCATGCAGGAGGAAAACGCAGAAAACCAAAAGAAGTAAAGGGGGAAGAAAAGTGTACCTGATGCGGAGGAGGCGATGCCCTGCTGGTTGAACTGCTTCGCTGGCGGCGCTGTGGTGGCTTCGCTGGCGGCGCTGTGGTGGAGGCCGGTGGCAGTGTCGTGGCTCACGGACGGCAGCTCCAAGCAATAACTTTGCTGTTTCAAGCGGTGGAGAAGGCGGCTCCTGTTCTTCCCCTCTCCTCCGTTCTCCTCCTCCTCTTCTGCTGCGTTTCCTTTTCCCTTTGTTCTGGTTTAGGTGATGTTTCTTTCCAAGACCCCACCTCGTCAGCACCCCTTTTTGTCTAACCCTCACGGTCCACTCTCCTTTACCTCTAACTGTCCCTCTCGGTCGGTTCTTTTTTTTCCCTTTCGGTTCGTTTTCCCTCTTTTCCTTTTGTTAATTCTCTCTGCCTCTCCCCCTTTTTCTCCCTCTCTCGTCCTCTCTGCCCGTTTTTTTCTTTAGTTCTGTTCTCCTCTGTTTTCGTTTCCTCCTTTTGTTTTTCACGGGGCTGTTGTTGACTGAGATGGCAATGGCAGCTGGTGGCGGTGGAGAGGAAGTGCTCTGTTCCTGGTGGTGTTGCTGCGGCTGGGAAGAAGATGGTGAGCTGTCCTCAGTGTTGGGCAGTGCCTTGCAGCTGTTTTCTTCGCCTGCGTAGAGGTGCAGGTTCCTGTTTTTCTTCGATGGTGACGCGGCATGTGGCTGGAAGATGATGAGCTGAGGAAGGATGGTGGTGGCGTGGGCAGTGCCGCTATGACGGTGGTTGGTGGCTGAGGGAGCCCGGTGACAGCAGCTGTTCTTTCCTCTCTGTAGCGACTCCCTCCCTTCTGTTTTTTGCTTTCTTTCCTCTGTCTCTGGTGTTTCCTTCTGTCAGCGGTTCAGGGGAGGCTGGTCTGGGGCTCCGTTGACAGAGAAGGCTGCTTCGGGTGCAGGGAAAAAAATGGCCGGGAGAGGGGAATGGCCAAGGGGGAACTGGTTTTGGGTGTTCTCTCTTTCTCGTTCAAAAACTGAACTCTCGGTCTTCCCTCTAAAAAAACCCCCCCTGCTGCAGCTATTAAGAGCAGTATTTATAGGCGAAGGGAGAGCGGGGACGTTGCTGCGCATGGGGAGAGCAGGGGACACCGGGCGAGATCTTCAAGCACAGGGCGTGGGGCTTTAAGTTTTGGGAGCAGCAAGCAGTCATTAATTGTTTCTTGTTTAAAGGGGCGTGGGGCTCTAGTAGCATATGGAAGAGGAACAGTGTCAAAACTCTGAAAAATCCTTAAAAATTTTGTTGATTTTTTTGCATATTTTTTTATCAAAATTATTTAATACTGGTTTGTATTTTTATACTGTAAAGATACAAATCTAATATTAAAACATCCAGTTTTCGTCAAAACATGGCAAAAAATTTATAAAAAACAAAAAAAATATTTTTTTTTTCATGCATATGGCCAAGTATCTCAAAGATAAGAAAAATCATCACATCGTATTTTCATACAAAAAAATCATATTGTCTTTTTATACATAAAACACAAAATATTCAAAAATATGTTTTATCATCCACTTTGGCTTTGATAATAGGTTTGTTAGAGCCATGAGAACTAGACCAATATTTCAGAAATTCTAAAAAAATATTTTTGTCTTCTTTTAGTATCTGAGATTACGAATTTATATGTAAAACGTATTCCTGATATTAAAAATGTAGTTTTTTTTATATAAGCATTAGAACGGTTAGATTTTTACTCGATAAGATAAGTACCTCCTTACTAAGTATAACTTTTCTTGAACCATAGACAGACCAACAATTAGAACTACATTAACACCTTAGTTTTTTATCAGACAATCAAACAATACAGCTTACATTAGATAAGGTGTATTTGGGGTGCTAATACCTTCCTTTTACGCAACCAGTCCCCGTATCGATCTCTGAGACTAGTTAGGATTCCTAGTGATCAAAATACTAGGTGACGACTCCCATTCTATTTTCCACCGATAAAATACAAGATTTTCGTGTCTCTCTATATTTGCACGATAGATAGACATATTTAGATTGAAGTGGAATACTCGCCGCGACGCTGCACACGTACCACAAGTAGAGAAGAATGTGCCACATACAGGGGATGTAGAGAAAACACCAGTTGCTTGAGGATTTGCTGGCATCATTCCATTGGAAGGCTTGGCCCATGGTCGTTAGCTATTATTTCATTAACGTAGCGATTTGAATTCCTTGTTTTAAATAGTTGAGGTTGCAAGTTTAGAAGAAGCTAGTTGTTTCTTCTTTATGTATTTAAACCTTTTCATTATAAAGTAATGGAGGTATATTTTCAGAGTATTAATTATTGTGGTTCATCCTCACCCGAGAGTAACTTTATCTATTTAGCATTGTAATAGCTTTGACTGCCACCTATCAGTTTCCAACGCTCACTCTTGGGTGGAAATATTTGCAAGTGAACCTTCAGTTCCATATTCAGCACCACATGAAGAGTGGACAATATCTATATTATACGTACATCCAAGTTCCGAAGACTTGGAGGTCAAGGACAGACCAAATGAAGATTGGCTCTCCCTTGTTGATGCTGAAAGAGAGAGACCTCTTAGGACGACCAATCCCACAGTATCTTGAGGGCAAGAACCCTCAAACTCCAATCTCCATTGTTTGTCAGTTTTCTAGTAACTGTTCAGTAAAGCTATTGCCAGAACGTGGTTACTCCGTAATCATGAAAAATTAGTCAAGGTCATGAAAATGACCAGAGTACCCTCAGTTTGGTACTGAACCAAAAAGTCCGCGCAGACCCAAAATTTGCATGAAAACCACCAATTTTCTCGAGTTCCAAAAGTGAAGTCTTATTATTCAAATTCCTGAAACTCCTTTCCGGTTCTCACATTTTCTCAGCATCCAAACGGAAAACGAGAAAAAAGAAGACGCATAAACAAAGGCTTGAAAACTAGAAGACGCGTAAACAAACGGAATTGAATTGATAAGTTTTCGTGAAAATTACACTCCTTGGCATTCTCCTCAATGAAAATCACAAATCAACGCCTAAAATCGTAAAGAAACTAGAGATTATAAACATAAATAAATCATATGGAGATCTAAAACGTGAGCAAAGTGACTATCGAAATTGAAAAGCAGCATTAATTGCTATTGTTAAATCAAATTTATACGTTACTTCGGAAACAGTGAAAGGTGATTTGAAGGGACACGAATCCCTAACCTGAAAGAGTTCTGGCTCGAAACGTTTCTTCTCTTCTCTTCTTGGCTTGAGGCGTGGGGGTTTTGAAGGAGAGAAATGGCGGCAACTCGATTTTTTTATTTATTTCAAATTATCACACTTTTCTCTCCTCTTTCTCTCTCTCACTCTCTCTCAAGCAAGGAATTTATAATTTAACGTTTCTCCTTTATTTCAAAATCTGGATTCAGAACGGTGTCGTTCTTCAAGTAACTCTTTTCGTTTTTTAACCTTAAATAGTATTAAAAAACTAAATTAAAAAAAAAAGAAATTTGTTGTTCTGTTTTTTTTTTCCTTAATAAATTTGGCTTTTTTTTTTTATGTATAGAAAAATGCATATAGACGTTGTGTAAAAAGTCAACATAGAGATTACATAATATCTAAATCATAATTTTTAGATCTAGTCCGGTTCAAGACTCGAGTTTCGGGTTTTGACTGGGTCACCGGGTTGTCCAGATCAATTTTTTATTAAAAAATCAAAACGATGTCATTTTAGTAAAAAAAACAACATGCAAAAACGACATTTACGTCATTTTAGTAAAAAAACGACATTCAAAACGACGTCATTTTTGTTAAAAAAACAAAAAATACATTAACAAGGAAAGAGAGTTTTGGTTTAAGATATATATTTTTCCTCCTTACTTCCAATGATTTAAATTTTAACGAATATTTATTTTAGTTTTTTTTCCCTCAAAAAACATGCTACAAAAAAAGACTTAATTTTGCTAATATATATATATATATATATATATATATATATATATATATATATATATATATATATAAGATATTAAAAAATATGGGCG
>Ga0325410_1004650_pt1 | contig 15307 bp, 6 predicted proteins | sample PopdelMetagenome_16_FD_206182 | JGI IMG/M metagenome (GOLD analysis project Ga0325410, IMG submission 206182) | Populus deltoides microbial communities from Bellville, Georgia, United States - Xylem-PdIQD-R3 | ecosystem: Host-associated > Plants > Phyllosphere > Stem > Wood/Secondary xylem...
CCCCTATGTCAATCCTTCCACGACCCAGATCTCATGTAGAGTTCGAATCCATGCCTGATCGAGTAAGAATTGATAAATAATTAATTAAATTAATTTTATGACAGATCGAGCATGTGTAAAAATTAAATAAGAAAACTCGTTGTTATTTTTATAGGATGCCGTTTTTTATTTGGCATAATGCTGTACTCGGTGTTTTAGCAACATAGCATATTAATAGACACGAGACCGTGATATGCTGCAGCTATGCCCCAAATTTATTCAGCGTTAAAAACAGATGCTGAGGCATGGTAAGTGTTTGGAAAAATTTGATAGTGTGTTATTAATTTGATTGAGTTTAATAAATTTAGTTAATTTAAATAATATAAATAAATAAATAATATAATAATAATAAATCAACTAATATAAAAATCAATAATATAAAATATTTTTTTAAAAAATCAAGTTTATTTAGATTAACATATCAAGTTCATGATATTAATAAAATTACTAAACTAAATTATAAAACAATTCAATATTCAAGGATGAAAATATCTTCAATTGCAATGTTTTTTTTTGCTTTTAAGGACATGTGTGTTATTGTAATGCTCATTAAAAATATAATTAAAAGATTAAATTGACCCCAGTTCATCTATTAATTAAAAATATAAAAATATACGCAACTATCCTATCATTGGTGTTAGTTTATTTATATTGATTTTTTACTTATAAGCGTACAAGAATCTCTACACTATTAAAAAAAAAAAAGTACGAAGGTCAAATTAACCCGTTTAACTTTTAAATAAATTTAATTTTTAAAAATAATATAATATTTATATCATGCTCATGAAATATTAAAAGACAGAATTATCGTAAACAGTTGTACAATTAACAAGGATTCACGTGAAAACAACCGAATTACCCCGATGAGCACGCTAACCTTTTTTTTTTTTTTTGATGGAAGGTAAAAAAAAAAAGATTCTATTTCGGTGAGTAGAAGTTTGTGTCAATTTGCACGGTGTTTTCTCCATCATTTTCAGTTTTTTTTTTTTTTAATCTCGATTTTAATATAGAGCAAAGGGTTCCAAATGTCTTTTTGAAGGGGTCAAGTTAGTCTAGTTTTTCATTGGTCGACCCTCTGTCAATAGTTTTGACTGTAGACGGGAATGTTCACGTGTCTATCACGAGCAATTACTTTTTTTTAGCTAGTAACAAAAACACGTCGGTAGTTCGTTGCAACATTCCAGGCCACGCTAGAAAAATAACAACTGATTATCCGATCATTTCCTTTTCATTTTTTAATTAATATAAATATTCAGACTTTTATATATCTCAACTAGTTTTATAAATTTTTAAATTAATAATCATGTAAATTTTTAATTAAGTGATGCATTCATAGAGTAGCTAATTAGGCGCACCAGGGAGTTTAATTTTAGCACTGGGTCTTAATTTTTTATATTTTTTTCTTTTATGGTTGATTGATCTCGAATTGTCAGTATGGTTCATTTTCTCCAAAGCGTCTGAAATCTGCAACTCTTCAGAACAACAGGGCCTTAAACTCCAGATTTGTGCTTCCTTAGGCCGCGAGCTATAAATGCAAATCAAAACTTTTGCATGTGGAGTTGGGCCCTTGAGGCCCAAATGTAGCTACAGAGGGCATGCTATTGCCATCAAAAGCCACCATGGCAATATTCCTTCTTTAAATGCCGACGTGGTATTCTAGACTCAAGCCTCCATTACATTCCCAAGGTGTTGGTTCCACCGAGTTTATTTCCCTGAAAGTTGGAATGAAAGCAATTGCCAAGCCCTTGAATGTTCTAGGTGTCTCATCTCTCAATACTCAATGGCCTGTAAACTCAACTCCAGAAAACTGTAACCGGCCCAAAAAAATCTCAATTTCTTATTAAATTTCTTAACATTGTTATTAAATTTGGTGTAATAGTTTAAACTTTAAAAATCTCAATTCATTTGATTAGATTAGTCTAGATTTTAAATAAAATCGTGTAAAAATTCCTCAACATAACCTTATTGATTGGGTAGGCTTAAATAAAAAAATAAAAATAAAAATAAAAATAAAATGTTAAATTTACTGTAGTTAACTTGCTAATCAGATCACTCGGGTCAGGAATGAATATTAAATTTACTGTAGTTAACTTGCTAATCAGATCACTCGGGTCAGGAATGAATTAATGTTTATATTTTACTGTATAAAAAAATGAAATAAAAAAAATCATGGGCTGTTACAATAAAGCCTGAGATTACCCCCACCCAGCCAGGCCTGTATTTATTTTTCAGGGCGGATCTAATACAAAACATTGGCATTGCCAGTGTTCGAACTCGCAACCTTAAGATTCAAAACTCACACAAAAACCAACAGAATTACAAAAAAAATACGTTAGTTATATTAATTGTTGATAAAAACTGTCATAAACACCTGTAAAGTAAAAATAGAACTTTCATTCAACATTTTTTTCATGAGTTTAAATATGGTTTAGTATGTCTTTCTTGAAAAAATGCTGTTTAATACTGTGTGAAACCGAAGATCCCAGCAATGAAGTTTTTGTTCGTGTTGTTTATTTCATACCCCCCTCTTTCAATTTACTAGTGAACTCTGGCTAACAAATCAAATGGCTTCTATTTTTCATGGACTGGGAGGACCAAGATACTTAACAACATCAAACAAGTTTCAGTTCCCATCTTGCAAAACTCTGCAGCTGGTTCTCCACAATCCTTTTCTCAATTGGCTTCAATACTTCCTCCTCGATCAAGCTCTGGTGGCCGAAACTTTTTCAACAAACAAGTGAACCGGGGTGGGTTCAAGGTAGAAAGCAAGAGGGTTGCTCATTTGAGACCTAAAAATCGCACCATGGAAAAGGAGCTGGTTGCAAGTGTGGAGGCCACCGTGCCCAGAGTTGGTGTGGTTGTGTTCGTTTTGAAGGGCAAATCTGTGCTCTTGGGCCGCCGGCGCGCCAACATTTGTGACTCTGCTTTTGCTCTCCCTGGTGGCCAACTCGAGTTCGGTAAGCCTTTCCATCAGTTATAGAATTTGGTAAGGCATTCATATCTTATATTTGTTCAAAAACTGGCAAACTAATTCACAAATACTAAGTGAAAATTCATCTAATTAGCTCATCTTTTAGGTCTTGATGAAATGCTAAGAGTACTTCACATTGCAATCCATCAATACATCTATTTACATTTAGAATATCAATGCATCTTGTTCTTGGAACATGTTCAGCAGTAAAATCATTTACACTATCAATTTGTATGGTTTAATTTTAAAGTGAGAGCTTTGAAGCGTGTGCTGCAAGAGAAGTGAAGGAGGAAACAAATATGTTTGGATATCAACAACATAGAGATCCTTAAAGTTACCGACAACCTTCTCCATAAAAAACCAAAGTCGTCGCATCATATTATAATTCTTTTGTGAGCAGTCCTGGCCAATTGCCTCAAAATATTGAGCCTAACAAGTGTGATGGTTGGGATTGGTACGAATAAGACAGCCTCCCTAGGCCATTGTTTTGGCCGTTAGAAAAAGTTGATGCAAGATGGCTTCAATTCATTACCGATTGGATAGTTTTTATTAGAGACACTCACTTGCTATTGGCTTGAGTATTTGGATTTGAGTCCTCTTGCATTGGTCATATCGTAATTCAACTGTATCAAGAAAAATTGTTAAAAACATGTTTATTTTAAAAAAATATTAAATTGATGTTTTTTTAATGTTTTTCAATAACTTTAATATACTAATATAAAAAAATATAAAAAATATTTTGAAGCCTTTCAAAATATAAAAAAAATTATGCATCATAATATAAATACATAAAAAAAAAAAAACCAATAGCATTGTTGGAAATTGGTGAAAACTTTTTGAATCGAAGCTACTAAAAAAGCCATTTCTTCCTGCCAATTGGAGTTTCATCTATCATAAATCTACTAGTATAGCTGAACTCAGATTTCAGATCAAACTCAAAACGAGGGACTGCCATATATGTTTCTTGAGGTCGGTTAGTGCTGGATATGCAATCCCATGCACTGTGAAAGTACTTGACATGTTTCAGGGGTTGCAGATTAAGCTAAATATATGATTCTATTTTCCAATATTTGTTTTTGATGGTGAAGTTGGACTGTTTATTTGCATAAACTTTTGATAATTCAGTGCAGACTGTTAGATGGATTCAAGAAATTTCAATAATGTCAATACTTGGATTACTTTTTTCCTGGTTTCTCACATATTTGTATTCTCTTTATGAAGCCGTTTTCAGTTTAAGTTTCTTTTTTTTTTCACTGTTAAGGAAAATAAGAATGGACTAAGTTTGAAATTTCATATGTCATTTAAGTTTCGCATGTGCTATGTTTCTCCTGTCTCGTACTAGAAAGTAATATCAGTTGCCATTTATATCAATGCTCCCTGTTGCTTGGTTCAGTGCTCATCACCATGTTCAACGTGTAATCAGATTTAGAAGGTGGGGTTTAACAAAAAATATATATATATATATAAAAGACGGGGACCAAATTAACCTTCCTGGGTTATGACATGTACTAATAAAAAAAACCTGCCGGAGACCGGGACAGGACATGTATTAATTTAGACAACCAGATCCAGCAGAAAATTTAATGGATGTTGAGTATCCATGCATTCGTTCCAGAAAATTCCGACAAGTGCTTGCCCACAAGGGTGATCTGTGGAGGGTGATAAAGAAAACATGCAAATCTTGGGACGCCACTCGCCAGATTACTGCACACGTGCTTGCCCCCGCCATTGTTGATTACTCGCTCGGATGCGATCACCTTGATAGTTATTATGCAAGTAAATAGCAGACCAGGACATGGGTTGGTTCAGTACTGTAGTGTAATGTGATTGAAACTATAATTTATTTCAATTATAATTTTAACTAACGGTGTTAAATTAATTAATATAAATTATAGTTTTACATGAATTCACTTTTCTTGAAAAACATTATTTTTGAAATCATAAATGTAAAGTTATTACAATGCAAAACACCCATGTAATATTCCAATGCCAGGCGCAGGCAGCACGAGTTTTGAAAGGTCACTTTCTGATAACTTGAGTGGTCCTTCAGATGCACAGAGAGTTTTCATTTTCGGAGTCACCATAGCTTTTAGACATGCTTGGATTTGCATTCGTTCAATTTACAATATTATCAGTGACGCCTGAGTTTGTGAAATCAAGATTACCTGAGTACGTTGATTATTATTTTAAGGGAGCAAAGCACAGACGCAGAGACTGAAACACCAAGGGAAGAAGGCAATCAAATCACCAGTTTATGAGGCCAGTCTATTTGGCATTAATTCATATATAATCTATGCTAATATCAAGAAATACCCGATCAGGATGAATTGTGAGCATCTGTCTAGTAATGTTTTGGTTGTTTAGCTATATTCTTTTGTTTATATCACTATCAGTTATTTTATTCTACTCGAGTCCATCCTGGGACAACCAAACCCTGCTTTTAAACGATAGATAGTTATTATAAGGAAATTGTGATTAAGGATCTAATCTTTATTAGATCTCGTTCAAGTTGTTGGGTTAAAGATCATGGTTAGTTGATCCGTGGCTCCGGTCGGTCCCATGAAATCGAAACAAAACAAAAGACGGGAAATTGCTATTAATCCCACAGAGAAAAAAGAAAAACCTAGGCATGTGGTTTTGCAAAATGTTCAACGTGCATGATCGGTGGACTAATCATGCAGCCTAAAAATTCAACAAGATTTGACTTTGAAAATACTCTACTTCACATGTGGAACATATCGTGCAAGTATGTGAGACAAAATTCTCAGGTGTCTTTATGCAGCGCCGAGGGATCTTCTTACACCCCAATCCTAAAATTCGACGCCGAAAGATAATCGTGGAAGCCACCCTAGCTAGCTATCTCATTCTTTATTGGCCCGGCGGCTATCGCCATGATATTAGATGATCTTTGACAACGATACTTAATAACGCTAGCTCTTGGTGAATGCACAATTAATCATCATCATCATGCGAAGGTACTTGGTGGATTCTAGTTGGATCTTATGCAAGTCTGTTTGTATAAAGCTGAATCTGTGATTTTATTATGCTGCTTTCTGTACTGTCCCATTTTTGCAGACATTATTATTCCATAACACTCCAATTCTCTAAAGAATGCATGTGAGCTATCATTGACTCAGCGTTCTGCATCATTGTAAATAATGTATATTGTATACAGAATTAACAACCCTTGCCAATTATTTACGTTTTCTTTTAAAGCTGACGGCAAAAGCATAGGTTTAACGGTGGCATACACCTTCCAAAATGAAAATTCTAAAATTGAAAAAAAAAAAAAAGGGTTTAGTTCTCACAAACCTTCTACATTCTTTAATTTGTTCCGAACTTATGCAATCAAAATTCAAAAGTTTTAGTGATATATTTCCCGGGATTTTATAAAAAAAAACAAAATAAAATATTAATTTTATATTTTTTCCAAGTAAAATGCTTTGAAAAAATAAATAAAAAAAGCTACAGCCTCTCAAGAGCTCACTAAAACCATCGGAATCGAATGAGAAAACATCAAATCAACTGGAAAAGCACTTCTTTTGCACCGAAAACGCCACACCAAACCAATATCGTTAGACAACAGTACATTGTATAGTTTGGCAATTGATCAGTAAGCGCTGTACTTCTTGGTTTATAGGCGGTATCAAAGAGCAGGGAAAAAAAAAAAGGGCTTTATTAAACCTTAGAAACTCTTTAGCTAACAAAAGTTACTGCTTGTTACATGGCCAGCTACCACTACACGTCTGACTTAAATAGTCATTTCCTCCAGCCTTAGAACCGAGAGAAAAAAGAGATTAGGATACAGAAAACACAACGGTGGCTAGTAGTGGCTGGCTCTCATGGGTATGTGTGCATCGTGCCTTGGTGCGAGTGGTAGCAGCAGAAAGGACTAAAGCCGCATGGTTGGGAATTGGGATGGTCCTGGTGGGTACGGTAGGTGTGGCTTTGCCTGTCCTTAAAAAACTGTTTCCAACACAATTCAGAGTAATCAGCCGAGCCCCCCTCTCTATCTACCCCACACTCCCTCCTTATTTCTAGCTTCAACATCCACGCATTGATTAAGAAATAACACGAACCATTGTCTCCTCACGGTTCCACTATTTTCCCCTACCAATTTCAAAATCTTCTCTCATGTCCATCTCCATCTCCCCTTTCACCCTGTTCTTGTCTCCAAGCTCCTCCAATTCTTTGTTTCCTGCTCTTGTTAGGTGGGGCTGTTCACCTTCCCTTTGTCAGGATTCTCTTTGCTAGTCCCTCTTAGTCCAACGAGGCTGACAAGAATAAAGATATGAAATACAAAGTAAACAAATAAATCACCCTACATAACCACTAGATAGAAGCAAACATATGCCAAAATCTAGTGTCTTCTCTTTTTATCTTGACCTCTTTCTCTCCTTAGTCCATACTCATCTTTCCTTGTTCTTTAGCTTTTCTTTCCCAGATGAAGACAATAATGGCCAAGACTCCACATGACTCTTCTTTCTCTTTCTCCAGGAGACACTTCAACTGGAGAAAGAAAGTTGTTGAGGATGAAGAAGATGATGAGGAAATCTTAACTTTCAACTCCTCCTCGCATTGTGAGGAGTTGGAAAATGACCAGGAGCTTAGAATCACAATGCCTGCTGCAGGTACAACTCAATCAGTACCGAGGAAAAAAACACTTCCGATTTTGGCATTTTCTAAGCTCCGATCAGCTCTTACTGTTTTCAGTAAGAGCCGGTCAGCCTATCACTCAGGTTTAGGCACCAGAGTTGTAGGTACCCTTTTCGGGTATCGTCGTGGACATGTTCATTTTGCGTTTCAAGAAGATGCAAAACAGAATCCAGCTCTCTTGATTGAGCTAGCAACACCAACAAGTGTACTGGTCCGAGAAATGGCTTCTGGGTTGGTTAGGATTGCATTAGAATGCGAAAAGAAGGCAGGGAAGAAAGCAGGAAAGTTGCTAGAGGAGCCTTTATGGAGGACTTACTGTAACGGTAAGAAATGTGGGTATGCATCGAGACGTGAATGTAGGCCTGAAGATTGGAAGGTTTTGAAGGCCGTGGAGCCAGTTTCAATGGGAGCTGGTGTTTTACCAGGGAATGGAGCAGCAGGGTCCGAAATAGGGGAGCTCATGTACATGAGAGCCAGGTTTGAGAGAGTTGTGGGGTCAAAAGACTCGGAGGCATTTTACATGATGAATCCTGATGGGTCTGGAGGTCCTGAACTTAGCATTTATTTGCTTAGAGTTTAATTAGGCTGTGCCTGTGGATCTTATTAGTAGTATCAGCATCGACTTGGTATCCTTAAGCTCTCTGTTGTTTTAGTTTCTAGATATCAAGTCGGTGAAAAAAAATACGGAGGGTTTCCGCTCCTTGCGTTTTTTTTCTCAGTTATTTTCTACATTTTGGGAAGGGGAAATGTTACACATGTATCATGCCTAAGCGATGAGAGCAGAGCGGTGGCATGGTAGGTGTTGCTGGGTATATCTATGTATAGATTTTCTCTTTTTGAACTCTTTTATTTTTATGGTGGAAACAAGATGCAAATGAAGGTTGTGGTTTTTCCTTTTCGAAACACCCGTTACATACCAACTTCCACTTCGCAGAATACAGGGCACCACCCCTGTTTGGTCGGAATATAACCTTGGTTAATTAGTTTTGTTACGCATTAATTGTAAAATTGTTTCATTAGGATACAGCATTTTGCTTGTTTGAAGAATTTAAGTTTGGCCGTAGGATGTCATCATCTAATAATAATTTATGTTTCTTTTGTCAGGAAGGTAAAACATTGAAAGATACTGGCTTCCTTTGAAACGGTTTTGGGTGAACTTTTGAAAATGCAACTCCTTGCCCTGTTTAATGTCCAGGGAGAGAGTGCATCTGCTAGCATTAAAGGCTCGACAACATGTTAGGTGGTTGGGAAACTCGGTCCGTTGAAGCCACTGGTTATTGGGGGGGGGGGGGGGGGGGGGGGGTGTTCTTGACTCTTAGAAGTATTTTGTAAGCGCCAATGAAACTGAGCTTATAGCTAGATAACCAATGAGCTTGTGGTATTCTTGCAGAGTAAGAGAAGAGAGGTCTTTGGCGAGTTCCATCTTCCTAATATATAGAAGAAAGTGAGCTTATATAGACGCCAAGGGCGTAGCTTAAAACAAAAGGGAAATGGTATTAGAGTTCGCCCAATTTTGAATGACAACATGATTCTTGCTTTGAATTGGATCAAGAAGAACATATAGAAAGCAAAGCCTTGATACAGATCCATTTTAAAAATCTTGGAATCATGAAAATGAATTTGTTTCCGAGCCCATGGGATATTATATATCATCAATGGGAATCTACATTTGCAAGATATTTCTACTCGGCTAATCCCATTGGCTTTGTGAATCTTGAGCCATGCTGAGTAGCCTGATTCTTATCTAATGGGTATTGTCAAGGAAATTGAACATACTCGTGTCCAAATATATTCATAGGTTGTGTATTTCGAGGGCGAAATGCTGGAAAGCCAGCATAGTACCATATGTTCTTCATGTTTTACCTAATGTAATGTGATTAAACCGAAATCAAAACCAAAGCAAAACACTTACCTCGGGAAGCATACATAAAATCTTGGAATGTAGAGAAGGGTGCCTCGTTTAGAAGAACTTGTTTTTAAAATAAAGGATTTGGTGTTTCGAAACATGGCAACATTTCAAATGGTCTCCTTTGTCTCTAGGAACGGTCAATAACACACGGGGTGGTCCTTGGACATGGATCTGCTGAAATGAAGCCCTCATGTCTTGCTTTACGTGAGGATTTTTCAGATTGTCTGGGCCTCAGAGTCTACCCAGATTATGATAATGTGGGCTTTAGGGTCTGAAGCCTATTATGTTTACCCGGGCTAACAAGTAGTATAGTCCACATAAAACGGGCCCATTTCTTCTTCTTCTTCTTCTTCTTCTTCTTCTTCTTCTTCTTGTTTATTTTAATGTTACCGCTTATTATAAATGTAAATTTATATTCAAACAAATTTAATAGATAATGTGTTTGTTGAAACGAAATGCAGATGATTCTTCCAGTAGGTAGAAGCCATATAATAAAATCGCCATATACTTCCCATCGCTCAATTCCCAAGAATGTTCACCTTCGCATGAATTTGCCATGAGAGAATCAATTTCAAGCTCTTTTAAAATACATGTTAGATGTCTCTTTCCCTGCCCACGCAGCTTGCTCCTCCGTCTTGGCCTCTTCTAAAGAATGTATATGTGTGCGCGCGCGTTTGTGAATCACAATCAGACACAGAGGAAAAAAAGAGTGCTCGTGTGGCATTAATTACCACAAGTATCAACGGGGAGAATTTCAAAAATCAGTCTTGCAGATTGTTGGAAAAGAGCTCATTAGTTTTTCAGATTTCTTTTGACAATTATATATACTCGAACACAAGCTCTTTAACGTCTCCTGTAACAAATGATGATGGTGCTTAGGCTCTTATGACTTTGTCCATTTTTCCATGGTTAGTCAAAGGAGCTAATTAAGCTCTAAAAACCTTACATGTTGCTCTCGTATATTTTTGTTGGAGGGAGAGTTGTGTTTGAATGGACAAGACTCACATGCAAGAAGGAGACTGGTCAGCACACATAAATATATTTATTTTTTCATTAATTATAATCAGCTTAGCCTCTTCAGTGCCAATGATGATGTAGCTCAAACTTGTAATAGAATTCACTCGTGTTCACGCTTCTTCTTCGTAATAATAATAATAATAAAAAAACTTGGCCTCTTCGGTCAAAAATCTAGTGTGCTCTACAGGTGTTGTAACATGTGCAAATCAACATTGAATTATGTGAAATTTAATTACAACCGGAGACATGGGAACTAATGTCGCCATTAATGTTGTTGTTCATGACAAACATGGATTGAACATCTGATAGGCAACTTAGCACAATCTTTGGCTTTTTTTTTCCAAAATTCATGATTGTTATGACCCTCAGTTTCAATAAATTGTGGCTGATGTCAGCTCCAGCCTTCTTCTCACAAACATGTTTCCTTACAACAAGCCCCACTTTGAAGAAGGGGGATTAAGTCCGTTTTTTACCCCAATATCACAGAGGCGAATCGTGACTAATTTGCTAGCTAGTAGCTGTACTAATTAAATTATCTGGCTGTGACCAAGTTTGCACCACCACAAAACAATATTACTTAGCTGGAAAGAAATAGATTCATAAAAAGTAATTAAAAAAAAAGGCGTTGGAATTCGGTTTGCATATTTAATTGTATATGGAGATTTGGGTTTTGCTTCAAAGCTGTAAAAGTGCAGACAATTTCCTAATGTCAAGCAAACCTTGTTGCAAGAACTGCATTAAAATTATATTTCTTTAATTAGTTTAACAATGAACCCGTTTTTACACTTGGAATTGGGATACATGCTTCATTCCTTGGATAATTGTTAGTGGCCAAGTGTACTCCATTTATCTGTTTTCTGGACCCGAAGGTAGCTAGAAACACATGGTTGATCAATCATGATCTAAACCTTGATTTGGACAATTTAGATACCCAGTACATTAATTGAAAAACTATTCTCAGATATATTCATAATGATTACATATGAAACATTATTATAATTGATGGATTGTCAAATATGGTCTTGGTTGCATGCTCTCAAGCGGCCCAGACTAATTAAGTTAGCTTGTCAATAGCCTCGGCCCTCGGTTGCTCTCAAGCCTCAACTTGATGGTTGCCGGCAAGTAACAACAGATTCATGCATGTAAGACATACACGAGAGATTAGAGATCACTAGAAAAGTAATGCTCGTTCATTTTTTACAGAAATCACGACCGATCATGAATGGTGAAAAGCTGAGAAAGGTTGTGAATGCAAATTGAAAATTGGATAGCATGCATAGGCCCAAGTTAAAATTGAAAAGGAAACTAGGATAAATTAAACTATAAAAACTTGTCTCCTTGTGCTGAAAAGTCGAAGCTAGCTTCAAAACACCCCTTTCTCTCAAGGCATTGACAAATTGCTGTCTCCCTAGCTTTTCGTGAATTTAGACCCACGACTTCACGGGCCACACAAGGTCAACCGTGGAAATTTCCATGGTTATCTCGATCTGGGCATATTTTAAGAACAAATCGGAAAACAAGAAAATATTTTCACATGTAGTTGGTGACCTCGCATTACATGTCTTATTTGGATTTACTTTGCAAATGGCTTGATACATGTTAATTTCATTTGGATGGCCATGGATATTGCAGTGCTTTATGGATTGTTACTCGGCACAGGAAGTGGCTTCTCGTCCCACGCTGCTTCTTTTTTTTTCCTTTTTTTTTTTCATTTAATTCTATCCGACTGTCATCTTTTTTGGGTCTAATTAAGTTCCCTTTATTTTAGTATCATGGAATGCAGAGGTGGCATTCCGTGCAATAATTTGTGTATCTGCTCTTCATTTTAATAAGAGTTGGTTAGAAATTTAAATACTATAAATCATAATATATAACGCTGAAGGTGACAAATTAATAAATGCCTTGGGAGAGACTCTTAATATTCATTAGACGGGGATTATTGGCTTCGAAGATTGAATTTCAAGGCAGTGCCTTGCACGAGACAATTTAATTTGAGGATTTTAAGACGCAAGAATCTTATTGAATGATTAAAAATACCAAGCAATTGATCATGTCATTGGCATGATCAGATCCATATATACACAGTACTATGTTTCAAATGGCAAAATCAAAGCCATAAACATGACATCAAAAAGCAAGGGATTGATTGTTAGCTAAATATGAGCCCAACATCGGGATCTTTTACCCCATAATGTTGGTTCTTATTGCTTTAATTAATCAAAACCTCTAAAATTAATTAGTACCTAAACTTAATTTGTTAATAAAATGATGGGGAAGCTTAGCTTTCCACATTGAACAGGGGACTCAAGAGATGTGGACCATGCCCACGCGGTCTTAATTATCTTAAAGACTGTTTTTTTTTTAAAAAAAATATAAATAACAAATCGACTTTGAATTAATTTTAGGTAGCGTTTGCGGACTTCTTCATCTGCAGTTACCCAGTAACTAAAGTAGCTAGCTCAAATTAGGGGGAGAAAAAGGAGCTAGATCCAATTTCTGGCTTTTGTGAATGACAGGGAGTCGGCGAGAGAGAGATCCCATGAACAGTTTGACCCAGACTAGGTAACCAAGTCTAAAGAAGTTGCAGAAAATTAACAACATCAACAAAAACCAGAACATTCTGAAATCATCCCACTTTTATAGATTACAAAACTAACAAACTTGAAAAAGAAAGGTAAACAATTTTCTTGATTCATATTGAAATGAATATTACTACATGTCAACAAATAAATAATTTTATTCTGTATTATAAATTCAGCCTATACAGTATAAAACTAACTAGATTTTTTCTAAAAAAAAAACAAAAACATCAAGAATCAGCTCCTTATGGCCTGATCATCTCGTTAGGCTTCCTATCCCACATCCAAAAACCTTTACAACCCTGTAACCAGGACAATTTCAAGAACCCAAGAAGAAGAAGAAGAAGAAGACGAAGACGAAGAAGAAGAAGAAGAAGAAGAGGACGAAGAAGAAGAAGAAGAGGAAGAAGAAGAAGAATTACTAAGAATAAAAAATTACGGGCTGCAGCTTACTTAATTATGTATTGAATTGTGTCTCTTGGATGGACCAGAAGGTGGAATAGGGACACCTTTAGGCAAGAAGTTGAATACATGGTTCCGGTGTCCAAAACTTGTCTCGTACAATCTCCGGTAAGGCTTTACATTCTCCGATTCCTTCAACGTGTCTTTGTCCCCCATTAGAGTAGCGCCCGGTCTTGTGGCAGAACAAGAAGTAACAAGAAGGAAAATGATAAAGAGAAGACATGTGATGCTACCAAATGAAAGATGTTTAGCTTGAAAAGAAGAAGAAAGGTAAGCCATCGAAGGTGCTTTTTTTAAAATAAAAAAAAATCTTTGAAAGGAAACCATGTAGGGTTTTAGCAAGGAAGGGAAGATGAGTAGCGATATGTTCTTACCCAGAGGGGTTTATATAGAGAGAGAGAGAGAGATGGCGTTTCTCCATTCACACAATCACCCACATGTGTGCGCCCACGGGAAGAAAAAAGGGCGTGGCAGGTAGGGAGTGTTCTAAAGGGGAGGAAGGAGAGCACAGCTAGCTCGACAGGAGAAGTGAAATGCACGCTAACGACTAAGGGACTTTTCACTTTTGATTTTTTGAATGTCAACGGTTTAAAATAAATAATATTCAAAAATATTTGATGCCGGCGTTATAGGATAAAGGATCTTGCTTTTGCAGTTTGTAAAGGTATATAATATTGTTTATTTATTCTTAATATATATCGTGGCAAATAGAAACACTTTAATTAATCTCTTTGGAGTTAGTTGTGGGCTGCAAGAAAATTGTTTATCTCCATCCTCTAGCTAGTCACTTGTACTTTATCGGTGTTTTCCTTTTCGAGCCAGAGCTTTCAATGACACGACAAGAACCTAAACATATGTGCAAATTTGGAAGGGAGGAAATTAATGATAGCATTGCTTCATTTATATGGTGCGTGTATCAAATTTCTCCCAACTTCTATTGATCTGGTTACATGAATTTAATCCTCAAATAGTATATTGACAGCATAATTAGGTTATATTCAGAGAGATTTGTGATGGGATGGACAGCTTTATGGATATATATGTGTGTGTGTGGTCATAATAAAATCCTTATTGCTGCCTACTTCCGTTGATAGGTACTTGACAGAAGCTCTTACAGAACAAATTAATTAATCAAGAGTTTCTTTTGTTTGTTTTATAGGAGATGAAGCAATCCATCGGAAATTAAATTTAATTTAATTTAATTTAATATCACCTGTCCATCCATCCTCTCTGTGTGTTTGTGTCCCACGAAAGCCACTTTGGAATTGCTGGTGAATTATTAATTTCTCGTTTTAAATTCTTAGTCATATATAGTAAATAAAAAAATCATTATTTTTTTTTTCTTTTTTTGAGGGACACGGAAAAACCGTACGTTCATGCAGCAAACGTGCTTAAGGTCTAACTAAAGATATGGGTTATTGATTAAATCATCATTAATTTAATTAATTTCTTTAATAATGCAAGTGAATAAGTTAATGATTAATTTTCAATAAATACACAGTGACTTGTAATCTTTTGCGTGAGAAACTCTTGTAAGAAAACACGGTGAATGGGGTCCATTAGAAAACCACCGTATTCAATCTGAAAATGATATACGTACAGGCATCTGTACATTTTTTTAATATAAAATCTCAGTGCCACCTGTTAACGGTATACTATTATTGACACTTAAAA
>Ga0325410_1004651_pt1 | contig 15305 bp, 7 predicted proteins | sample PopdelMetagenome_16_FD_206182 | JGI IMG/M metagenome (GOLD analysis project Ga0325410, IMG submission 206182) | Populus deltoides microbial communities from Bellville, Georgia, United States - Xylem-PdIQD-R3 | ecosystem: Host-associated > Plants > Phyllosphere > Stem > Wood/Secondary xylem...
TTTAGAGAATTGCATTTAATAGTGACAAAGACTTGTGATTTTTTTTCAACTCTCTGAAACTCTTCGAGGGACTAAGCCAGTTGGTAATTCCATTGGTATTTCACATTCTATCGGTATTATATGTAATTATGTTTTTTTTAAGTTAAAACAAATAATACAATTAAGAAAATTTAAACAGAATTAAATTAAATTAAAAAAAAAGTAAATTTATATTAGTAATTTAAAAATATTATTAAATACAGTTTATCTATTTAGGTAACAAAAGCTGGAGGAGAAGACAATGGTGGATCTTTATCGATAGCAAAAGGGTGATAAGGTGGAGCATAGGCACTAATGAGAGTTGCTAAAAGCTATTTGATGACATTCGATTTATCACTCAATTCAGTCGTCTCAACCCTAAGTTTGGTCATATTAGCTTGAACTTATTCTTGTATGATCACCTAGATGATCAATGATTATTGGCTCGATCCAGATTGTGAGTTCCCAACGATCGATACACTACGACCCACTCGTATATCCTTGGTTGTAGTGTTAGGGATACCATAAACCCAATTTCTATCAAGTCCACCATTAGATCCAGCATCTAACCATAAATCCAAAAAAATTTCCTAACAGGTTGAAGGATCATCCCAGTATCTCTCATACAATCGAGTGCTATATGTTTCCTAAAAAAAATAACTCAAAAAAATGTTCAAATCCTACTTATCATGAACTTCTCGATTCGACTATTTATGAGCTATTGCACTCATATCTGTTTGTTTGTATGTTTGTCTTCTATATATGGGTTTCAATAAAAAAAAAACACCATCATTCTTGGATCGTGCTCAAACACCTTAGCTTATAAAAAGAAGCTATTATTAGTTAAATATTTTTATATAATAAAATAATTTAACAAAAAATATCATATAAAACAGAATCTTATTATCTGTGTTGCATGTGAAACGAAAATAATGGATTCGCCAATGTGTGTGGTCAGAAAACCACGAATCTCTTTGGTTTGGTTCTCTAAACCAAATTTTGACCACCTCAAGAAACGCTCTAACATTACATGCTCGAGATAAGCATCCTGATACCTCTACAAGGCCACATCTTCCCAACCTAGAAGACCTTTTATCTTTATTTCTTTACTTTTTTGGGCATCGTACCAGAAACCATGCAACTTAGTTCATAAAAAAAATCAAATATGATAACAAAAAAAAAATTTTCCTTGCATGTCAAATTCATAAAATAATTAGTTTGTTAAAATTAAAAAACTAACCGAATTAAATATTAAAAAATAATTATTTATGTATATACTAACATTAAACTTTTCAAACTAAGCATCAATCATAGGTTTCTATTCAGAATTTTTGGAAACCCAACCCCATTGAAGTAAAGGCACTTCCACCATTGATTTCATCATTAATGTTATCGTCTGAGCAACCTCAATATTTATAAACTTGAATTTTAATTTGTTTATTAAAATTAATTAATTATTGTTCAGTTTTTTATCTTACAAGAAAGGAAATAAACTTATATATTGTGGTCGGACTTTCACTAAGCAATATATTTCCTTATGTAAAAATCTCAGTCAAAAGAGACACCCGCTTTGTGAGTCTCCCTCGCACTCGATGAGCTTGCATCGAGAGATGGTGTCTAAGATGTCTCGTCATAGTCAGCACCTAGCGACACTAGCTACTCATGCTCATCAAAAGCATTGCCAGAAAAACCAACAATGCTCTTATCCATCTCTATCTTTACTAACCTTCTCTTCATCTTCTAAAAAAAACTTGATAAAAAAATAATATTATCAAAAATAATAATTAACAACACCTCCTCGATATGGAAGCCTACCTAAAATTTTAAAACCTGTAAATACGCATCAATAACTCATGCTATAAATGAGTTGATTTTATTTGGACAACTCTTTAGCTACATCTCAAGTTTTTACATTCAATCCCAATAATCCACAGTTAAACTCAAATAATAATCGTGACATTCACAACTTATTCAACAAGTATTTAAATTTAGTCATAATATCATAATTCTTAAAATTACTAACATGTTGAAATTTATTGGAAAATAAAGAATGCAATCATTCACAATAAACCATAACAATTTGCAATCAATCGAAAATAGTCATTAATGATCAACAATCCAAATAAATTCAATAAATCAACATGTTCTTTAAAAATCAAGCACCATCACATCCATTATATCATACTTCTTTCTCAATGTTATGAACGAAAAAAAGTTTCATTATGAACACACTTAAATTAAAAAAATCCATGTAGAACATTAACTAAAAGTCTCACTAATATCACAAACACTTAATTTAATCAATCCAAGGTAATCTTAGACCACACATATCATTCATAAATTACATTTCAAACCTTTGAATCAATTAAAAAAAGTGTCATCCATGAATTTTGTAAACATATGTTTAATTAAGATACAAATTTCACCTGAAAAATAAGATTAATATTCTTTTTATCAATGTCATCATCTTCTTCACTGAATTGAAGGTCATCGATCTCATCATCTTCATCAACTTCTGTATGTCTACTAGTTCTCAATATATCATTTAACTCATCAACACCAACATCAATAAAATTATCATCAGCAACATAAAAATTTAAATTTTCTTCGAAGTCAATAGACAAAGTAACTCAATGTGAATCAACTAACTTATCAAGTTGAAAGACATTGGCTCCCGTAATGACTTCATTGTTACCTTCCTAAACAACTTAGACATGACCTTTAGGTTTAGTTTTCATAATAGATAACCAATTAACACTAGAATAATCATTTCTAAAGAAAAGAATGTATGTGTAATAAACTTATTGACATTGCTTAGAAAAGACAAAGACATCATTGACGTTGTGAAATCTAGGCTTTGTATTAATCTTGACCAAACCATGGTGGAGGGTCAACTCTGATTCCTCTATTAGCGGTATCATGCCAATCATATTTCAATAAAAAAAACTCTATTATACTCGTTATGACATTGTAATTCAATCACATCTTCTAACTTTTTATAATAATCAACTTTTCACTAAACAAACTCCACTATTATAGGTTTTTCCACCTTGATCATACTCTTTAGTATGAAAGACATATTCATTGATCAAATACCCGTTATAACATTTAACCTTTCTTTTAGAACCCAAACATAGTAAATTTAAACTACCACTAACATTGCCTCTCATATGATAAACCTAATACAAGAGTACAACCATTAACAATTAAAGAGAAAGGTGTAATAAAATTAAGTATTATGAGTGTTAAGTCTCAATTCATCATAGTTAAATAGCATATAATTATGTGCATGTTTGCATTCGATTTTTATCAAGTATATTCCCCTTACTGTATTTTTTAATAAAGGTCATCTAGGATGAGAAAATATTCACAAATTCTCACACGAAGGCACTTCTCCACCATCATCATGTCTTAAAATGTGACTGATTCTCATTCTCAAGTGATGCTCAAAATAGAACGAGATAAATATTGAAATTTCTTCAATAATATAAGTTTCGCATATCGTTTCAATAATATAAATATTCTCATTCTCATGTGCTTTGGTTTTAACGTTTTTCTTAAGGTTAAACAGGTATCTAAGAAAAATTAAATAGAGACCAGATAAATGAATGTTTAATGTTTTTTTTTAAATAGAAATTTACTTAAAATGCATATGTAAACCCTAACCTCTTGAATGAATACATCCATTTACACTGGATAAGACCACTAATTTTTTCTTAAACACTAAATGTATGGTTAGATGCTCTATTGAGTTTAAAAAAAATAAAGGGAATATCATCTCAAGTTTGCAGATTGTTTGAATGATATTCGTTCTAAGATTCTCCATGTGTTAGGTATGCAACTTGTTAAATCATATATCTCTACCAAAAATTACTACTCTTTATGAGTGTATCTCATATCTTTTTTTATAATAAATCCTTGTAAGCAAGTGGAATAAGTGTTTGTATAAACACATGACAGTCATAACTCTTCATTCTATAAAATCTGTCATCCTTTAAATTCACCAATCTAAATATGTTTGAATCATATCCATCAGAAAAATGCAGATTTTTAAACCATTGGTAGACAAGTAACTATCCATTTATCTAAGGTGAAATTGGCTTTGGGCTTTATGGCCAGTAACCCATTATAAACCAACTTCATATTTTTATGATCACAAGATGAATATATATCCATTCTAGTCTTTATGTTGTTCTTTATCTTCTCTTTCACGTCCATCACCGTGTTAAAAATATTTTCAAACATGTTTTTTTCGATATGCATGACATCTAAATTATAACGAAAAAGATTAGTCTTCTAATAAAAAAGCTCCTAAAAAATACTTTTTTTACCTAGTTATAGGTTACACCAAAACCATGAAACTTCTATTTATAATATTGAAAACAAAACACAATGCCCTTGTATTACAAGATTTTGTCATAACCAGCCTCACCCAGCCCATGATCTAACTTGTTGATGAACATATATGTAACAATCGATAATTTACTGTGATTTGTGCACCCATCCTGTAATGATTATTTGGAATTTTTCAAAAGTTAAAAAAACCCTAGTTGTGTTTTCATTTGGTTCATCTACACTTGAACATTCACCTAAATAACCCTTATTTATTCTTATTGCATTCATCATCATACTCTTATATGGATAACTATTATCATCTATAACTCTTAGCACATTCAAAAAACTAAAAATTGAGCCAGCCAACCATCCTTTTTACCATGGTCTCTTAAGGAACATAGAGTTCTTTGTATGCAAACCAACACAAATATTTTTTTTCATGAACTCTTTTTATAAAAGATGTATCGTAATAACATCTAGATCAAATAACTTTTTATTTTTGCACCTCTTACATAAACATCTAATACCGCCTCCACTAATATTATATGGATTAGATAGTGCATAATTAATAAAAACCTCAACCCTATTACAATAATCTAACCTTTGCAACCTCATTATAATAACCCATCCTTTATAACCCTTCAAATTAGATAGCATGCTTACTTGTTTTATAGCTTTCTCCTAAAGAAATTTGTTGTATGGATGTATGATTTATACATGTTAAGGTATGTTTAAGATTTTTTAAAAATGTATTTATTTGTACTTTCTAATCCTAAGAATATTAGTGGAGGTGATATCAGATATTCATGTAAGATATGTAAAAATAAAAGGATCCAGATGTTATTATGATGCATCTTCTATAAAAAGGGTTCATGAAAAAATACTTATGCTGGTTTGTATATGAAGAAACCTATGTTCCTTACAAAATCATTGTAGAAAGGATGGTTGGCTTAACGTCCAATTTTAGTAATGTGCATAGAGTTGTAGATGTAATAGTAATTCTTATAGCATTATAGTGATGGATGTAAGGAGAATGAATTGAGGTTATGCAGGTAAATATTCAAGTGTAGATGAAGAACCAAATTCGAACACAACTAGGTTTTTTGAACTTTTGAAATATATTAACAAACCATTATAGGACGGGCATAAACATCATAGTAAATTATCAGTTATTGTATAGGTGTTCACTATTAAGTTAGATTATGGGTTGAGTAAGGCCGATTATGTCAAAATTATCGAATGGGTGAGAAGTATTTTACTTGAAGGGAAAAGCACGAAAGAGAACTTATATGCTACTAAATCCATAATGAAACCTTATAGCTTAGGATACCAAAAAATTGACATGTGTCTAAACTTTTGTATATTATACTATCATGAAATTTCATATTTTAGCGAGTGTAAAACCTATTAGCATGCTCTATATAAACCCAAATTGGTAATGGAAGAACTCTTGTCGCATACAGAAAATTGAGATACTTTTCAATCACTCCCAGGATGCAAAGATTATTCATGTCTCCAAAGACTATTAGGCACATGACATCAATAACAAAATATGGTGGGTAGAGTCATGGTACACCCTTCTGATAGTGAAGCTTAGAAGTAGTTTAATAGGGTGCATCCTTAGTTTTTCAAGGAACCATTGAACTCATGGTTTATAACTTTCCATTAGGAATGTGTATGAGCTGAAGGTCATATTCTTATCTATGATCATATGTGGTCCTAATAATCCGAGTAGGAATATAGATGTTTGTTTTTTTTATCATTGATTGATAAGTTGAATTAGTTGTGGTCATTCAAGACTTTGACATATGATGTCTCAAGAAAAACAAAATCAGATAAAGGCAGCTTTGATGTAGACTATCAATGATTTTTCTACCTATGAGATAATTTTTGATTGGAGCATGTATGAAAAACTAGCATATCCATACTGTATAAAACATAACAAGTCCTTTGCCTTAATAAATAGTGGTAAACATTTTTTTCATTGCCATCAGAGGTTCTTTCCAAGCAATCAAAAGTATATAAAGAATATAAAGGACTTCTTTGTAGGTAGAGTTAAAAGGGATGTTGCACTGCCAATACCTTTGTATGAATAATTATATGACATGGTCTCGAAGTACATAGCCTTGTATTTGATTTTTAATCCAATATGAAGTTTCTTGGTTTTGATGTGACCCATAATTAGGTTAAACAAAGTATTTTTTATGAGCTTTCTTATTGAAAGACTAATCTTCTTCATCATAATCTAAATGTCATTCATATAAAAAAAAAAAAAACATGTTTGAAAACACTTTGAACATGATGATTAACGTAAAAGTGAAGACAAATGATAACATGAAGGCTAGAATGAATTTACCTTTGTTTTATCATCATCAAAGTATAGAGTTGGTTTATGATAGGCTACGGGTCACAAAGTCCAAAAGTCAATTTTGTCTTAGATAAGAATGCATAATTACTTGTCTATTAATAGCTTAAGAGTCTACGTTTTCTTGATGGATATGCATCGAGCATATCTAGATTAGTGAATTTGAATAATGAAAAATTATATGAAATGAAGAGTTATGACTACAATGTATTTATGCAGACACTCATTCCACTTGCTTACAGGGATTTATTATCAAAAGGGATATATGATGCACTCATGGAGATTAGTTATTTTTTAGAGATATATGTTTTAACAAATTGCATATCCAACAGATGGATAAAGTTGCAATAGATGTCTTCCAGATAATCTGCAAACTTGAGATTATATTTCATCCATCCTTTTTTTACTCAATAGAGCATCTATCAAGAGGTCTTGTCCAATATAGATGAATGTATCCATTCAAGAGGTTAGGGATTACATATGCATTCTAATTAAATATATATTGTCTTTAAAAAAAAACATTTATTTTTTCAGTCTCCATTTCATTTCATCTAGATACTTATTCAACCTTAAGAAAAAAGTTAAAAACATGGCACATGTTGAGGCTTCGATATGTAAGGCTTGTATTGTTGAAGAGATTTTAACATTTATCTCGTACTATTTTCAGCCTCACTTGAGAAAAAGAATTAGTCGCATTCCAAGATATGATGAAGGTGGGAAGTACCTTCGTGTGAGAATTTGTCAATATTTTCTCATCCTGGATGACTTTTATCAAAAAATATAGTGATGGGAAGATACCTATAATAGTGGAGTTTATGTTCAGGGATCAACTTCTAATGAGTCTGAAGTTGATTATTATGAAAAGTTAAAAGAGATGATTGAATTGCGAGTATTATAGAGTCGTTCCTGTTATCATCATACTAATTCAATCATGTTTGTAAACTAGTAAATAAGAAACATCATAAACATCTTTATAAGTGAGCCTAGAGTGTCAAATATATAATTATCATAAAAAATCATGATACAATAACAATAATTTTATCCAATAATACTCATTCCTTCAATATAATCTATAAATATTTTGGGTAACAAATCTTTCATCCATGGATCAGCATTCATAAGATTATTGCTAATATGTTCAATTGACACTCTTTGTTTATAAACTTATTATTTAATGAAAAATTATCTCAATGTTATATGTTTTGCATCTTTTCAATACTTATTGTTTTAGAAAAAAAGACAACAAAACTATCACAATAAATTTTCAGTAACTTAACATAATTGTCGAATACTCCAAGTCCTGAAATAAAATTCCGTAACCGATTTACCTAACCTCAAAGCATGTCATAAATTCATCTTTTATAATGAATATAACAACAATAAATAATTTCATATTTTTTCAGGTATCCACACATCCAATAAAATATGAATTTGAATATCCAAACATCTTAAGATGATTATATTTTTTTTTAATGACCATGTAATCTTTTGTTCCTTGCAAGTATCTCAAATACTTTCTTTATATTTTTCCAATAATCCAAACCTAGACTACTTTGGTACCTGCCTAACATTCCAATAATAAAGTTGATGTCTAGCATGGTACAAGTCTAAACATACATCTTTAAGCATTGTATGAGACTATATTTATCTTTTTTATGAATTAGAACAACATTCATTGAGCATCTATCCATTCTAAAAAAATATTGATATATTCAATCTAAGATAACCCAACAACTCTATCCTGATCTATCTTGGAATATTCCTATCTCAATCATATAAGTTATATCTCCTAAATTTTCATCTCAAAGTTATTGGAGAAACATTTCTTTATTTCGTATAGTAAACCAAGATCATTAGTTGCAATCAAAATATCATCAATATATAGAATAAAAATTAACTTGCTTCCACTAACCTTACATACATATACACATATATATTTATATATGTATCTATGTATGTATGTATGTATGTATGCAAATCCCTAGATAAAATCCACAATGTTAGTGAAGGAAATATATGTTAAATGAGTAAAGTTAATATTTAAATTATGAGGATGATGATAGATTTATGAATTTGAAATAAAATGTTTATATGCTAATGTTAAAAATATGAAAATGGTTGTAAAATAAAAAAATATAGAAATGAAAATAAAAAAACTGAATGGAAGTGATGTACGAGGAAAGAAAAGTATTGATATATGATTTAATGAAATTTGAAATAGCTCAGGTTAAATTCGATATAAACAGGTGGTGGAATCTAAGAAATATTACCTCATAAATATAAAAGGTACAATGTGAACCTGTAACCTAAAAATTGATAAAATAATGTTAAATATGGACCATGTTTATAAATTTAGGGTGAAAATATTTATAAAAGTATATTATAATTTTTCAAATAAATTAATGTGTGGTTTTACGCGCGAATGACCTTGACTGTCGGTATAAGCCTTACATACAATCACATAATTTTTAACACGAAAGGGAACAAAATCTTAGGAGAATTTGTATTATAAATAGGGATGAAAGTTCTAATGAATTACATTGAAAAATCTTGATGATTTAAGTAAATAAAAAAGAACAAAATTTTGGATTTTTGGCATAAAAAATACCTATTGATGAGTTTTACGCTACTGAGTATAACTCTCAATCTGACCATTGAACGGGGTTGAGATTTGGCATGGTGTCACTTGACATATTGTTTTACTTCGTGTTAAAAGTTTAAGGAGATGAAGCTCAAGAAGGTCTTATGAGAATGTCGACAATTAGACTTTAATATAGAAAGAAATAAAACATGGATATGTGAGAGGTAAAAAGGTCATTTGGCCAGCCCCCTTCCTCCTTTATATCTGGCAGAAGCTGCTAGAAAAGTGGAGAAAGAAAGAACAAATAAAAAGAGAGAAAAAGCTTAGTTAACATTAAAAATCCCTAAGAGGAAACACTAAAAGAGATTGATTATGGTGTTTTAAAGAGTTCTAGAAAAGATTTAAAGTTGAAACTCTAAAGATTAAAAGGTTTTGAAAGTTTGGGAGTCAGGGTTTTGAGAGTTGAGAGAAAAGTGAAGAGAGGGGGAGAAATTTAAGCTTTCTTTGCAAACGCCCTTTTGATTTGTTGTCTTTAAGAGGTAAGAAACCTAATTTCATGATGGATTCATGTTTTCATTGTGTTTTAAAGATTGATGAGTTATGTTTTGATTATGGAAAGTTGAGTTGAGCATGTTGATTTGTTTAAATTGATGAATTTGTTTTGGAAATGTATTCTTACGTGTGAAAAAAGAATGAGTCATGTGGAATTAATAAAAAATTTAAGAAAAATCCATGCCATCTTTGTTTGTAAATTTTGGCCACACTAGGTTAAGAAGGGTTTGAATTTGCTGGTTCAAATTAGCATTGTATCATATAATTAATGAGTAGGTGTGAGATAAAATTGCATGAAAATAGAAGAAAAACTCATGAACCTATTTAATGCTAAGTTTCAGTTTAGGTGAGGAAAAAGAAATTAGAATTTGTTGAGTTAGTTATGTGATATGATGTGTTAAATGATGTTATTTTGGAATGGTGTTAGTAAGGGTAAGTTGGTGTGATAGCATAAATGAATGAGATACGTAGTAAAATATGGGTGGTAATGAATAAAGTTGATATTGAGAAATGGAAAGTTGATTAAATAAAGACATCTTATGGAGTGAAGAATTTATTGGTAATATTAAACAAAATGTGAGAGAATGCCTAAGTTATATTAAAATCTTTAAAAATTATATTAGAATTAATAATAGGAAGATAAGGTTGAAATACATTTTGAAAATATTTGTACATATGTTTTATAGTTGTATGAATATGATATATGCACCATAGTATGTTTAGAAGTGAAAATAGATATAGATTATGATTGGAAGAACTAACACGTTAGCATGTTCAAATAATTTAATGTCAATAAGTAAAAAGTGTAAAAATTAGGCTTGAAAAGATATTTATGTTGGTACCTCTCTTTTGGGATCAGAAGGGGCACAGGAGGTTGGATTGTATGCGGTTGGAGGAGGTTGATCTACTGGAGAAACATGTAAGTGTTTAACATCTTATTTGAATATAAAAGTCATTAAATTGTATTATTGCAAATACTTTGTTTGGTTGATGTGTATTGAATGTTTAAAGTGAAAAGCAAAGAATGAAATAATATTGTGAATCTAATCATTAGAATAAATGGCATCCGTGAGGGGATGGTCAGACTATCGGCAATCAAATGGGTTAGGTGGAATAAATGACATTATTAAGGGGATGACCAGACTATTAGCAACCAAATAGGTTGGCTGGAATAAATGGCATCCATGAGAGGATGGTCAGATTATCAGTAACCAAATAGGTTGGTTGAAATAAATGGCATCCATTATGGGATGACCGGATTATTGGAAACTAAATAGGTTTGTTGGAATTATGGTCATCCGTTAGGAGGAGGTCGATAATTGGTGACAATTGCAAAAGATTGTTAGAAATTTTGAATAATGGATTAGAAAGGAAAAATAATAATATATGAACTAAGGTGTAAAATGGCTAAAATGCATGAATGAAAAATAAAAAGGTTATATAGTTAGTAAAGTTACTGGTTAAATTACTAATTTAAAATACTATACGTGAATTGTGCATTTTCAAGAAAGGATAAATGTAAATTGTGGACTTGGAATTATAATGAAATTTGAATCAAAACGTTGTAATGCAAATGAATATGTAAATGATTTTCTGAAAATGCCTAATAAATGGTTGTATTTGAATTATGTAGTTGTACATTAATCAACCTATTATTGTATTGTTATATGTGTTGCAGGTCCAACAAATACTACTGAACAAAGTTGGTCTATAGTTTTTTAGGAATATCTTTGGTAATATTATATGTATAACATAAAAAGATTATTGAGGATCTATATGTTATTATGGAGATGACGATAATATGATGAAAAAATTAATTATAGAATAAAGAGTTAATAAACTAAAGTATGTCTGAGACTACAATTTGATGTGACGAATGAAATGAATTGTTATCTTGTAGGAAATAGGAAATGAAGATGTGGAAATGATGGAAAATTAAAAGGAAACTTTGTAGAAATTTTATTGAAGTGGGAATTCAGAAAATTAATAGAATGTATTGTGGTAAAAATAAATATGATACAAAATTTTTAAAAAATAGAATGAATTATATACGCTAGTAAGATAAAGAGAATAAATTTACAAAAGATTACTGGAAAGTATTATGAATGACTTATGGATAATCTCAAAAGATGCTAAAAGAAACTAATGAAATTGGTTTGTGTAAATTGCAGTAAGAATACTTATAATGAATGATTAAGTAAATCAATATGCGGGTTATTATGGGTAATACAATATTAAAGAAAAAACATTTCAAGTATTAATTAAAAGAAATTGTATATTACTATAGATGAGAATTTATTGTAAAGGAATCATAAGTAAGTGATTATTCATATAGTTGATTAAGGTTTTATAGTTATGGCTATGAAAAAGAATGTGTGGTTACCTTATGTTAATTTCTTAGAGGTAATAGAGGTTTTAGAGAATAGGCATACGTGGAAACAAATAACTTATAATCTACTTTAATTATGTGTTACAGACACATCTACAAACAGCCTCAACCTGGTGATCATTTCAAGGATTATCCTACAAAAATTAATATAGAGATAGGAAATAGGTTAACAAGGTTGTGTGTTGTATTTTAATAAATTATATATATTTATTTAGTACAACAAGATAACTCATAAGAAATGCAATATCAAACTTAATGAAAAAGTATTATGTTGAAGTGCACCATAGAATTTATACAAACAGGTTAATGATGTTGGGTTGCTAATATAAATTAATAAATACTAATCATTATGACTACATGAATGCCAATTAAATTCTATAATATTGCGTGTGTCTCATGAAATTATCTTGAAATGTATAAACTCTTCTCAAAGGATTAACAAGTTAATGGAGGAGAAGAAATTTGTCATCAAGATATCCACACGTAATATTGAAAGTGTCAGAAAACTTAATAAGGTATAAAAATAAATGGCACATCCTTGTATATGATGTTAAAAAAAATTACTTGAATTGTTACATACAAGATCATTGAAACTAAGTATAAATGCATTTAGAAGTGTGAGACATTATAATATACATTTGTCAATAGTTTTTTTCTTAAATCTAAAGGAAATAACAAAATCATTAAATTTAAGATACCATTGTTTGGAAATTTGTTTGAGTTTTGTATATTGATTTCTTAAGTCTATACACTATGTGTTTCTTTCATTCAACTGAAAATTTCTCTAGTTGATCCATATAGACTTCTCCTACTAAATTTCAATTTAGAAAGGCGATTTTCACATCCATTTAAAGTAACTCTGAGCCATCAAAGCCATAATAATTTTAAATAATTTTTTTTTCTAAAAGACTAGTAAAAAAAATCTCTTTCTAGTCAATGTCATCTTTTTAAGTAAAATCTTTAGCAACAAATATAACCTTATATTATTCAAAGTTGCCATTTAAGTTTTGTTTAGTTTTAAAAATCTATTTACATCTGATTTTTTTTATAACATTCATGTATTTTAATAAGGTCCCGAACTTTATCTTGTTCCATATATTTTAGTTCATCTTTTATGACATCTACCTATTTATTAGAATTACCACATCAATGGCTTGTGAAAATACAACTAGATCATCATCAATTCCTAAGTCAAATTATGACTATTATAGGTATGCCACACAATCATTCGAAATAGTAGACTTTATTTGTTTTTGAGATATTTTTAATACTATTTCTTGTGGTTTATCTATTATAGGGTCATCAATAATATCTTCATTATAGGGTAAAGAATCACTTATTTGTTGTTTATAATAATTGTTAAACTATTCAACAATTTATGGAATAGTAACTTTAGAAGATATAAAGGGCAAATGAACTTGTACTCTAACTTCTTGAATTTACACATTGTGTGATGTTTTACTCGTATTAACTTCACAATTTGTAATGAACCTATTATTTTCAATTTCAATATTTTTATGTTATAGTTAAGACAATAAAATATACCTTTTAGATTTTTCTATTTAACCAATGAAGAAATCATTGGTTTTTCTTGAAACTAGTTTCCTTTCATGTGGATTATAAATTCTTACTTCTATCATGCAACCCTAAATATATAGGTGTCTTCAACTAGGTTTCCCACTATTCTACAATTCATAAGGTGTTTATGGAACTACCTTACTAGGAACCTTGTTTAATAAATATATAGAAGTTTTAAATCTATACATTTACAATGATATTGGTACAGATGAATGACTTAACATACTCCTAACCATATTCAATAAAGTAAGATTATATATTTTTAGTACACCATTTCGTTATAGTGCACCTAGTATTATATTCAGCACATGTTTCATATTTCTCAAGAAATTTAGAAAATAAACCTGAGTATTATCCAATTTTATTATATATTTTATAATATTCATCACATCTATCATACTTGATAACTCTCTTTTTTTTTTATCTATTTTTCTTTAAACCTTATTAATAAAAACAACTAAGGCTTTTATCTCTTGAGATTTTTCATACAATAAATAAGGCATATCCATAACATAATAGTCATAAATAAGGTGATAAAATATTTATTTTTCCTTACTGAAAAAAGTAACATCAAAAAGTCTAAATTTATTAGTGTGTATGATTTCAAGAAGTTGTAATATGAATCAATCCATCAAGTATTATAAAGAACATCATCTAAATTTGATTTGAAATATACAAAAACACTAGGCTTACCTTTCTTTCAAACCATGCTTTATATTTGGGCAATCTTTCTGAAAGTGTCCAAGTTTTCCACATAAATAACACCCATTATTCTTTTGCTCCTTGTAAACTTGGACAAAGAAGTCATTTATCTTAAGTGGTCCATGATTATGATTTCCATACTTTTTTATTACTTACAAAATAAATGGAATTAGATCCTTGATTCTTCACTATCATTTCCTCCTGAACAAATATATTATACAATTATTGCATTTTTCATTTATCCTTCATAGTATTATCATTTAAAAAAAAGCCATACTTAAAAGGTAATAAGTTTGTGATAAACTACACAAGAAAATCCTCATCTATGTCCATCCTCCATCCTCCATCCTCAAGAACTTAACTCTACAAAAATATTTATCATTTCAATATGTTCATGCATGGTATGAGAATCATCAAACTTCATGCTGGTTAAAGTATCCAATAATAACCCACCAAGTGATTTATAATTTAGGAATGCTTTTTTATAAAGTCCATAAATTTCTAAGAATTAAGAATTTTAAATTTTAGAAAGAGCAAACTTAATATTATTTACTATACTCATTCATATAAACATGAGGCTTAGTTTGTTTCATCTTTTCCATGCTTTATGGAAAAGATTTTCTTCAACACGGGTTAGTGACAGCAACATATTTCTTAAGTTAAAGTGTCGGATCAATATCCAAAATACTTTGGACAAATTGGACTTGTTCACACTAATATAATAGATTTAGCCCATAAAAATATTAGAATAGACAAAGCTTACGAATAAAAAGAAAGAAGAATAG